>JAABUT010000243.1_pt1 | contig 101257 bp, 84 predicted proteins | sample 5559281 | NCBI WGS metagenome assembly JAABUT01 (sample SAMN10711880, study PRJNA513359) | rock metagenome | isolation source: Antarctica rocks | place: Antarctica: Victoria Land, Ricker Hills nord | collected 2016-01-04 | reverse complement strand
TTTTAAAATCCCCTGAAAGCTAAGGTGGTATTCCTTTTCAGAGAAGGCTAAAAAATATCTTGCCATTTTTGGTTAAGTTTTAAGTTGTTAGATACTAAGCGGGTTTTCTGTTCCTGCGTCTAATCTTTCTCACCTTTTCACTTACTTTATTCTTCAATAATTTTTTTTTGTTTACCAGCTTAATATCTCTCCTCACCATCGTTGTGTCACTCTCTTGTACCGCATATTTTTTTGCATCTTTTCTCACCTTCGTTTTAATTTGTCTTTTCTATAAGAGATGTTATCGGTTTTTTCATCACTGCTTTCGGCAGCCGCTTATCGTCAGCTTGTCTATTTGATACTGCAACCCGCACCGGTTCTTTTTTAGCTGCTGCCTTTACAATATTTTGTTTTACATGCCGTATTCTTTTTGTTGTAGCATCAGCTCTTTTTGTTCGTACAGCAGGCGCTTTAGCGTCATTTGCCGTTTCTGTTTTAGCAACTGAAACTGCTATAGAATCCCCCAACGGCTTTTTTGCCTCCGCAACTAATTTTTCATAAGCCTGCCTTACTTTCCCGCTGTCGACTATCGCAGGCTTTGTGCCTTTTATGGTCGCTACCACCTGCCCGGCAAAGCGCACATCTATCTTCTCATACTTTTCAAACCCAACCTTTGTCCATACCTGTTTGTAAAAACTAAAAAGCCGGTCAAACTTCTGCTGAAAACCGCCTCCTTCGCCTAACAATATTACCTGGTTGCCAACTGTCGGGATCATTACAAATCCATCAGGAGTTATATCTATTTGTGCTACCTGCGCTTTCCAGAAATCATCTGCCTGTACAAACATGGCTAAATCCTTTACAGATACCAGCAACGCGCTATCGGGTTTTGAAAGCATTGTTCTGTCTGATGGAAAGTTCGTAAACATAGGTATCCTTGCACTAAGCTTTTCACTCAAAGGCAATCTTCTGCATGCACTGTCAATATAAAAAGAACTTCCTTCTGCCGTAAATATTCTTGCTACAGGTGTCTTCTCTTCTACTACTGCCTGCAGGGTTTGATTGTTATCAAAAAACAATTCTGAGTTGGCAATCCATTTATCTTTTTTTAAAGCCTCTTCCAATACTTTCAGATCAATACTTTCAACCGGGTTTCCGATAACCAAACCATTTGCCTTTAATAATCCGATAACTCCTTTTTCTTCTATAAAAAAATTATTTCCTTCGCTGCTAAAAGTCACTTCCACGCCTTTGCAAGGCTTGTGATTTTTTTTATACGTTGCCACTACAAGTAACACTAAAGTAGTTGCTCCAAGTGCAAACCACGCTGTAAGCCTCCATCTTTTTCTCCACACTTGTTGCATAACTTTTTTATTGAGACTCTAATATTTCTTTCACAGGCTCTGCTAAAGCATCTATATCGCCTGCACCGGCCATAACCAGTAATGCAGGCTTCGTTTCTCTAACCCATTGTATCATATCTGCTTTGCTTAAAACTTTTTTATCTTTTAAAGTCATTTTATCTGAGATCATTTCACTGCTTACACCCGCTAAAGGCAACTCTCTTGCTGGATAAATGGGAAGCAATACAACTTCATCGCACATATCAAGCACTTCTGCAAAACCGTCTGCCTGGTCTTTTGTACGGCTGAAAAGATGGGGTTGAAATACTATTGACAACTTCTGCGTAAATAAACTCCTCACTCCGTTAATCAAGGCCCTCAACTCCTCGGGGTGATGGGCGTAATCATCTATTAAAACATGTTTTTCATCTTGCAAAACATATTCAAATCTTCGTTTTACTCCCTTGAAATCTTTTACAGCATTTTTTATCTTTTCATCGTTTATGTTTAAATATTTTGCTGTAGCAATAGCTGCAACAACATTTTCAATATTGTGCAAACCACCCATATGCAAGTACACTTCGGTCAATTGCCAGTCCTTGCCAATAACATCAAAAACATAAGAACCATTTACAACTTTTATTTCACCTGCATATACATCTGCTTTAGTATTATCGAAACTGTAAGTGATATGTGTGTCAGCTTTAAAATCTTCACTGTGTTTTAATCCATATTTTATTATAAGACACCCACCATCCTTCACCTTTTGAGAAAACTGGATAAAGGCTTTTTCAAATTCCTCCGGCGTTCCATAAATATCCAGATGGTCCGGGTCTATCGCCGTTACTACCGCTACGTCAGGAGATAATTTCAAAAAGCTTCTGTCATATTCGTCGGCTTCAATAACGCATACATTTTTTTCACTGCTCCAAAAGTTGGTTTGATAGTTTGCAGAAATGCCGCCCAAAAAAGCATTACAACCAAAATCTGAATGTCGAAGAATATGAGCTATCATCGTACTGACAGTTGTTTTGCCGTGAGTGCCGGCAACGCATATATTAAAAGAACTTTCCGTTATAATTTTCAGAACATCGCTTCTCTTTACCACTTTATAATTATGGTTCACATAAAACTGCAACTCAGCATGGTTAGCCGGGATAGCAGGCGTATAAACAACCATTTCAACATCTTTCGGAATCAATGCAATATTTTCTTCATAATGAATGTTTATCCCTTCCGCTTCCAGTTGCCGCGTAAGTGCAGTTGACGTTTTATCGTAACCGCTTACCTCAACGCCTTTCGATTTGAAATACCTTGCTATTGCACTCATTCCAATTCCTCCGATACCAATGAAGTAGAGAGTACGCCCCTCCGCCCCTGAAGGGAAACTTTGCCCCTCCGCCCCTGAAGGGGAACTTTTAAAACCTTTTATATCTGTTAATCCGCTCATTACTTTTCAATTCAGTTTTTTATACTTTTCTTTCTCTTCTCCCTTTAGGGTTGGGGCTTCTCTCTTCTCCCTTCAGGGTCGGGGCGATGGCTTCAACACTTCCCTTGCTATTATCTCATCTGCATTTGACACGGCAAGCTTCGCGATGTTTTGGCTTAACTCACTTTGTAAATCTTTATTTTCTGCAAGTGATATTGCCATCGGTACAAGCTTTGCGTCTGCCTCATTGTCTTTTATCATCAGCGCTGCTTTTTTATCAACCAGTTTTTGTGCATTTACCGTTTGGTGGTCTTCTGCAGCAAATGGGAACGGAACAAAAATGACCGGTTTTTTTGCTGTGCACAATTCAGTAACTGCCATTGCTCCCGACCTTGAAATAACAATGTCTGCTGCTGCGTAAGCCATTTCCATCTTTGTTATAAATTCATCTGCCCAAACATTTAAAAAACCTTTTCCTTTTTCTTTATATTCTGCTGCCGATGTTTTACCTGTCTGCCAAATAAGCTGAAGGTCGTATGTTGAAAAAGCTTCAAGATGTTTTGATAAAGCTTCATTGATGCCTCGGGCACCAAGACTGCCGCCAACCGCGAGAACAGTTATTTTATTTTCTTTAAGGTTGAAATAACGTAATGCTTCTGAACGGGTAACAGCAGAATGAGCAATAGACTTTCTCACCGGATTTCCGGTCACCTGTATTTTTTCTTTTGGAAAAAATTTTTCCATTCCATCTGTTGCTGCAAATATTTTTGTTGCATTTTTTCCAAGCAGGATATTTGATTTTCCTGCAAAGGAATTACTCTCATGAATGAAAGTTGGAATGCCTTTAAACTGTGCCTGTTTCAAAACAGGAAAGCTTGAATATCCTCCAACACCCACGACTGCATCAGGCTTAAAAACGCCAATTATCTTTCTTACCTGTAAAAAGCTTTTTATGAGTTTTATGGGTAAACCAATATTTTTTATCAAAGAACTTCTGTTAAAACCAGCTATGTCAATTCCTTTTATTTCATATCCTGCCTGCGGCACTTTTTCCATTTCCATTTTTCCTTTTGCACCAACAAATAATATTTGCGTATCAGGTTGCAGTTGTTTGATTGCATTGGCTATTGCTATTGCCGGAAAAATATGACCCCCTGTTCCGCCACCTGCAATAATGATTCGCCCCCTTTCAAAGGGGTAGCCGGAAGCCTGGTTATTATTTTCATTCTGTTCTATCACTAATATTTTATTCTTAATCTTTTTACCTTTTTTTTTATTTTAAATCTTCTTCATTCTCCTATCTCCTGTCTTCTATCTTCTCTACCCTCTCTTTCTCACCCAACAACTTCTCCTTCCGGCTCTTTTTCAACTTTCCTTTTCTTTATAATTTCCTCTGCTTTGTCAACCGGTTTTAAAGCATCTTCTTCTGTAGCGGTCAACGACTTTTTGCCTTCTATTTGTTCTACATTTCGTGCAACGCTTAAAATAATTCCGATAGAAGCACAGGTAAATAAATAGGAGCTTCCACCCATACTTACCAGTGGTAGTGTAACACCCGTAACCGGAACAAGATTAACGGCAACTGCCATATTTGCCATTGCCTGGATTACAAGGGTAAAGCTGAGACCCAGGGCGAGAAATGCACCGAAGGCAAAAGGACAGCGGCGAAAAATTCTGATACATCTTAATAAAAAAACGAGGTAAATAAAAATAATGATACCTCCTCCAACCAGGCCATACTCTTCGAGAATAACGGCATATATCATATCAGAATAAGGATGAGGCATAAAGTTTTTTGCTTCACTGTTGCCAGGACCAACGCCTATAATGCCTCCTTTTGCTATAGCTATTTTTGCCTGTTGTACCTGATAGGGAGTTTCGGTTGCATCTGCATACATAAAATCCTGTACTCTTTTTATCCAGGTCCCTATTCTGCCGTGAGACTTTAGCTCTGTTATGGTTTCATTTTTTACAGTATGCTTTTCAGAATTTGCATCATAAGTTCCCGCTGCAATTGCTATTAAAATAAGAACCGGAATAAGAGCAATACTTATTGTTGCCAGCAGATGTTTTATCCGTGCACGACCTATAAACATCAGCAGCATTCCGGTGAAACCAGTGAGCAATGCAGTGGATAAGTTTGCGGGAGCAATCAAAACACAAATAATTCCGATTGGAACAATTAATGGTAAAAAACCTGTCTTCAAATCTTTAATCACTTCCTGTTTGCGGCTCAACTGCCGGCTCAGGTACATAAACAGTCCCAGTTTTGCGAGGTCACTTGTCTGGAAAGTCAGGTTAATAATCGGCAATTTTATCCAGCGGCTCCCATCGTTGATTGTTGCACCGAAAAAGTAGGTAAAGATCATTAAAGGTATTGCAGCAAGAAACAGGTATAATGCCAGTCTTGAATATAAGGTGTAGTTGATTCTGTGGGCAAAGTAAATGACAATAACGCCTATGACTATAAATGCAAACTGCTTAAACAGGTAAATTTCTGTATTGCCTTTATACATCTTGTAGGCTAAAGAACCGGTAGCGCTATACACTACAAGCAGCGATGTGATTGCGAGCAGCATAACAATGCCCCAGATGTATTTATCACCTTTGGTTTTCCCCAACAAACTGCCTCCCATCCCATTAGGGGAAGGTATTTCAGAAAATGGTTTATCGATAAATTTACTCATGATTTTTCAGGGTTACAGGTTACCAGTTACGGCTACCTGTCTTTTATGTTTTGTTGTTTGTCGTCTTGCCTTTTTTAATCCGCTCCCGGTAACTTGCAACCGGCAACCGGCAACTTGTTCTTACAACTCCCTCACTGCTTCCTTAAACTGGTTCCCCCTGTCGGCATAGTTATCAAAAAGGTCGAAACTTGCGCATGCAGGGCTTAGCAGTACTGCATCACCTTTTGCAGCAAGGCGAAATGCTGCACCAACGGCACTTTTTGCGCTTTGCGTATCAACGATTCTTTTTACTGTATTTTCAAAAGCAGTATGAATTTTCCTGTTATCTTCTCCCAGGCAAACAATTGCTTTTACTTTGTCTTTTACCAGGTTTTTAATTAGTGTATAATCATTTCCCTTATCAACCCCTCCAAGTATGAGTATGATTGGCTTGTCTAAACTTTCCAATGCATACCATGTACTGTTGATATTAGTGGCTTTACTGTCGTTATAAAACTCAACTCCACGCACAGTTGCTACGTATTCCATTCTGTGTTCAAGCCCCTGAAATGTTTTTACGGCCTCTCTTATTTTCTCCTTTCGTATGTCCAGTATGCATGCTGCAATACCTGCTGCCATTGTATTATATTGATTGTGTTTGCCCTTAAGCGCAAAATCATAAATGCTCATGCTTACACGCTCTTCAAATATTCTCAGCATCATCTGGTCGCCTTTGATGCAGGCTCCTTTCTTTACTTCCTGTTTCATAGAAAATGGCAGTTGGTTTGTATGTAGGTTTAGTGTTTCAAGCTTTTTTGTTATCACATCATCATCCAGGCAATAGATGAAAAAATCATCTTTTGTCTGATTTTGTATTATCCTGAACTTGCTGTTGATATAGTTTTCAAATTTGTAATCGTACCTGTCTAAATGATCTTCTGTGATGTTTAACAAAACTGCTATGTCCGGTCTGAATTCCTTTATATCATCTAATTGAAAAGAACTGATTTCTGCAACGTATAATGGTTTAGGATTTTCTGCTACCTGCTTTGCAAATGAATAACCTATGTTGCCTACCAAAGCACAATCAAGCCCTGCCACACGGCAAATGTGATAAATAAGCGAAGTTGTTGTGGTCTTGCCATTGCTTCCGGTGATTGCTACAATCTTACTATCGCCTTTGTACCTGTATGCCAGCTCTATCTCACTAATTATGGGTATCCCCTTTTTTCTTATTTTTTTTACCAACTCATTTTTTTCAGAAATACCGGGACTTTTTACTATCTCATCCGCGGCTAAAACTTTATCTTCTGTATGTCCGCCTTCTTCAAATTCAATATTATTTTCATTCAGTTCTTTTTTATAATGTTCATTTAATAATCCTCCATCGCTAAGAAACACGTTAAACCCTTTTTGCTTTGCAAGCAATGCAGCTCCTGCACCACTTTCGCCGCCGCCAAGAATTACCAACCCCCCCGCCTTTAAGGGGGAGCTGATGTTTATTGCCATATCGTTATTACTATTCACTTATTATTCACCTCGCCCTCAGTCCCTCTCCAAAGAAGAGGGAGATGCACGTTTGTTATTTAATTATATTTTAAATAAGCTCTTCAACCTGTTTTCTTTTTATCATCTTTCTTTATCATCCGATCTGTCAAAAAATTAAAGTCCTGGGCTGTTCTCCTCACAATCCTTTCATTCCTTTTAATCGTAGTTCTGTTATCTTATTTTAAGTGACATGATTGAAAAAACCACCAACAATATTGTTACAATCCAAAACCTCGTTGCTATTTTACTCTCATGATATCCCAGTTTTTGAAAATGATGATGTATGGGGCTCATCTTAAATATTCTTCTTCCCTCACCGTATTTCTTTTTGCTGTATTTAAAATAGGAAACCTGTATCATTACGCTTAAAAGCTCTACCAGGAATACCCCGCAAATAATTGGTATCATCAGCTCTTTGCGAATAATGATAGCAAGAGAGGCTATAATGCCACCTAAGGCAAGGCTGCCGGTGTCGCCCATAAAAACCTGGGCGGGATATGCATTATACCAAAGAAAACCAACGCAGGCGCCTATAAAAGCACCAATGAAAATACTCAACTCGCCAAGGTTAGGTATGTACATTATATTGAGGTATTCTGCAAAACGGATATTGCCGCTTACATAGGCAAAGATGCCAAGGCAAACTCCGATTAAGGCTGATACACCTGTACACAAACCATCAAGGCCATCAGTGATATTAGCGCCGTTTGACACGGCTGTAATAATAAATATTACAATAATTATATACAGCACCCATGTAAAAGGCTGCAGGGCTTCAGGCAAAAGCTTAGAATAATTGAATTCATGCGTTTTAATGAAAGGAATGGTTGTAATAGGCGTTTTTACCCTTACGTACCTGTGTGGTTTTCCATCAAAAACCCTTACTGTATCTCCTACCAGCTTTTCACCTTTCTGAACAGGGCTATCTTTTGTTGCTGTGGCAGGTCTTTCGGAGATGACCTCTCTTTCTACTGTTACATTAGGGCTGAAATACAAAGTTGCGCCCACAATAATTCCCAGGACTACCTGGCCAAATATTTTAAACCTTCCCGCCAGCCCGTCGCTGTCAGTTTTTTTGTAATCAATCCCTTTTTCTTTTGCTATGCGTTTGGCTTTTAACTTCAGGTAGTCATCTATAAAACCGATTATGCCTAACCATACGGTACTTAAAACCATTAATCTCACATACACTTTAGTAAGATTGGCAAACAGTAAAGTGGGGATAAGAATGGCAAGCAGTATAATAATACCACCCATAGTTGGTGTGCCTTTTTTTTCCTGTTCTCCTGCCAGACCAAGATCTCTTACCGTTTCACCTACTTGTTTTTTCAATAAAAACCTGATAAGTCTTTTTCCATATACTGTAGTAATTATTAATGACAACAGCACAGCAAGCAACATACGGAAAGTGATGAACTGAAAAAGTCCTCTTCCCGGGAACCTTACCCCTTCTCTTGTCAACCATTCGTAAATGTAGTACAGCATATAAAAAAATTACTTAAAGCCCCTGCTATTAACTCAAAAGTCAAAAGTTTAAATCTTACACTTCATCTTTTTTTACTTTTTACTTTTTGTCTCACTTCCCAAACAACTCCAGCATTTCTTTCAGCACCTGTTTATCATCAAAGGGATATTTTACGCCCTTTATTTCCTGGTACTTTTCGTGACCTTTGCCTGCTATGAGCAATATATCAAATGGCCTTGCCATACTTACAGCCATTTTAATGGCTTCTTTACGGTCGGGAATTGCTACGTACTTTCTTTTCGCCGCGCTTCCAAGCCCTGCTTCCATATCTTTCAATATTTCCAGGGGATCTTCACTTCTCGGATTATCACTTGTAAGAATAGCCCTGTCACTTAAATCACACACGACCTGGGCCATTACGGGCCTTTTCGTTTTATCTCTGTCGCCGCCGCAACCAATTACAGTAATTACCTGCTCGTTTCCTTTGCGTAATTTTTTTATTGTGCTCAGAACATTTTGTAAGGCATCAGGAGAATGGGCATAATCTATTATACCTATTATTTTTGAAGTGCTGACGAGGTAATCAAATCTTCCTTCGGCACCTGTAAGCATGCTAAGCATGGTAAGTACTTCATCGCTATTTTCACCTAAACAAATTGCTGCACCATACACGGCTAGTATGTTATAAGCATTAAATTCTCCTATTAGCCTGAAATGAACTTCTTTATCATTTACAGTCATCACAAGGCCTGTCAGGCTATTCTCCAGTATTTTCCCTTTGAACTCGGCTATTGTTGTAAGGCTGTAATAATATTTTTTGGCCGCGGTATTCTGCAACATTACCTGGCCTCTTTTGTCATCGAGATTTGAGATCGCAAATGCAGAAGAAGAAAGACCGTCGAAAAACTTCTTTTTCACTCTTATGTATTCGTCAAAAGTTTTATGATAATCGAGATGGTCATGGGTGATATTGCTAAACAAACCACCGACAAATTCAAGAGCTGTGGTACGATGCTGATGTATTGCATGGCTGCTCACTTCCATAAAAACATGTGTACATCCGGCTTCCACCATTTCATGCAACAATGATTGCAGGCTTATAGCATCCGGTGTGGTATGAGTGGATGGAATAGTGAGGTTACTAACCTGGTTTTGAACAGTGCTTATCAATCCGCATTTATATCCCAGTTTTGTAAAAAGCTTATATAAAAGCGTTGCTATTGTTGTTTTTCCGTTGGTGCCCGTCACTCCGACGAGCTTCAATTTTTCTGAGGGTTCATTGTAATAATGATGAGCTATATGAGCAACCGCTTCCTGTGAATTTTCAACCTGTAAATAGGTTGCATCTTCATTTAAAAGGTCAGGCATTACTTCACAAACAATAACCTTTGCACCTTTACCGATAGCAGCAGTTATATAATTATGTCCATCACTTACTGCACCTTTTATGGCTACGAACACAGAACCTGCGGTAACCTTGCGGCTATCTATCTGTATGTCTTTTACATCAAGATTAGTTGCGCCGGTTACTGCCTGCAAACGTACATTGTATAATATGTCCTGAAGTTTTGCCATAATCCTCACCCCTGGCTCTCTCCTTACAAAAGGAGAGGAGGAAGGAAATTGTTTAGTTTAATTGTATATTTACTGCCTGGCCTTTCTTTATATTTTCTCCCGCTGCTATTGATTGTTCAGCTACTTTCCCCCTGCCTTTGACTATCACTCTCAACCCGAGATTTTCACATAGGTACACCGCATCTTTCAACCCCATACCCGCAAGCACAGGCATCTTTTTCATACTGATTGTCTGGCACGACATCATTGTATCTCCGCCTTGCTTATACAACCTGCTGTAGTTACCCTTCCCATCAGTTTTAACTTCACCTAACTCAAGTTGTTCTGTTACTTTTTTAATATCTTTTGTATAACCGGCATAGCTGTACCAGTTGCTGTCTGTCTTTATAAATCCATCAGCTACATTATGGTTTTGGCTTACTTTTAAATTATATACCTGATCAGATATTTCTTTAAACACAGGTCCTGCTACAGCAGCTCCAAAGAAAACGGCTGCGTGAGGCTTATTCTTTATAGTAACTATTATGGTGTATTGCGGATTGTCAGCAGGAAAGTATCCCACAAATGTGGACTGATAAATTTTATCAGCGTATCCGCGGGTACCATTTGCAACAAGCGCCGTCCCTGTTTTTCCTGCGATTGAGTAATAGTTGCTTTTGAGGGCTTTAGCTGTGCCTTCAAGAACAACTCCTTCAACACATTCTTTAAGTTGGCGCAACGTGCTTTGACTGCAAATACTATCTTTTAACACAAAAGGCTCAAACTGTTGTACAGGCCTTCCATCTTCTCTTATTTCATTCACCAGGTATGGCCTCATCATTTTGCCATTGTTTGCAACAGCATTATACAACGTAAGTATTTGCAACGGACTTACAGTAAGGTTGTACCCAAATGCCATCCATGGTAAAGTTGTATTGCTCCAATGTTTGCTTGCAGGTGTATAAACAGAAGGTTTTATTTCTCCTTTCAGGTCTATTCCTGTCAAACTATCAAGTTTTAATGCTTTTATGTGGTTGACAAACCGGTTAGGATCAGATGAATAATTCATCCACGCTAACTTTGCCATGCCCACATTGCTGCTATGCTCAAAAGCCTGTTTCGCAGTCACCTTATAAAGACCGTGGTTTTCCGCATCATAGACGGTCCGGCCGTACACCTGCCATGTGCCACCGTTTAAATCAACAATAGTATTCAATGAAATCTTTCTATCTTCGAGCAAAGAAAGCATGGTTGCCAGCTTGAAAGTTGAGCCCGGTTCAGTAGGAGTGATAGCATAGTTATAATCTTCCCAATAGGTGCTGTCTCTCACATGCCCGAGATTGGCAATTGCCTTAATCTTTCCTGTCTTTACTTCCATTACGATAGCACATCCATGCTCAGCCCCGTTTTTCACCATCATTTTCATAAGTGCATTTTCAGTCACATCCTGTATGTTTACATCCAGCGTTGTTATCACATCCTTTCCGTTTTCAGCCTCCACTTCATAGTCATCTACAGGCACACTTGCCCCGCCTGAAATAAAACGAACGAGCCTCTTACCGGCAGTACCCTGCAGATACTTATCATAAGTGAGCTCAAGACCTACTTTGTTACTGTCTCTTAATAATCCTATAGTACGATAAGCAAGCGTTTTATATGGATTTAATCTTATTATCTTTTTATCCGGGATAAAACCGCTTTTGTTTCTTCCAAGCCGAACCAGCGGAAACGAGCGCAGTTGCTGGTACTCCTTAAAAGACAACTTTTTTTTCAATAAGAAGTACCGCTCTTTTTCGCGAAAAACTGTTTGCAATGCGTACTTATACTCAGCGCTGCTTTTATCCTTAAAAAGATTTGCAAGACAAATACTTAGCGAATCAATATTTTCTTTAAACCGCTTTCCTCTTTTCTCTCTCAGTCCCTCAGCCATAAAATCTATATAAATATCATATTGCGGTATGCTCGTACTTAACATGCTTCCATCCTCACTATAAATGGTTCCTCTTTCAGCCTCTAACGATACTATTCTCTGGTGAAGGCTATCACTCATTCCTCTCCAGTATTCCCCCTGAACCTGCTGAATGTAAACGGCCTTTCCAAGTATGCACGAGCCTGCAATAGCCATAAGAATAAAGCCGAGATACACTCTCCATAATATGTCTTTTTTTACATCCACTTTTTTAATAACCTGTTTAAAAAAAATTATAAACCTTTTCTTAATTCTTAATTCTTAAGTCTTACTTCCTTATTTCTGCTTATTAATTGTATTTTATAAGGCGCTGTTGTATCTAAAACCAATCCGAGGGGTGCGGCAGCTTTTACCATCTCACTCTCACGGCTCTTAAACATTATCTCACTCTTCAAAGTCTTGTATTCATACTGCAGGTCTTTCAGTCTTCTGCCCGTATCGTTAATTTTTCTAACCCGGTTATCAGACATGTGCCCATTGGCAATATATAGAACTGCCAAAGCCGCGAGAAACAGGAAAAACCTGATGTTCCTCAGCATCCACCTGTAGTTAAGCAGATCTCCTACAGCACGTGCTGCTGAACCTTTTTTTCCTATGTTACTTTCTTCTGCCATACTAAATTCCCGGTTGTTCTATTAAACTTCCTCTTAATACCTCTTTTCTGGTTACGGGCATTCGTTCTTTTATCAGGCATCGTTGCGTCGCATTCCGTTCATCTTTTGGTAATTCTATGGATCTTTTCCTGCCTTTTGTTTAAATTCCCGTTACTTGTTATAACCCTGCAACAGTTCAACGCAACGATGCCTGATTCATTCATCTGCCTGTCTTCAAAATATTTCCTGCCTGTTGTACCTGTCTTGGTTTTGGTTGCGGCCTTTTTTTTATAAATCCTGATATTGAAACCGAAGTATTTAAGCCATGCTGCAATCTGGTATTTACAATGTTTCATCTCCCAACCTTGGCAGCGATGACCTCCGGCTATGCCTCTTCTTCCTTTCTTTCGGCCACCCTCAGCTTCGCACTTCTGCTCCTTGGGTTTCTTTTAATCTCTTCTGCTCCTGCTATGATTGGTTTTTTCGTAATTATCTTTAAATCATTCTTTTGCTCATTTGGCAACAGCAGATTTGCATCCTGCCCCTCAAAACTCCCGTTTTTAAAAAAGTTCTTTACTAACCTGTCTTCGAGTGAATGAAAAGTAATGATTGCCGCTCGTCCCCCGGGTTTTAAAACAGCGGGTATTTGCTCAAGCATTTCTTTCAGCGACCCCATTTCTTCATTTACCTCAATTCTCAATGCCTGGAAAACCTGCGCTAAATATTTGTTGGGATTTCCTTTTACCACCGGGCTTATGATTGTTTTTAGCTGCGCGATTGTTTGTAGCGGGGTACTGTTTCGTTGCTGAACTATCTGTTTTGCAAGTGTCTTGGCATTTGTAACTTCCCCGTACTGCTCAAACAGTTTGTGCAATTGCTGCTCAGTATATTTTTTCAAAATAGCTGAAGCAGTGTTTTCCTGCCGCTGGTCCATGCGCATATCTAAAGGTCCTTCAAACCTGGTAGAAAAACCACGCTCAGCTTCATCAAACTGGTGGCTGCTCACACCTAAGTCAGCAAGAATACCATCAACCTGCAGAAGACCATGTAACCGCAAAAACCGCCGAATGTGACGAAAGTTATTCTGCACAAAAACCACTCTGTCATCTTTGGGTATATTTTCGGCTGCATCAGCATCCTGGTCAAAAGCAATCAGCTTTCCTTCCTGCCCAAGTTTATCAATCATTCCCCTGCTGTGGCCGCCGCCCCCAAAAGTGCAATCCACATAAACTCCATTTGGTTTTACCTGCAGGGCTTCCATCGTTTCCTCAAACAACACAGGTATGTGGTAAGGTGATGAATGATGACTGACAGAGGTTAGTTTGTCTTTCATGCTTTGCCTTATAGGTTAACAACCGGTTTGTCAGTCATCACTTCGGCTGCCAGTTGGCTGAAATCTTCCGGAGCCATTTCTTCAAAGAGCTTTTTATATTTTACTGAATCCCAGATTTCTATTTTATCAAGCGCCGCAACCAGTATAATATCTTTTGAAAGGTCTGCATACTCCTTCAATGTGGGTGGCAGCAACATTCTTCCTGCAGTGTCTAATTCTACCTCTGTGGCTCCACCTAAAAACTGCCTGCGAAAAGCCCTTACTTTTGGATCAAAATCATTAAGAGAATTAATTTTTTGAACAATAGGCTCCCAACTGCTCATGGGATATAAAGTCAGGCACCTTTCAATGCCTCTGCTAAGCACAAAAGTGTTCTCGCCTTCCTTAAGCTGCTTTTTGAAACCAGCAGGCAACAGGAAGCGACCTTTTGGGTCTACAGTAGCTTCATATTCGCCTAAGAAAGTGGCCATTGTTAATAAAATTAATTAAAATTACCATTTATTACCACAAAATAACACTTTTTCCCACTTTTATTAAAATTAATGCTATTTTCTTTTTATCCACATTACTTTTTTTGTTAAAACCAGCCACAGTATTAGCTTTGATTGAGTTTTAACGGAAATCAGCCGTGCTAATAATGTGAATAGTAGTTGATAAAGTGTTAATAGCTTTACGACTAAAGAGTTATGCACTTTTTTTAATGCGAAATGCTGTTATTATTGGATGATCGGGAGAAAGAATTAAGAATACATTTGTTATCTCTGCAAAATATCAACTAAGCTCTATGGCTTTAATTCTTCCTGTAAATGATAAGATGCCTGCAATGGGTTCAGATTGCTTTGTAGCGCCTAACGCTGTAATTGTTGGCGATGTGATTATGGGCGATAAATGCAGTATATGGTTTAACGCAGTTATACGAGGCGATGTAAACTATATAAGAATGGGCAATAAAGTGAATGTGCAGGATGGCGCCGTTATACATTGTACTTTCCAAAAGAACCCGACAAATATTGGTAATAATGTATCAATAGGTCACAACGCTATTGTACACGGATGTACAGTGTATGACAACGTACTAATAGGAATGGGAGCTATAGTAATGGATCGTTGTGTGGTGCATAGCAACACTATTGTGGCTGCAGGCGCGGTACTTCTGGAAGGTACAATTGCAGAGCCGGAAAGCATCTATGCGGGTGTGCCTGCAAGAAAGGTAAAAGAAATTTCAAAAGACAAAATCAGCGGTGAGATCGACCGGATTGCAAACAATTATACCAAATACGCTGCGTGGTTTGAAAACTATAATGCCTGCAGAGAAAATAATAATACCAATAGTTCGTTATAATATACCAATTTTTGTTTTAGCAAAATAAAAGGGTAATTTTTATCACTTTAACCGACAATTCTTATAACCATATGCAATGCAGGAATTGCGGAAAAAACGATTGCTTAGATACATCGGCCGACAAAACGAAAGATGCAAAAAAGGACAAATGATGATACAATAAAAAGTATATGAAGAAGATAAGCCTAATTATTTCAATCATCATTTGTTTTGGTACTGTTGGATGTAAGGTCGGAAAAGGATGTCCGTCGAACGGAAGAAATATTGGAGCAGAAAGAATCTTAAGCGGTGATCCGAAGGCTTTGAAAGCGGTAAAAAGAGCAGGAAAATTCAGACATTAATGCAACTCTATTTAATTTAATATCATCTATCCAAATATCTATGAGCTATCAATTAACCTCTTCTGCCGGCAGTATCGAAGCTGTTATTGACGATAACTGCGGAATGACAAAGTTTTTCAGTATCGCCAACGCGCTTACCAAAGAATGTAAAGTAAAATTTACGGCAAAAGAAGATAACAATGATACTGTTGACTGGTTTTTTACTTATAAAGGTCACGGTCTTAAGTTGCATTATAATATTTATAACGGCGTTTCAATATGCAACAACAATTACAAGGATAACGAAGCAGTAGCTGAACTGGCCTCGGTGCTTGAAAAGAAGTTTTTTTAATAGCTTTTGTCTTCCATTGTATCAAGAATCGTCATATAACTCACATACCTGTCAACAGCAATTTCTCCTTTATTCAGCGCATCTTTTACGGCACATCCCGGTTCGTTAATATGCATGCAATTGTTGAACTGGCAATTATGCAAGCGCTGTCTCATCTCGGGAAAATAGTGTGATAATTCATGCTTTTCTATATCAACAAGGCCAAACTCTCTCAGGCCCGGCGTATCTATTACTTTGCCTCCAAATGGCAGATCAAACATTTCGGCAAAAGTAGTCGTGTGCATGCCTTTGCCGCTCCAGTCGCTGACTTCTTTTGTCCGTAAACTGAGCTGTGGAAAAATTGCATTTATCAGAGAAGACTTTCCTACACCGCTGTGTCCGCTCAGCAATGTTATTTTATCATACAACAGTCCTTTTACCTCATCTATGCCTTCATTTTTTATAATGCTGGTAAGAAGAACTTTATAACCAATGGCTTCATAAATGCTTTTTAATTCCTCAAATTTTTCCAGTTCCTTTTTTCGGTAAACATCAGCCTTATTAAAAATAATAGCTGCCGTCAAATGATAAGATTCGCATGAAACCAGGAACCGGTCAATAAATCCCTGCGATGTTTTCGGATCTCTTATAGTTGCAAATAAAAAACTCTGATCAAGATTAGACGCAACAATGTGATGTTGGTTTTTATTATGCGGAGAAACCCTGGCTATATAATTTTTACGGTCATATATAGTAGTAATGGTCGCTGTGCTTTCCAGTTTATTTTCCAGCTCCATTTCTACAAAGTCGCCTACAGCGATAGGATTTGTAGACGTTACCCCGCTGATTTTTAAAACCCCTTTTATCCGGGCATTAAACTGCCTTCCTTCTTCATTTTTTGCTATATACCAGCTTCCGGTTGATTTATAAATAAGCCCCTTCATTTATTCGAAGGTAAGGCAGGAGAAATTTGCTTTAACTAAAAAGTCTTTTTTGCCGCAGAAAACAGGAGAAGGGGAGTTTACGCGGAGGGAACTTAAATAAACTTCTCTGCGAAAGCCCTATTTTACTTATTTCTCTGCGGTAAAAAATAAAGTGAAAGATATTAATAATGCTAAGAAACATTTCTGCTTATTTATTAAAATCAAGCCCTAAAGCAAAATACAGCATTGACTTTCCGCCTTTGTTGTGTTCTTCACCAAAAAATAATGGCCAAGGATTGTAGCAGTAAAATACTCAGGATAGTCTTCACTAAACACCATGAGTGAAAAGTAGGCGTTTCCTTGACAATTTGCTGTTATTTTTTTTTAAGGTTCCTGGTTCTGCTTCGGAAATGTTTTAGGAGAGTGTTGTGCTATTTCTGAGGTTTTTTATTGATGCTAAAACGTGTTTATGAGAGAGATTTGCAGGTGAAGAATACCTGCAAAAGCGAAAAACATTTCACCTGATACACTCCCTTTTTTATTTTTTCTTCTATCAAGAAGATTAAGCAGAAATTATTGCATAATTATCTAAACAACTATATGGGATTTATGCAGTTAATATTTCGTGCAGGTGCATAAGTTTATACATTTAGTTCTGATTTTCTATTTCATAAATATGTAAATGCGTTAATTATTAATTTATTATACATTTATTATATGTTTAATTGTTTGACAAGCAGGTTATTTTAATCTTGGTGCATTAGAAGTGAGGGATAGTTTTGAAATACAAATTATTATTTAATCAAAAACTATTTTTTATGTTAAATGCAGAAATTAGTAAAAAAGTTGGTAGTTATTTAGAAACACATGAAGTTGACTCTTTACTGTTAAACTACAAAAAAACCAGGTGGGTTTTCAATTCAGAAAGAATTGGAAAAGCAGATTCATTAAGCAGTTGGTATACTGTAAATGAATTACTGGAATTTATTGAAAAAGCTGAAAAGAATGGGGCCGATGGGATCAGGTTATATTTCGGAGCTTACCCCAAAGACTTTAAGAAAAAACCGGAATATGCCGAAAGACAAACAGTAGTACTTGTGGCAACCAAAAGTCTGTTAGGTGACGATGGTTCAAGAATTGATAAAAATATTTATATCAATTCTAAAGATGGAGCTCAAATATTAGCTTATAATGCGGGGAGACTTTGTCCGCCGTTTTGTTTTGGCGGTATAGGTGAACCATTTGACTTTTTGGAAAATAGTACCGTTGATATTGTGCCTGTTAATGCTAAATAATATTAGTAGAAAAAGACTGAATGTGTATTATATAAAAAAGACTCCCTACTAAAGGAGTCTTTTTTATATTTGGCATCATCTAATGGATTGCTAATGTCTTTGTACTTGATAGTTATTTTAATAAGTTTCATTTCCAGCCTTTCTACTCTATCAATTAAAAATGATAAATTGATTTTCAGACTGTTTTCGTTATTTCTGTTTACTACTTTTATAATAGAATTAGTAGCTGACAAAATGGCTGAAAACAAACAAAGCAATATACTTATTTATAATCTGTTCACTACTTTTGAATTTTGTTTTTACTTTTTTTTCTTTCACTTCGTTCTAAAAAAATACCTGAAAGAAAGTAAAATTTACTATATTATACCACTATACGTAGCCCTGGCTCTGGTTAATATCTTTTTAATACAAGGGAAAGATAATTTTCATACCTATACATATATTTTTGGCTGTTTGAGTTGTATTGTTTTAAGCATAACCTACTTTTATTTTTTATTTAAATATTCAAAAATCAATAATCTTACAAAAGATCCTGTCTTTTGGATAAGTGCTGCATTATTACTTTATTATAGTTGCACACTGCCTGTTTTTGGTATCATTAACTTTTTAACAAATTTAGCTGTACCTTTCTATAGCGAATTAGCATTTATCATTGCGTTCATGAATATTGTTCTTTACCTCTTATTTACTATAGGTTTTTTATGCAGGATAAGTATAAAGAAGTATATATTTTAATTATAGCCGGAATTATTCTCGCTCTTTTGTTAGTTGGGTTTATTGTTATTATTTTATTCATGTATAAAAAAAAGCAGTACATCCATGAACAAGAGCTTTTACAAACGAGGCTGGAAATCCAGGAAAACATTTTCAGAGAGCTCTCTGAAGAACTTCATGATAATATAGGTCAAATCTTAACTGTACTTAAATTAACATTATCATCGCTCTCCGGCAGCATGAAGGAAACTGACTTAACAAGCATCCGGGAAAGTAAAGAGATGGTTACAACTATTATTCAAAGTATATCAGATTTGTCTAAAAGTTTATCCCCTGAAAGAATTGGTAAAATAGGAATTGCGGAGGCGCTTAGATTTGAACTTGAAAGGCTTGAAAAAACAAAATGTTTTCAAACTTCCCTTTCAATTTCTGATTTTAAGTATAATCTGTCGGCTGAAAAAGAGATCTTTCTGTTTAGAATAATACAGGAAATACTTACCAATATTATTAAACATTCGAAAGCAAAAACAATACGTGCAGACTTGACGCAAAATGATCAATTCATTCATTTAACCTTTTCAGATGACGGAACAGGATTTAATGTGGCAGAAGTTTTAAATAGTGTCTCTTCAAAAAAAGGAATTGGTTTGATAAACATGATGAACCGTGCGAAGCTGATAGGAGGTAAAATAAAAATAGTTAGCGAAAAGGGTGAGGGCACTACTATAAAAATTGAGCTGCCTGTTGTTTAGAAAAATTAATCAGTATGTTAGAAAGAAAAAAAAAGTACAAAATTGCAGTAGTTGACGATCATAGCTTAGTAAGAAAAGCTTTGGTTAAATTCATTAATGCATTCCAAGATTTCTCCGTTATCTATGATGTAAACAGCGGAAATGAATTAAAAGAAAATATTACAAAAAATGTTTTGCCTAATGTAGTTTTAATGGATATAAATATGCCAAATGGAAATGGGTACGAAACGGCATCTTTCCTGCATAAACATTATCCATTAGTTAAAGTACTGGCTTTATCTATGCATAATGATGATTTCACAATCATAAAAATATTAAAAGCTGGCGCAAAAGGCTATATCCTTAAAAGCAGCGAACCCGAAATTCTTGAAACTGCTTTAATCTCAATTATAAAAAATGATTTTTATCTCCCTGAAGCCATTTCAGGTAAAATAATCAGCGGTCTGCAAAATTTTTCAGAAAATGAAAATCCAATAATATTAACTGATCGTGAAAAAACATTTCTTACATTCTTATGCAGTGAAATGTCTTATAAAGAAATTGCGGCGAAAATGTATTTAAGCCACAGAACAATTGATGAGTACAAAGCAAATTTATGCGCGAAGTTCTCCGTTCATACCCGGGTAGGTTTGGTCATGGTGGCCATAAAAAAAAACCTTGTTTCTTTGTAAGGTATTAGCTTTCGAAATACTTTCTTAGGAGTCAGATATTTAATCAATTACCATCCCTAAAAATCTCCTGTAATTATGATGAAACTTGCTTTGTCTTTCTTGTATGTACTCCTATCACACAATTCATCTTATATGTTATCAGTAGAACTCCACATACCAACCAGGAACAAAATGCATATTAGTAATGTGTTTATATGCAGATTTTAATGTGTATTGATAGGAATATTTTTTTGATAAAAAGCTCTTTTTACTAATACAATCGGATTATTACTGCGAACTATTATAAGTTAAAAATATTTGTATATCCGTGTAATTCAATTTCTTTTATTAATAATTTTAGTCATTTACCGTTTTTATTTAACAGTTAATCGCCTTGGTTAAATATTGTACTTTCCTGAAAAAAAATACCGTTCAGTAATTATATTGATTATTATCCTTTGTACATTTAATAAGAGTTGGTAACAAGAATTAACACTTATCATTTCTCTTTTCTAAAATATTTTAGTAATGAACACAATTAGCATGAAGGATTTCGATAGAATTAGTTTATTCTCGAAAGTTTCACCTCGCATTATTCAAAGAAGTCGAATGAAGAAAGCTTTAATACCAACTCAATAGGTCACATCAAATTATATTAATTAAATTATATTAACTATTAGACGTAGAAGTTATACACTTCTTCTATAAAGGATATCGTAGAAAGGTTATTATCAAAGTTTTGCCAACCTAAATGATACGTGTAGTCGGTATAAATATTATTTAAGAATATTATGAAGTAAATACAGAAAAATTTGCGTTCTAAATTTACCTTTTATAAACAACTCAATGCGATGGATTGCGGACCCGCCTGTCTCCGAATGGTTGCCAGGTATTATGGGAAACACTATAATGCTGATACGCTCAGGCAAAAGGCGGGTTTTAACAAGCAAGGCGTAACAATGCTCGGCATCAGCGAAACAGCGGAAAGAATAGGTTTTAGAACACGGGGGCTAAGTTAACCGTTAAAAAGATTTCAGAAGTTCCATTGCCTTGCATTTTACATTGGGAACAAAACCATTTTGTTGTTTTGATTTCCATTAACAATAAATATATAAAAGTAGCTGATCCCGGTAAAGGCATTATTACCTATACTATAAAAGATTTTTTCCGGCGCTGGCTATCTGCTAAAAACGCTGATGGAGAAGATGCCGGTATATTATTAATCTTAGAAGTATCACCTAAATTTTATGAACTGGAAGGTGAAAAAGAACATAAGCTTTCGTGGGGATTGATTACTCAATATTTAAGGCAGAGCAAATGGCAGGTTTCGCAGGTATTTATCGCATTAATCGTTACATCTCTGATACAACTTATTTTTCCTTTTCTAACCCAAAGCCTTGTTGATACAGGTATTAATACTCAAAATCTGCAATACATAACAATAGTGCTCATGGCGCAACTGATGTTAACTTTCAGCAGTACTGTTGTAGAGTTTATCCGCAGCCGGTTGCTAATGCGTATTTCCAATATTTTAAATATATCTGTATTATCCGACTTCTGGATCAAACTCACACATTTGCCATTGTCGTACTTTGACTCTCATCATACGGGTGATACCTTACAACGCATAAGTGATAATGGAAAAATACAAAGCTTTCTGACCGGTTCTGTTTTAAACACATTGTTTTCTATTTTCAATTTTTTTATTTATTCAATTGTATTAGTAACTTATAGTACTCAACTGTTTTTTGTATTCGTTACCGGAAGCGCATTGTATTTTGGCTGGATAGTAATTTTTTTACGTATCCGCCGCAAACTTAACTATGAAACCTTTCATATTTCTGCAAAAGAGAACAATGCTACACTGCAGCTTGTCCAGGGAATGCAGGAAATAAGGCTTAATAATGCAGAGCAATTAAAACGGTGGGAGTGGGAAAATATACAGGTAAATATTTTTAAAATTAGTTTTAAAAGCCTCAATTATGGTCAAATACAACAAACAGGAGCCTTATTTATAAACCAGGGAAAAGATTTAATAATTACTTTTTTAGTGGCTAAAATGGTAGTTGAAGGGCAACTTACTTTTGGGACCATGCTTGCGGTTCAATACATTGTCGGGCAATTAAGCAGCCCTGTAGCACAGTTGATAGGTTTTGTACAGGGCGCACAGGATGCTAAAATAAGCATGGAGCGTTTGAACGAAATACATCAGCTTCAGGACGAGGAAAGTATGGATAAAACTTATTTACACCAGCTTCCGGAAGATAAAAGTATACGTATTGAAAACCTTTCTTTCACTTATCCCGGCGCAGGGAATGACCCGGTTTTAGAAAATATATCTTTACAAATCCCACAGGGGAAGGTAACCGCAATCGTAGGTACTAGTGGCAGTGGTAAAACAACTTTATTAAAGTTACTTTTAAAATTTTACGACCAGTTTGACGGGGAAGTCAAAATAGGTCAAAGCAATTTAAAATACATCAGCCCGTCTTTTTGGCGCAGACAATGCGGAGCAGTTTTACAGGATGGTTATATTTTCAATGACACTATAGCAAGAAATATTGCAGTTGGTGATGAAACGGAGGATTACCAGAAGCTTTTGGAATGTTGTAAAATAGCTAATATACTTTCTTTCATAGAATCTTTACCTAATGGATTCTATACAAAGATAGGGGCTGATGGTGTAGGCGTAAGCCAGGGGCAGAAGCAAAGATTATTAATAGCACGTGCTATTTATAAAGATCCCCAATATTTGTTTTTTGATGAAGCCACTAATGCATTAGATGCCAATAATGAAAAAGCAATTGTTGAAAACCTTCAGGAATTTTTTAAAGGCAGAACTGTGATAGTGGTAGCCCACCGGTTAAGCACGGTAAAAAATGCAGACAATATAGTGGTTCTGCACGAAGGGAAAATTGCAGAAGAAGGCACTCATGCTTATTTGTCTGTTGTTAGAGGACGATATTATGAACTGGTAAAAAATCAATTGGAATTAGGCAATTAGAAAACAGGTATAATTTATTAATGAAATAGGATTGTTATGAGCAAGAATATCAGTGTAGAACAAGGCATTTTAGATTTGCCTGTCGTTACTAACGGTAAAGAGAAATTATCTTCCCGTTCTGATTTAGCCCAGGAAATCATTTCACGCAAACCTGACTTCTTCGAGCGGACAGCATTGCTCCTTTTTTTAGGTATTTTGTTATTGCTTATAGCTGGCACCTGGTTCATTCAATATCCTGATATCATTGCTACTAACGCCACACTTACTGCCAATGATGCACCTAAAGAAATTATCACGATGCAGGAAGGCCGCCTGATAAAATTGTTTGCTAAAAACGATGAAGATATAAAGAAAAATGAAATGATTGGATGGATAGAAAGCACAGCCAGACATAGAGAAGTAATTAATTTATCAAAACAAATAGATAGTATTCTTAGCTTAATAGCAGTCAATAATCCCAAAAGAATTTCTGCTCTGTTTAATAATCGTTATGAGCACTTAGGCGAATTGCAGACAACTTATCAGCAATGTATAGCAGCATGGCAGCAGTTTGATGACTATTTGATAAATGGTTTTTACAGTAAAAAGAAACAAATGCTGGAACAGGATATTTCCTCTCTCCACAAAATGAATACAACGGTAAATAAACGGCGGGAACTTACAGAACAAGACATAAAACTTGCTGAGGAATCTTTTAAAATGAACGACATCTTGCTGAAGGAAAAGGTGATCTCACAGGAAGAGTATCGAAACGAAAAAAGCAAATTTTTAAATAAGCAGGCTGCTTTGCCGCAAATAAATGCTTCCACAATCTCTAATGAAAATGAGCAACGGGCTAAACAAAAAGAAATTTATCAACTAAACCATGATGTTAATCAACAAAAAGTAATTTTTGAGCAGGCATTAAATACACTAAAAAGTGCTGCAGATGACTGGATGCGAAAGTTTATCCTGCGATCACCAATTAACGGAAAGATAGTTTTTATTGTTCCCCTGCAGGAAAACAGGTTTTTACAACAAGACAAACTTCTTGGTTATGTGGTACCTGATAGTACACTCTACTATGCAGAAACAATCCTTCCGCAAAATAATCTTGGTAAGGCCGATACGGGTTTACAAGTACAATTACGTTTTAATGCCTATCCATACGAGGAATTTGGTTTCGTTAAGTGTCAATTAAGTTATATATCTAAAGTGCCTTCTGATAGCGGGTTTTTGGCCACAATTCGTGTAGGCAAAGCCTTAACTACCACTTACGGCAAGCATTTACCCTACAAAAGCGGGCTAAAAGCAGAGGCTTTGATTATTACTAAAAATATGCGTTTGCTTCAAAGGATTTACTATAACATTATAAAAATGACTTCGGTGAATAAATGATTTTATTTAATTAATTTATACTTATGCTTTTGTCTAATATCGTTTTACTGGTTCTTACTTAGAAAGTATGAATAACTATAATAGGTATTAAAAATCAACTCACAACTGCTAATATGAAAATTGTACAAACTTTTTGGTCAGGAGGTGGTGATATACTCAAAGACAGTTTTGGATGGTATTCTTCACAGCACCATTTATTAGCCTGGGCTTTGAGCTGTCTGAACCTTAAAAATCATTATGAAGATGTTGAGCTTTATACCGATACCAATGGGCATGAAGTTTTAATCAATCAGCTTAAGCTTCCTTATACAAAAGTGTGGGTGGTATTAGATGAGCTGCAAAAATATCCAAAAGAACTTTGGGGCTTGGCTAAAGTGAAAACTTATTCATTACAAAATGAGCCTTTTATTCACATAGATAGTGATGCTTTTATCTGGTCAGCATTCGGAGAAAATTTTCACGAGGCAAGCCTTGTTGCTCAGAATTTCGAAAAAGGTACAGATTACTATAATAATAAGTTTAAAGAGGTAAAAAAATACCTGAAATATATACCTGATCATTTCAATATTGATATTGATGATAAGGCTGTTTGTTCATGTAATGCCGGAGTCATAGGAGGTAAAGATTTCAATTTTTTTAAAAAATATGCTGCTTACGTATTCGATTTTGTAGACGGCAATGATTTAAATAGTATTCCCGGCCATGTTTTAACTAATTTCAATATCCTGTTTGAACAGGTTTTGTTTTATGACATAGCTGAAAGGGAAGGTAAACAAATTACCTGCCTGTTTGATAGGACTATTGATGATTGCGGTTATAAGTATGATGAGATAGCTGACTTCACATCAGTTCCTTATGTTAATACATACCTGCATCTTATAGGACCTAATAAACGAAACCAGATAGCTTGTGATCTGTTGAGCCGGGTATTATTAAAAGAGTTTCCTGAATATTTTTTTAAAATAATATCCTTATCGAAAGCATCCTGCAGGCATTTTAATTTCAATTTTTCAAACTTCAATGAGGTGCAAAAAGAAAAAGTCGAGTCTCTTGCACTGAAATTTAAGAATGGTCAAGTTCCTAAAATTGAGCCCTACAAAAACGTTTCTGCATCTTTAAAATGTATAACTGCTATAACACCCTTACTAACCAAAGTTTTTGAACTACAGGAAGGTTCATTAGATGTAAATTCCCAAAGCATTCAAGAAATTTCAAATAAAAATTTTTTAATTAAAGAAGCCTTAAAATATGAAAATAGTGTAAAAGAGGTACTTAAAGAATTTGATAAAATTTCTGATGATTACTTGCTGGCAAGAGATATTTGCTCTGTAAACTATTTTTATTTTTTTCATTCCCCAAGGGAAGTGCAGCTTAAAAAGATTTTTATAAAGGATCCTTTAGTAAAAAAAATTGATACAGTCTATGATTGGACTTCTTTGCGCTTAAAAAATTCAAGTATTGAATCTGAGATTAAGACATTATCTGAAAAATCAGTTACAATAGCCTGCATACCTGAGCTTTTTTTTTCTGATTACAAAGAAGTTTTGATAGAAGACCTGGATTCTAATATTCTTATTATATTAGAAGAAGCAACAACATTAAGTGACCTGTTAAAACGATTAGAAGAATGCTTTGATCAGGAAGATATCCAAACAAATTATGATAGCTTTTATAAGCTGGTTATATTGAAAATAAAATTTCTTGTTTACCATAAATGCATTAAAGTTTTAGAGCCTTAAGGAATTTATATAATAAAATTTGGAAACTACTTAAATTAAAAGAAAATTAACTACCAAACTATTGCCCTCTTTTAATTCAAGAGAAAGTATTTGAAATCGGAAAACAATTAGTGAGGACTTTAAGCCAACAGTTTAGTAAGCATATAACTCAATTTACCCTTGCAGAAAAAGTGAAAACTCTTCTCTAAGTTTTTAGAAAATCTTTTTAAACTACTTTAAGATCAGCTATTATAAAACGAATAAATTTTTTGAATCCTATCGAAAAAGATTGATGTACTTTCAAAAATTCCAGTTATGGGAGGCCTATTGATATCTTTTGTAATATCGGAATAACCAAATTCTTTTTGTACTGAAATGAAGGGAAAAATAACCATTTTATCAATTGTCATAGAAGAAAATTTTCCATCAGCAGTATTGTGTATATCAAAATGTTCAGATTTTATTGCGGGGAAAAAATCTCTATATAGCACAGTAAATTGAGTGCAAATAAAATGCTCTATCCAAAATCTGTTTTTAGCTACCGGCATTGCATAAGTACATCCTCCAACTCCGCCTAACAAAATATCTGCACCTTTTTCATAAGCCTCTTCAATATTTTCAAATAAAAATTCTTTTGTATAGTGCTGAGTAAACTTATGATCATCTTCACATATTATAAAGACGTCTTGATCCTTGTTAAAAGCAATATCAACAACCTTTAAAATGCTATTCCATAGTCCCACAGCTCCAACCTCGTGCTTACACGCTTCTACAATTGTTAACTCAAATTCATCCCTGTCTTTAAATTCATTTTTAATGTGTTTCAAACGATCTACTCTTTCAGGTAGATTAATTACATAAGTTGGTATAGAGCTAACATCAGTCATATACTTTAAATTTTAAATTCGTAATAATTAAATTATTTTTATGCTTTTTTATTACTTTAGAAACTGGTTTTTTAGATTAAACTTTATCATCACTTAAATTAGAATTTTCTGACACTATTCAGCAACTGCTTCAACAATTATATTAAGATTGATTCGCATTTTCGTATAAAATTACTGGACAAATTTTCTCTTGAGCAAAAAGCATGATAAATAGTATCATTATATGTAGTGCCAAGTCCAAATCTATTATAGACTGGATGGTGTAAAAACCATTTTTCTTCTTCGATATGAGTAGGCCACCAATATTTTACATTTCCTGCGTTTTTTATAATTTGCGCTGTAAGATTTTGACCAGCGTCCATGTCTATTGTTACACCTAAATCAGGATAATCTAACTCTTTTAGATAAGCTGTAGATATGGCAAAAAAGAAAGGAGATACGTAGAGGTTTTGGCCATTATTTAAATGATTAGCTGTTTGTGCTGACCCAACTATCGTGCAAGGCATTAGAAGGTCAACAAAAAGTTTTAAAATCCAATCTTTGTTTATGGGAATACAGTCTACATCAAAGAAAACAAGGTAATCTGTATCTGTTACATTTCGGCACACAAAAGTTAAAAAATCTCCATGACTAACATAATTATTATAAACCTGATTTATACTAAACCCTAGTTTTTCAAATACTGCTTTCTGAAGTTTTGGCACTTTTTCAAAATATTCTCTTTTTATAATGATAATATAAATGCTAAAACAGATAACTTCAATTCTAAACCTATTTATTTTAAGTTATTATACCTTTTAAAAATTCTGTAAAAATATTAGCCTGTTGACTAATGACCCTTTTAAATATATTATTTTCAGCGTGTTTAACGGAGATATTTTTCTTATTTGTGAGACTCAATAACTTGATAGAAAAATTCTGTTAGATCTTTTACATGTGAATCAAAAGAAAATAAAAATCGATGGTTCCATGCCTTTTCTCTGATTTCCTTTCTTCGTTCCTCGTCCTCAAAACTCTTTTTAAGATCAATAAAGTCTTTAAAAAATATTCCAATATCTAGTGTCTTAATTAAGTTTTCAACCGCAACAGTATGGCCTATATTGGATTTAAGAATCATTGGCAACCCGGCTGTTGCAAGAGTACTCATTCGAGCTGGATAATTTAGATCATTCCAGGTTACCTTCATTAGTTCTCCATTGTTATTGCTATCGAAAGTATGCAACCAACCAGCATCATATTTAGAGAATTCTTTACCCCATTTATCTGCAGTACAATGAGGATGTATGTGTATATAATCTCCAGCTACTTCTTTAGCGGCTTCAATCCAATGTTTCCACATCGCATGAAAAAACTCTCCATAGAAGTGTAAATGAATTTTTTGAGTTTTGAATGAGTCTAATTCATTAGGATTTATTCCAAATGGACGCCCTGGAATAACGGTATGTGTTTCACCGTCTTCATCTGAAAGCCGATGAGTTTTCTCATTTGCAAACCACTCTTTTTTTGGCAGATCGCCATCCAGAATAAATGTTGGTGTTTCTAAAAGAAGAAATTGGGAGAACCAATCTTTGGTTTCCTGATTTATAAAAATCTGCCCATCTGAATTAGTATACAATTCTAATAATTGTTTCCACAAGCCATATTGTCTGGCATAAAAGGGACCTTCTTTAAAATGCCAGACAAAAGGAATTCCGGTATTGCTTAACATAACATGATGAGCAAGAGGGATTACCTGGTAATTTAAAAGAGCATAAATAATATCAGGTTTTATTTCCTCAATTCTTTCTTTCCAATTTTCCAATGAAATATCTTCAACGTCTCCAAAGGGTAAGGGGCCGATGGTATTATAAAACTCTGGGGTTGTTATCCAAAGACCATATAATTTATGTCCATACTCTTCTAATGCGCAGACTCTTTCAGCATTGTAAGCTAACTCGCCTACAATAAGGATTTTAAGCCCTTTTACATGCTTTAAGCTTTCTGGTCTTTTTTCACTATGTCGAAATCTTTCATAAAGAGTAACTTCATCAATAAAGTTTCCTACACTTGAATGAAACCGAAGCGGTTCTATTACCTTGTAGAAGTTTTTATAAGTAAATATACCTCCTGATGAAGTTTCTTTAATAAGTTTATGTCTTTGCTCAGGGTGGCTAATCCATTCACAAGTGATTTGTTGAGTAGGTAAAAATTTTCCATTCTTTGATAACTTATCCCAATACATAAGGCTCAAATCATCTGTTACTAATTTTTTACGTTCAAGCCATTCTTCGCTCGTTTTTTTGTGCATTACCTGAACTAACTGATAATAACCATTTACCATTGAAAGAGTATTGTTAGCAGAATGCGAGAAATTACTATTTGTGTAATTATGAAGCATCCCGGAATAGGCTAAAGTGCAGATGCTATCAGAATTTATTGTCTCATACAATTTCAGTAAATGGTCTTTAAAATAAATATCATCAGAAGGTAGATACGCAATTAAGCTATAAGTAGTATTTTGAAGTCCTTTATTGAGCGAATATCCCAACCCTTCATTCTTTTCATTTTTTAAATATTTAATCCTATTGTCATAAATGTATTCAGTAACCACCTCATCAGTATAATCGGTAGATCCATCATTAATGATAAGCAGCTCCCATTTACAAAAGGACTGTAGAACAAGGCTTTTAAGAGCACGGGATATAAAAGCTCCTTGATTGTAAGTAGGCATTATCACTGAGATGCCTTTAGTATTCTGGGTTTCATTACTGAGCATACTAATAATTTTGGTAAGGGAAAGTGCTTATTTGCTATACTACCTACAGGAGCCATATACCGAACATACACAATTGAAATAATTCATTTAGAACTATTTAGAAATAAAAGGTCTTTTATAATCAAGATTTTTTATCTTAGTTAAATAGTTGACCTCTATTTCATTCGAAAATAATCATTAGGCTATTTCATAACTTTTGTGATGCAGATATATTAAAAGTGCTATATAAAAAGTTTTGAACTCGCCCAAAGCCGTTTATACCCTCATCACGGTATACAATTTTTCCTTCAGGATCAATTAAAATAAACGAAGGAAACAACTTTACATCAAACAGATTAGTGATCTTTGAGCTATCTCTACTGTCAAAGATTTGCGGCCAATCCATGTTGTTTTTCTTAATAAAGGCACTTGCTATTTTTTCGTTATCGTCATAACAGATACTTACGAACTCAATTTTTCGAGCATGTAAAATGTTATGCATTTCTTTTATATCTTCCATAATTTGTAAACAAGGACGACACCATGTACCCCAATAGTCCAATAGCAAGTATCTTCCTCTAAATGTTTCATCAGATAGTCGCTGCTTAGTTAATATGTCGGTAGCCGTATATCTTGGTGAATAAAATCCTACTTTATTCCCATATATCTGGGCTTTTGAATTTAAAGGTTTTAAAAATATAGAGTCTCCAAAAGATGAAACATCTTTAAAAATGTATTTTTGATTTCCAATCAATACAACATCATCCTTAAAGAATCTGCTATACTTTCCAGGTTGTAGATGAAAACTCCTAATAGCATCTGTGTCTGATGATACAAATAAAAAGGACGATCCCCTCTCAAAATTGAATATTTTCGTTGTTACTAAATAAATAGTATACATCGTATCTTTTTCGACTACAATTGTCTTTCGATATTCCATTGGACGAATAGCAAAATGAAAATTATTTTCAAATTGATCTCCCAAATCCAAATTTAGATTAGGAGGTTTAATGATTGTATAATCAAATTCAACAAGAATTCTTTTTTCATTTTTCGTATTTAATCCTATCGTCAAATACGTTTTGAACCTCTTATAATTTCCTTTATTAGGTCCATTTAAGGTGTCTAAAAAATATGTGATTTTATCATCAGAAAAATCTTTGTTCAAGTTTTCGTCTATTATTATTAGTTTTTTACCTTCGAGTGTTTTCCCTATTAAAACAGGAATGATTATTCCTATGGATTTTAGTTCAATGCTTCTTGAAAGAGTATACTGTTGTAGCTTAACGGTAGGTAATACAACGTGTAAATTATTCTTGTTAGGAAAAGCGTAATAAAAAGAATAAACGCTTGTGTCTGTATCAGTTTTTAATAAACAAAATTTAGTATCTTGAGAATAACTGGTAATTGCAACAATAATAAATAAACATCCCCAGAGTTTTTTTTTCATAAGTTGTCTTTGAGACATCTGTTAAATTTACAATTAAAATAAATATAGATGTAAAATACTCTATATTAACTATAGCGATAATTTTACATCTATATAAATTTGGACATAATTTGTCGCAGGTATAACAGGAAATTAACAAGTTATATCTACTATTATACCTGCACAGTTACAAGATGCAGAGTTTGTACTTGAAGAGCATGAATTAGTACCATCAGTCGTACAAGAACAAGTTTTACCACAAGCACCTGCACTGCAAGTAGTACTGCCGCTGCCGCTGCCAGTACCGCTGCCACCCATCACTTTTTTCATTTGCTCTCTTGTAAGAAGGTCATTAACGCCTAATCCAAGCGTTTGCAATTTTAATTTTTTCATAATAAATTTTAATTTTAATAATAATAAAAAATAAATATCCTCTTATTTTAAGCCATAGAGGCGATGGCTCTTCAGGCACCACTGGAAAGTTGTACACCCTTTCCTGCTACTGCCTGCTTACATAAGAATTTTATTTTGATAAAAAATATTTTAAATCATTTACTGTATACATTTCTGGTAATTGATTGCCATTTACAAAGAATGTAGGTGTAAATATTATTTCATTTTTGTTGCACCACGTACTCATAGCCTCTAACTTTTCTCCCTGCCTTTGCAATTCGCCATTCATAGGATATTTAGAAGCAAACTTTTCATAATCCTTTTGTTCAGCTAAATACCAACTATCCAATGCTTGTTTTATTAATGCTTCGTTCTCCTTTTCGGCTATAGCTAATAAATGTTTAACGGGAGCCGCTCTTTTATCTTTATTATCATCAGTAACAGTAAAAATAATTTGCACCTGTACATCGTCATTGTTATGCACAAGTTCCTCAATAGGCGTATGTGCTTTCGCACACGGACTGCAATAGGGGTTACAAACTTTTATAATTTTATTGCTCGCATAAGGATTACCTATTGTAATTCCCAATCCTTCCGGGTTTTCGGTAACCGCTTTCTGCTTTGCTAAAAGTGCACTAAATATTTGCGGGTTATGCTTCAATCGTTGCAATTCTATTTTATTACGCCTGCTTTCTTTTGCAGATCTATAGGCAGGCATTAAGAGGCTTACTATAAAAAAGGGTATTGAGTAAGATAAAATGATGGTAATAATAAGCTTATTAGAGAAAATGGATGATACAGGAACAGCCTGGTACCAACCGGCAGTTAGTGCAGTTAGCAGTTGTAATACCAATAAACCCTGCACACATAAGCATAGTACGCACCATTGTCGGGCTATGCGCCATTGATAATACAACGAAAAGAAAACGTATGGTATGGCCAATACATTTAACCATGCTAAAACAAAAAGGGCTTGTGGATGTACTATTCCTGTAAATAATAACACAAACAATCCGCCGGCAAAATAGGTGAAGCCAATATTGCTCCAGCTAATGCCTGCTATTTTAGCTGCTTTGGAATGAAGTATAGCTCCGCAATTTACTTTTTTTCCCGAGCTGCATATCTGCTGAAGGACGGGATTGTATTGGTCAACATCGTACCAAAGCAATAGTGAGCCTATAACGCTTCCTGCCAAGCTAAACAGTGAAAACAAAACAGGATATATAGCTGAAGTACTATAATTAACAAGTGCTGATATACTTTCTATTATTGCTATTAGCGGTAAGGATAAATAAGTAACATATTTAGCTGCTTTTAATCTTGCTTCCTCCCTGTATTTTTTAATATAATTTTCTTCGTCCCTCTTTTCTTCAACATCGGCTAATAAAACTATGCCTTGCCACTTTTTCTCAAAATTTTCTTTACCAATATCTTCCCACCGATGTCTTTCCGGATTGTAATATGATAAGCCATTGCTTGTAAAAGACCTGGTAATGGTATAGAAGCTTTCCTGACCTTCTTCCCCTTTTATTTGTGTAATAAAAGGCGTTGGAGTTTTTTCCAGTTTTTCAAAATTGGCCTTAAAAGAAACATTTGTGACACCATAATCAGAAAGCACATCGCTAATGCTAAGAAGGCTGGGATAATCGGGATGACTTATCAAAGCGTTTTCTAAAGTGGTATCAGTAACTTTTACACTTAATTCTTTGAGAAATAAGGAAACTATTTCCTGGCAATTTTCTTTCGGAGATGTTAATTGGCGCAGCATCGTCAGCAACTTAATTAATAGTTTTTTAATAAGATTGACAATACAAAATTCAAATACTCTACTCTGATATAATCGGAGTGCTTGAAAAACTTGGCCGTTAACAACTTTTTAACAAATAAGGAAAGTTCTTACAATTTATAGAGAAGCAGACCGTAGCTTTTCCCCCGCTTATTTTTTTCATGTCTTCTTTTGTGAGTTCTTCACTAAATAACGACTTTACCATACCACCACTTTTTTCATAGTAGTAGGTTTGACGTTTATGACAATACCTGATAGGAAAACCTGCTTCTCTCATTTCATTCAGGTATTCATTTATCGTGCTTACACTTACTCCCACATGATTGGCTAATTCTTTTTGAGACCCTGTAGCCTTTTTGCAAATCAAATAATCTATAAACCTTACTTTTTTCAGATAACGGGTTAATGACATAAAATTTGAATTATAGGATAAGTAATTAGTAAATTGGTTTATCAACTTCTTGCAGATGAAACTATAAAAAAAATTATTTTAAAAATTTTTATTTTGATATTGAACTTTTTTTGGATAAGGCAGAATAATAGAAAAGAGTTTTAAGTATAGCATAAGTATGAAGTATAGATTATTCTTTTTAGCATTCCTTTTATCATTAATCCCTTAAGTTATATTTTGAAATCTAAGCCTGTAAATAGCCTTCACTTGTTATAATAATTTAGTTTTAAAACTGAATTATTTGCTTTTAATTCTTTAAGCTCCTATATGTTACCTCTTTATTTCTGTTACCTGTTGTACTAATGATTTAATTCTTGTCTCTTCTGATCTTGCATCTTCTTTCACTGTTATAATATTGTATTTAGCTTCAAGAAGACACATAAACAGTTGGAAAAGTGAACATTTAAAGATTATTAGAAGGAGATAATTCTCCATAAGTATAAATTAGCAGGTCATATACAGATCTAATATTCGTGATAGAATCGAGTAGTTTTGAAATTCTCTCCTTCTGTTATCTGCAACCAATCCGTGTAACCATTTTTCTGAAATTTGTTTTTTAAATATCCCTTTTAATTTGATTAAACTTTTACATTATTTATCAGAAATTGTTGCACAATTCTATAAATAAAGCAGATTTTCATGCACGAAATATTAGATATAAATGCAGTAATTAATTACATAAATCCTCAGTTTTCTATTTCGTGGTTGTACAACAATTAGAAACTGAAAACACATTTTCAGGGTAAGCTTACCCACTAGCAGTCATGGCTCATAGATCATTACGAAAAATATGCGGTTGAAAGATTTTATTATAATTTAAGGAAACAGATACAACGATAAAGCAAGTTTTACGTTCATAGTGACTGTTTCAGGAATTAAGAGAAATATAGTCTTTTCAAATCTTTTGTATGAAAATGAATCGGATATTTATTTTATTATTTTAATGGTTATATGACGGAAAGCATGGGTAATTAGATTAAGCTTCAATTGCCACGACAATTGCCACGACTTTTAAGTCGTGGATAAAGAATAATAAATAACAGGCTTTAGCCAAAGAAATAAATACAATGCTACAAAAAGAAGATTTTGCTGAAAATATTAAGGATCTCAAAATGCTCATCATTTCGAAAGACTTTCGGCTAAAGCCAATATTTATATTTTCATGCAACTAACCACGACCTGAAGATCGTGGCAATTTTAGCCACACAAATCGTCATAGACCATTCTAATTAAAAAATTAATCAATCAATAGAGCAAAATTCCTAAAATTATTCACCATACATCGAAAGATTTTGACATTCCCGATTATCTTGCTGATCTTATAAATACATGGAAAACTTTTTATCCAGGCTGGGAATTTAAGTTTTGGACTGATGATATGAACAGAGACTTAATTATAAAATATATCCGGTTTTACAGGTGTTTATGATAGTTATCCAACTTCCATTCAGCGGGTTGATGCTGTCCGCTACTTTATTTTGCAAAAACTTGGAGGAGTATTTATAGATATAGATTTTGAATGTTTTCAAAATATAGAACCTTTATTAGAAAATTCCAGTTGTGTTTTTGGGATAGAGCCAGAAGAACACTGTAAAAGCTTTAAAAAAGATATCATTGTAGGTAATGCTTTTATGGCTTGTAATCCCGGAAACAGGTTTTTTGAACAAATATGTGAGAAAATTAAAAGCGTTAAAATAAAAGAGAAGAATTCTTTTATTGATATATTAGAATCCACTGGCCCCTTTATACTTACAGAAATTTATAAGAATTATAAAGATAAAAATAAAATAAAATTACTATCACCTGGTACAATATACCCTCTGACTGTAGCGGAAACACGAAGAGTATTTAAAGGCGACATTGATGAAGACATGCAACACAGGGTTGATAATTCTCATGCAGTTCATTATTTTTTAGGAAGCTGGTGTGATAGCTGTGTCTGACAGTGTTTATTAAAAAAGTGATAGTAATAGGTTGCATCAATACTAAATTATGAATTAAGGGCTTTAGAATCTCTTAAACGACTAATCTCTCAAATAGGGATCCGAATAAAAAAGAGGCTGTCTCTTAGTTTTGAGACAGTCTCTTCAACAATTTTTGCTTGTTTATTAAAAATCGAGCCCCAAAGCAAAATATAAAATAGGTTTTCCCTTGAATATTCCATTCATTGGCCAGCCGGCATCTAACTTTAAAAAATATCCTAACAGTGTACTTCTTGCGCCAAAACCATATCCTCCCGCAAATGGTCCTATACCCCCTGCTTTTGTCCTTACACTTACCGGGTTGTTGGCGTCACCTGTTGTATAAGTAATACCTGGTCTTGCCCACTTGTCGTATTTACCATTCCAGGCTGTGCCCAAATCGATAAACTGAACAAGTTGAAAGTTGCGGAGAAATGCATTGTTTACAGGCTTGTTGAGCAGTGTTGAAAAAACAGGCAAACGAAGCTCGCTGTTCATTACAAAAGCATTGTTGCCATTTGCAACGTTTTGATTAAAACCACGAAGGTTAACAGCCAGCGTTTGAAATGCATAATTTTGGTCAGGATCAGGTCTGTTTGCGTTATTGAATTTTGGACCTATCCAGCCATCTGCGCCTCCCAGGTAATAAATAAGCTTTTGTGTTCCCCAGCTAAAGTCGCCGGCTGCACGTACTGCCCAGATAAAGTTGCGGTAAATGGGTAAATAGTGCCTGGCATCAAAACCAAAGTTGTAGGTATAACCCGGATGCAAACTATCATTCAGTGGGGCATTGACGTCCATATATACTTTGTATCGCAGCCCATGCCAGATGTTTTGGGTCGGATTAATGGTGTTATCGTGTACATATTCGAGTCTTCCCAAAGCGTACTGGGTTAATTGATCCGGTTGTTTCAGCCCGATCTGATCTGGCTGGCCCTGCGTTAAGTTAAAAGGTTTTACAATTGTCCGGTCGCGCCTGTATCCCAGAATTACCCGTAAACTTTTTACCTCATTGAAAGGATAGCTTGCATTAAACTGGTAAATATTTGTATTGAACTGTCCATTGTAATTCTGATCAAAGCCATTGCCTATCAGGTTCACTCCGCTGTGATTGATCGTTCTGTAATAAGTAAGCCCCCAGTCGATGCGTTTGCGGAAGTTTTGAAATGCAAAGAGATAATCATTGTCGCGAAGGTTAGTGCCCAACCTGAAGCCGCCTATAAATTTGATGTCTTCCATCAGGTCGCTGACGCTGGCTCTGAAGGTGAAGTTTAAATTTGAGCCGTTACCTAATTGTATCGGCCCGCTTCCTCCGGCATAGGGCTGATAACGGTTTATCAGAATATTATTCGAGACTCCGCTCACTATATAATCATTACTGAATTTCCATCTATAGTCAAAAAGACTCGACTGCTGCAAAGGGGTTTGTTTGGGTATTTCCTGTTCCCTGGTAACCTGGCTTGCCGGGTCTTTCTTTTCGTTTTCAAATTCACTCTGAAAAACAGGTCCCGGGGCGGCGGCAGTATCTGTATTGTTGTAAACAGTTGCTTTTCCTTCCTGTGCTCTTCTCTCCGCTATTATTTTTTTAAGGTACTCGGTAGGTCGCGCATTTACATTTCTTTTCCTGAGCGCTATGGAATCTACTCTTAGTTTATATAAAAATTTGGTGTCCCCCTGCCGTGTCACCTCGCTTACCTGTCCCCGGTCACCCGCAATTCTTGTCTCAAGCAGGCTGCTTTGATAATTAGTTATTGGAAAGGTATAAGTAGAATCTTTCGTAACCTGGAAAGTGCTGATGCTGTCTGGTTCATTTTTTTGCCAGGCAACCATTGTAGAGTCAAGCTCTTTGTCAGAAGGATTGCGAAGAACTTCATCGCCAATATAAAATAAGGTATCAAGCCCTTCTCTTTGTGTAGAAAAAAAGCCTGCCCACCTGTTGGCTACACCGTTTTCATCTGAGACATAGGTGAAGTGATTCACATTATATTGCATCGGGTAGCGTGCATTGCCATACTTCAGATTCGTTAACTGCGTGATTTGTTTGGTAGAGTAATCAAGCAGGAAAATGTTGTAGCGATTATTGCTGGGCAATACAGTGTCGCTGTTAGGTGCATCAGGGCCTGGCCGGTTACTGGCGAAAACAATTCCGGATTTGTTGGGAAATGAAACAAAAGAAGCATCAAGATCATCATACACATCGTTGGTTAGCTGTGCAAGTTTATTACCCTCTATCTTGTATGTAAAGAGGTCAGTATGCCCATTTTTAACAGCGGTCAACAAAAGGGTATTTTTATCAAGCATAAACTGAACGTCTAATATCTGGTCGAGGCCTTCTATTTCCTGTTTGTAGTTTTTAAAATTTGCAATAGCGTCATATACAAACATTTTTATTTTGCCTTCCTCCCAATATATTACCGCTACCCGTGTTCCTTTACCATCCCACGCCATCAGAGGATAGTTGGGATTTATCTCTGTTTTTTGTGTTCTTACGCCATACTTCAGTAGTGTCTTAACCAGTTCATAATTGTCATAATATCCAACGGAGTACATGCCTTTGTTATACTGCGCAACTACGTAACTAAAACTTCTGGGATTGGGATTAGCCTGGAAGCGAAAAAAATCTTTTCGGTTACTCACGTCTTCAGTTACTGCAATGGTTCCTTTAGGCACATTCCTGCGCTGACGTATGTCTTTATAATACTTTTCCTGCTCGTAAGTCATAAAATCAGAAAGAAGCGCTTTAAACTTCTTTTTGGCTATACGCTGCGATGCACTGTTGAGACTTTTATAAATACGGGTAAGGTATAAAAAATAGGCAACATTTTCCTTTTTGTATTTTTCATCTATATAATACCAAAAAGAAGCTCCGGCCAGTGAAGGCTTATCAAAAGCAAACTGGTAAAAGTTTTTATAGCTGTCTCCAAGCATAGCGCTTTTCAGATCGTTATCTTTTTGAGTGCTCCATCTCTCGGCTATATAACTTACATAGCCTTCGGTGAGCCATTGCGGCAGGTCGAGCAGGGCATGGTTACTTGCAAATTCTCCTATATCCTCTCCAAACAGTTGGTTTTCAAGCAATGTACGGGCAATTCCTTCCCTTATCTGTCGTTTCAGGTTGGCATGATCGCCATCAAAATATACGATCATTTTATTGTTAACCAGCTTAGTCATGCCGCCGCCTTCAGTATTCATCAGGTCATTTCCAAGACCAATATTTGTGCTGCGATAATCATTGTAATTATCATAAACCACAATGTTTATACTTCGCTGAAGAGAATATTCTACCTGCGTTTCTATTCCCGGCAATTCCTGTTCGGCAACCTGCAATACATATTTGGCAAGTTCAAGCCCTCCCTGGTTGAAGTAAGTGTTGAAATTGGGCGACTGATAAAATTTCCAAACAAATTTTTTATATTGAATCCTGTTTTTACCAAACTCAACTGCATTTACCTGTGATATTGCGGTAAAAGAAAAAAGACAAAATACTATAAAAACCATTATTCTGTTGCTCATACTAGTAACTTGCATCTCCAATTTTTAAAGTTTTAAAATTAGATAAAAACATTGTAATCTCTGTTAAATTACATTTATGTTAACCGTTAAGTTTTTTACTTTTAATCCTGTTTCAGAAAATACATATATAGTTTATAATGAAGTAAAGGAAGCAATAATTATTGATCCGGGATGTTATTTTGATGAAGAAAAGCAAAAGGTAAAAAATTTTATTGAAACAAATAGTTTGAAGCTTGTTCAATTGCTGAATACTCATTGCCATCTCGACCATGTTTTAGGTAATAAATGGGTGTATGAGACGTATGGGCTTGAACTGTTTATACATCCAAACGAGGAGCAAGTTTTGAATTTTGCAACTCAGTCAGGACAAATGTGGGGATTGCCTTTTGAAAATTATGACGGCCTGCTTCACTTTCTTGGGAATGATGATATTGTAAAACTGGGTGACAATGAGCTCAAAGTGCTGCTTGCTCCCGGACATTCCCCCGGCAGTATTTGTTTTTACAGTAAAAAAGAAAAGTTTGTAATTGGCGGCGATGTTTTATTTAAAGAAAGTACTGGCCGTACCGATCTTCCCGGCGGCAATCTTGCAGATCTCTTTGAAAGTATACGAAGTAAGTTATTTGCTTTGCCCGACGACGTAATTGTCTACCCTGGTCATGGCGAACCTACCACTATCGGATATGAGAAAAAGCACAATCCTTTTTTGAGAAGCTAATCTTTTTTTATTATTTTATAAAGATTATGTGTTACGGCAGTTAAATAACTATGAAGCTTTACTTGAGACGCGTTTTACAGTTTATTCTCTATTAAGGTTTTTAATGTTTTTCTTGATTTTCTTTAAAATGTAAACTTTTTTTTGGGAATTCATTCTTACATTTTTATTCATTCAAACTCTGCGTATTCCTTAATAGGGAAAGAACATGTTTTGAAAAACTCAAGAAAAATTTTAATTAATTCCATCTCTAAGTATGCTATTTCATGTATTCCCGGTAATTTACTACTCCGTGCGTTAATGGAAGTTGTATATCATCTTCCGCCACAATCGCTACCTGTAGTGTTTTACCATGATTATCAAAAAACTCCAGGCAATAGCCCTTTCGGTTATCTGGTGTTATTATGGTGTCTATAATAGTTGCTACATCTCCCTTTATAAAACCCAGTTCAGGGAGGTTTTTGGCCAATTGTACTTCAGTATAAAGTTTATAATCAGTAGTAGTCATAGAGCTAATATTTATGCGGGATATAAAGTTACAAAACGATAAGTATTATTACTAATCTGCTCCATCCAAATTGTAATTACTAATGTATTTCTTAAATGTCCTTGTATCGAATATAGGTTTCCGAATTCATTACTTCGGGATAATACAGCATCATAAGTTTTAGCTATTTGCAAAATATCAGCAATCAGATCTTGATAATTTTCAAGCGTATAACCAAGTTTCCGTAAGAAATAAGATTTATCATTTTTAATTTTTCTAACCAATAAATATTCAGTTATTTTTTCTTCCGCGACTATTATTTCACTGGCCTTTAATTTCATACAACAAAATTAATTTTCCGATACTTTTTTACGTCATCTCTTTATATAACATTTTAGTTAATATTCAAAAATTCGTCTTCCAAAAATATTCATTTATCTTAATTCAAATCTCAATATCAGTTCCCAAATTTAATTTTCAATTCATTCACAATTGAAAGATTTTTATTTGCCCTACTTTCGCTTTTAAGTTTTCTTTCGTAAATTTTACATGCATGAAGAAGTTTTTTCTCCTTTGGGGTATAGGTATCATCTCTTTCTTTTCTGTTGAAGCACAGGTGTTGGACTCTATGATAAAAGTGTATGCAGACCAGGTGCCTGACCAAAAAGCATATGTGCAATTTGATAAAGATTTATACATGCCGGGTGAAACCATTTGGTTTAAGGCTTACTTGTTTTCCGGTTTTGGCCTCGCCAGCAACAGTAAAAATTTTTATGCAGAACTTATAAATGATAAGGGAAATGTTTTGCAGCGGAAAGTTTACCCTATAACAGAATCAGCCGCTGCAGGAAATTTTGATATTCCTGACTCTCTGCCTGCCGGAAACCTTATTTATCGCGGTTATACTACATGGATGCTTAATTTTGATACGGCATTTATTTTTCAAAAAAGTATTGCAATAGCAGATAAGAACGGATCAGGTAATAAGAGACCTGCTGCCAATACGGCAAAGGCTACTTTGATCCAGTTTTTCCCCGAAGGGGGCAACCTGGTTAATACATTAGAATCTGTGGTCGCTTTTAAGGCTAATGATGAATATGGGCAGCCGGTTTTTGTGAAAGGAAACATAGTAAACAGTAAAGGCGCCTCTGTTGCTTCGTTTTCCACAGCCCATGATGGAATGGGAAGTTTTGTTTTTACCCCGCAGGCAAATGAAAGTTACAAAGCCGTATGGACAGATGCGTCGGGAACGCAGCAAACAACGCCTCTGCCTGAAGCCAGGCCACAGGGGTGTGTACTGAAAATGACTGGTTTAGGCAATAAAAAAGTCTTTATGATAAACCGTACAGAAGACGTGCCTGCGGAATGGAAAAGTCTGAATATAGTAGCGTTGCTCGGTCAGCAAAGAGTGTATAAAGCCAAAGCAAATCTTGAAGCAACGCGTGTTACCAGCGGCGCTATTCCTGTTACTGATTTTCCTTCCGGCATATTGCAGGTGACTGTCTTTTCAGAAAAATGGGAGCCAATAGCCGAGCGGATAGTAATGGTTAATAATGATAATTATCATTTTGATGCAAAGCTGAACGCGCCGGAGTTAAATACAAATTTCAGGGCAAAAAATACTTTGGAAATACAGGTAGACGACACACTGCTTTCTAATCTTTCATTGTCTGTCACCGATGCTGCAATAGGAAGAGAAAACTATGCAGATAACATTTATTCCCGAATGTTGATGACCGGTGATATTAAAGGATATGTACATAACCCCGCCTATTATTTTTCCAATTCTTCCGATAGCACAGCTGCTCACCTTGATCTTGTAATGCTTACCCATGGCTGGCGAAGGTATAACTGGAGCAACATGGCAAGAGGCAAAATGCCTGTATTAAAGTTTCCAAATGAATCGTTTTTATCTTTAGATGCAAGGGTGTTTGGGGTTACGACCGCTTCACCTTTGAGAGGGGATGAGGAGTTGCTTATTTTTCTTCAGCAAAAAGATTCTTCTACCCAACTGTTGCAGATGCCAAAGGTAGGACCTGATAAATTTTCAATACCAAATATCGTTTTCTATGATACTGCAACGGTGCACTACCAGTTTATGAAAGACAAAAAAGCCGAGCAGGAGATGAGCGTTGGCTTTAGCAACAACCTTTATAAGGGACTGAAAAAAATAGATGTTGCCGACCGGCCTGTCGCTGTTGAGATAGATACATCAATTTTATCACGAACAAAATTTCTTGCAGACAGGCTTTCACGGTATGGAAGTAAATTTACTGCAGGCGGAACTGTACTGCAAACCGTGACTGTAAAAACAAAAGTAAAAAGCAGGCAGCAGGAGTTGGAAGATAAATATGCAAGTGGTCTGTTTAAAGGAGGCGATGGTTATTCTTTTGATCTTGCCAGCGAACCTGTAAGTGGCTCATACGATATATTTACTTATTTGCAAGGCAAGGTTGCCGGCCTTCAAATAACAGGTACGGGCGCTAATGCTTCTGTAAGCTGGCGCGGCAGTTCGACTTCACTTTTTTTAAATGAGATGCCCGGCGATCCGTCTATGCTTTCATCGATTAATATCAATGACATTGCTTACATTAAAGTTTTGCGTCCCCCGTTTATGGGAAGCTTTGGCGGCGGCGCAGGTGGGGCCATTGCTATTTATACAAAGAAAGGAAATGACGTAAAACGTGATAATACCGCTAAAGGTCTTGCCAAAACTATTGTAACAGGTTATTCTTCTGCAAAAGAGTTTTATTCGCCTAATTATAAAGACCTTTCCGCCTCTCAGGATGTGACGGCAGATTACCGTTCTACCCTTTACTGGAACCCTGAAATTTTGACAGATGCAACCCGGAAAAAAGTAAAAGTTGAGTTTTACAATAATGATATAACAAAAGCGTATAGGGTGGTGCTGGAGGGTGTGAATGAAATTGGCAAAATGGTAAGGGTTGAAAAGGTTATACAACAGGCAAAATGATAACTACGGTTAATTTATCTTTTTCAAATAAACGTTGTTTATGTCTACAATACTTATAACAGGCGGTACAGGATTAATAGGTTCTGCTCTTACACCAATGCTGACAGGCAAGGGACATAAGGTTGTTATATTAACAAGAAATGAAAAAGCTGCCGATGTCAATGGGGTCTCTTATGCTACCTGGGACGTAAAATCACAAAAAATAAATGAAAATGCTGTATCATCTGCCGATTATATAATACACCTTGCCGGTGCCGCCGTAGCAGACAAAAGATGGACAAGCGACAGAAAAAAAGAAATAACAGAAAGCCGCACACAAAGTGGTGCTTTATTGGTAAAGGCTTTGCAACAGGTGCCTAATAAAGTAAAGGCAGTAGTGAGTGCATCCGCAATAGGGTGGTATGGCAAGGATGAAAACCGGTCGCCAAAGAAAAAATCTTTTACAGAAGATATGCGGCCTGATAAAGAATTTTTAGGTGAAACCTGCCGTAAGTGGGAAGAAAGCATAGAACCTGTGAAAGAGGCAGGTAAACGCCTGGTAAAGCTGCGGATAGGCATTGTCTTAAGTAACGACGGAGGCGCGCTGCCCGAATTTAAAAAACCGATAAGGTTTGGAATTGCGGGTGTGCTTGGCAGTGGTAAGCAGGTTATAAGCTGGATACATATAGAAGACCTATGCCGCATGTTTGTATATGCAATTGAGAATGAAAGCATGGAAGGTGTTTATAATGCAGTAGCTCCGGCGCCGGTTAGAAATAAGGAACTGGCCTTGTTGCTTGCAAAAAAAATGAAAGGAAGATTTTTTGTACATATGCACGTTCCTTCATTTGTATTAAAGACAATGCTGGGAGAAATGAGCGTTGAAGTGCTTAAAAGCGCTACAGTAAGTGCAGAAAAAATAAGATTAGCAGGATTTAGTTTTTTGTTTCCTTCTATAGAAACAGCTCTCGAAAATCTCATTAACGGATAAAGGCGAAAAGTTGTTCTCGCGGAAGACGCAGAATACGCGGAAGATTTTTTCTGCGTGTTCGGCGCTTTCTGCGAGCCATCTTGTCCTGATAGAAAATTAAAGGCGAAAAGTTGTTCTCGCGGAAAACGCGGAAGTTTTTTTTCTGCGCCTTCTGCGGTTTCTGCGAGCCATCTTTATAAGCAATAATAAATTAGACAATGAAATTTTTTTTCTGCGTGTTCTGCGCTTTCTGCGAGCCATATTATTTCAGATGGAAGTCTCTCCGGGCACCAGCGTTTCTTGCGTGGCAATAGATGGCAGGTTTTTATTTCCATCTTCATACAGCAGGTTAAAAATCAGGCTGTTTACTTTCCATTGATCTGAAACTTTTATTAATTTTAAGTCATACGTTCCAATAATTGTCCACATGTCTCCGCCCTCTGCGCCTGGTATATGATGCAGTGCATAACCTTTGCAAAAAGCCGCTGCATTTGCTCCCTCTATGCTGATTTCAAAATTGGTTATCATATGATGTGTAAATGTAAACCTGGGAAGAAAATCACTCCATCCTTTTACAACGTCAGCAGGTTTTACTTTTCCCCCCGGTTTTTTACTTAATGAAAAGTAATCAAGAAAGACTTCATAGTGAAAACAGTTGAGGACCAGGTCCCAATCGTGGTTGTCCGAACCGTTGAAGATATTGATGATAATGGTTATTATTTTTTGTTCTTCCATATTAGTTAAAAATAATTTTAAGGAAAAAACCAAACGATTTTTTTAAATTTGTTTTGCAAAAATGAGTTTAAAGTTTTACTGCTATTCATTTAAATAAAACTTTGCTTAGTCTACATTTACATTTCCCTTGCTATAGAATAGTATAACATATAAGAACCATGCGATTAAATTCACAGGCAGTGATGAAATGATGGAAAAAGATAAAGCATAAATATTAATTAACTTTTTTATTGCTAAAACTTGAAGGAGGAAGTTTTTCTGCGTTTATTGTTTGCGTATAAAGTTTCGGATCTACTTTTGCCGGATCTCCCTGGTACACCCATGAAAGATTGGTAATGTATTTATTAAATGCCGCAGTTACTTCTTTTGCTGAGATATTTTTCAGATCATCGTTTAAAGTGATAGCACGCCGCCAGTTGTTATGCAATACTTCGTTTGCCGCTAACGAATTTGCCTGGGCAGCATTGGTTTCCTGCTTATAATACTGGCTTGTTATATAAGTTGTTTTCATATTTCTCACTTCTTCTTCTGTAAACCCTTTTCTCGTTTTATTAACCAGACTGGTGAAGACCTGGATGTATTTATTAGGATTCGTAGTTGAGACACCTATGTTTCCGGAAGGAGTGAGGCCGCCATCGAAATAAGTGAATGGCGCATAAGATAAACCGTTGTTCGTTCTGATCTCGAGAAAGTGACGGTCATAAAAAATACGCATTGCTAGTAAAAAGGCATTAAAATCTTTTGTTCCGGGTGCAGGACCGCCAGAGACTGCCTGCAAATAATTGGTAGCAAGTTCTTTTTTTTCAGCTTTAAAAGTATTTGCCTTTGCCACAAAGCTTTCTTTTTTGTAAGCGAAGGAAGAACCATCAGGAATTGCTGTTAAGAGATGATGAATCTTTTGTTCAATTTCTGATTTCTCCATATTTGCTACCACTACAAAAAGCATTCTTGATTTTGTAGCTATTGAGGCATAAAAATTTTTTGTCTCCGCAGCAGTAAGCTTTTTTACAGAAGTTGCTGTACCTCTTGGATCTTTAGCGTAGTTCATTCCTGCAAAGGCCGTAGTTTTTGCCAGTTTCTCAATGGAATAATCAGGTTGGGATTCCATTTCTTTTATACTGGTTACTGCATCCTGCCTGATACGGTCAAATTCTTTTTCGTCAAATTTTGGTTTCGTAATAGCGTCTTCATAAAGCGGCCAGACTGTATTTAAGTCTTCTTTTATACAGTTTAAGCTAAAGCTCGAAAAGTCCATTCCGGCATTGCCATATATTTGTCCGCTTACTTTATCTAATTTATTTTTAAAACTGTTTTTGTCGTCGTTAGCTGTGCCGCACTCTGTTAAAGCTGTTATTGCCAGGTCTTCAATACCTGCTTTTGAAGTATCATAGTTTTGCACCCCGCCTTTAAAAACCGTTTGAATTTGAACAATTTCGTTATTAACAGGCTGCACAATTACTTTTACCCCATCCACCATCATTTCGTACGGTTCTTTTTTTTGTGCATTTACCTTAATTATGCCAAATACAACATAAAAGGCTGCAAAAATTAATTTATATACTTTACTGTTCATATTTATTTATTTAGCAGGTTGGAAAGAAGCTGCTTTGAAAAAAGTTTCTGCTTTTGTCTCTTTATTCATAGCTGGATTAATAATAATTCCTGCGACAAACGGTTTATTTTGAATGTATGTTTTTACAAACCGCTGAATATCTCCTTTTGTTATTTTTTGCAGGTTGCCGGGATAATCAGTATGGTAATCAAGCGAAGTGCTGCACCAGTCAGCGCTTAATTGCATGCCAAGGGTTGATGGTTTTTCCTGTTGCCTGATATAATTTCTGCGCAACACCTGTTTTGCAGTATTTAGCTGTTCATCAGTAAAATAATCATCATTCGTCCACATGTTAACCTGTTTCATTACTTCAAAATAACATTCCTTCAGTTTATTGGGGTTAGGCAGCACATTTATTCCTATCGGGCCGGTATATTTCGCCGTCTGGTAATTTTCATAAGCGTACGTTGCCAAACCCTTATCTACAAGCGCCTGCTGCCATTTAGAAGAGTTTAATTGCAAAACAGCAAAAAAAACATCTGCAGCAACTGTGGCTGCAGAGTCTTTCCTGTAATCCGGTCCCTGCCAGTAAATATTTAAATAAGGCGTCTGGGCAATAGGAGATTCTTTTATAAAATACTGACTGCCCTTCAAAGGAGTGAATTCAGGAATAGGATATTTCTCAAAAATATTTATTCCGCTGGCTGGCCAACTGCCCAAAACAGCGTTTGCCTGCTCAAACACATCTTCATGTTTTACATCGCCTGATACTGTTAATAAAGAATTGTCAGGATAATAATACCTGTTTTTTATTGTCATCATTTTCTCTGGCGTAGCCGTATTAATGATATTATGATCGCCTATCGGATTTTTTCTGGTAAACTGGTTACCCCAGAGCCTTTTACTGCATTCGTACCACAACTGAAAGCCCGGGTCACTTTCTGCCCGTTGAAACTCTCCATCAACAACCGGCCTTTCTTTTTGCATATCTTCTGTTCGATATATTGGAAAGCGGATTGCGGCATTCATGAAATTAAGCCCTGCCTGTAAACTATCTTTATGAATAGTAAAGAAATAATTTACCCGTTCTTCTCCTGTTGTCCCATTCCAGATTGCTCCTAATTCCTGGGTTCGCTTCAAAAATTTTTCCTGATTGGGATAATCTTTGTTGGCTTTGAAAAACATGTGCTCAAACAAATGTGAAAGGCCGCTGTATTCCGGTCCTTCCGTATAAGCTCCATTTTTTACAGCAATCTCTATAGTTGCTAATGGTACTTTGGGGTTCTCAATAACTACTATTTCAAGCCCGTTATTCAGTTTTTTCCAGTAATAGTTCTCCGGCAACCGCGGCTGGGCAGAGACAGAAAAAAATAAGATGAATGACAATAAAACTGAGAGAAACCATTTCATAACAGGTACTTTTGTTTGAAGAAAGAATAAGAAGTATAAATATAAATTAAGAGGGTGTTTTTTCCAATATTTTGTTTATTATTTATAAAATATTACAAGAAAATAATTAAAAAGTATAACAAAGTATAATAACTAAAATTGGTTTGCTTCTATAAAAATTCTAAATGCATGTATCACTATTTTAAGGCAAAGGAGAAAAAATTATTTAACGGGCTGCTAAAGCAGGCAGAAGAAAGGCATTTCCCTAATACAATCAACCCCGCCAATAGCAACTACATTTTCTGCCAAAATACTCATCAGTATCTTTCTCAATTGTCATCTTCATTCTGCGTTTTCCGCGAATTCTGAGCTATCTGACTTTAACTGTGCACCAATTTATAAACCACTCCTTTAGATCCTGCATTCGTATTTAGTACTCCCAATACATACAGTTCATTATTTTTATCTTTATCCAGGCTAAAAATGGAAAAATGACCGGCAGGTGGATTCAGCAGTTTTATTGTTTGCCGTACCCACTTTTGATTTTGGTTTTTGTTAAGTGAAAATAAACTTCCATTTAAATCAGCAAATACATATTCATCTTTTAAAAAAGGAAGTTCTTTTCCATGATAGACATTGCCTCCTATCACACAGATTCCATCTTTATGTGTATATGTATTGATAGGCGTTACAAATTTTGATGTATCAGCTGTCGTGTTCTTAACGGCCAGGCTATCGCCTTCTTTTATCGGCCATCCATAATTACCTCCTTTTTGTATAATATCTATTTCCTCCTCCGTCTTATCCCCGATGTCAGCTCCAAACAGCAGGTGGGTTTGCGGATCGAATGAAAAACGCCATAATCTTCTTAATCCATAAGACCATATCTCTGGTCTTACATTTTTATCTCTGCCAAAAGGATTATCCGCAGGGATGGCATAAGGTGTCTTATTTACATCAATACGCAGCAATTTTCCTAAAAAAGAATTTAAATGCTGAGCCTCCCGTTTCTCTAAAGGAGTACCATTATCACCAATAGCAATATACAGGTAACCATCCGGACCAAAAGCAATCTGGCAACCGTCTACGCCAACTGTACTGCCATCTGCTTCAAGCACTTCACGTTCGCTCGAAGGATCTGCAATATTGGGGTTCTTACTACTAGCCCTGAATTCAGAGATCATCAATTTACATTTGTCGGCAGTATCGCTGGCAGGGGCATTATAGCATATATAAAATTTTTTATTTGTTGCAAAATCAGGATGAAAAGCCATGCTGAAAATGGCTCTCATTGCTGCAGTAGTATCTTTTTGTTCCAGTTTACTGCTTACATCTATAAAAGGCTTTGGAGATAATTGTCCGTTTTGCAAAATAAATATTCTGCCACTAAGGTCGCTAATAAATAAACGGTCGGTATTGCCGGGAGCAACTGCCAGCTGAACAGGTGATTTTATTGCCTCCGTCACCAATTGGTATTTTACAGCATTGGAGGAAGCTGCAAGAGCATCCCGTTTTTCTTCATCCTTCTTTTGCTTGCCGGTTGAATTACAGGAGATAATACCCATTGCAAGTATCGAACTTGTTGCAAGTATTGATAAATCAAAAGAAGCAGCAAAAAATTTCATGAAGAAAATTTAAAATGAAAATGAAAAGTAAACTAAAATATTCCAATGCTGTCAATAAAAAAATTACGAATTGGTTTTGCCAAAAAAACTTAACAGCTTTGCCGCTTTTGCAATCTTATCTTTTGGTTTAAAAATAAGTTGCTAAACGATCGGTTTGTCTTACTATTCTTTAACGGCAACATAAGGATAATTGTAATTAAAGATTACTCATAATCCCCTGTACTATTCTCAATAAAATATTTTTTTAATAAAATTTGTTTGTTTCAAAAAAACATTCCTACCTTTACTTAACGGTGTTAAACGATTTAAGTGTGTAAACAGATAAAATGGCTAGTAAAGAAAGAATACAACGATTAAAAGAAGAAACGAGGAGCAGCATCCTCGAAGCAGCTTATAAAATTGTAAAAGAGGAAGGGTGGCAGGCGCTGAGTATGCGTAAGATAGCAGATGAGATAGAATATACGGCGCCAATCATTTATGAATATTTTTCGAACAAAGAAGCAATATTAGCAGAACTAAATAAGAAAGGATATCTGTACTTAGCAAAGGAAATGGAAGAGGCCAAAAACAAATACGAATTTCCTGGTGATCAACTTGAGGCAATGTGGATGGCCTACTGGAACTTCGCTTTTAAGAAAAAGGAGCTGTACCAGTTGATGTTTGGCGTACAAATGAATTGCTGTTTGATGCAAAAGTCACCTGAAGCTGAGGCGCCCGCAAAGTTAATTGTGGACGCTATTAAGCAGTTAAGTGATGGAAAGCAACTTTCTGATAGTGAAATTTGCAGAAGGTATTATACCTATTGGTCGGTAGTTCATGGGTTGGTATCCATTAATCTTGTTAACCGGGGTTCTTCTGATGAGATCAACAGGCAGGTTTTAAAGGATGCGATTGATGCTATTAACAGGGCTGTTTCGGGATAGCATTTTTTTTGACCGTTTGCTTAACAGTGTTAAATAATAATACAGTTTTAAATAAATGGGAGAATTTTTAAAATTGATTTCAAGAGTTAGAATATAAGGAGATTTGGTAGTGTTGGCAGACTAAAGACAATTAAAAGAAACATGGCGCAAAACACCCTTTTTTTGTCGCTCTTGCACTTTCAATATTTGGGTATAGCGAGTAAGTTTGCAATATCATACTTAAATTTAAACGCAGTGTACGCTAAGAAAAATTACGCAGAAAAAAAAAGTGAGATGGGTTGTAAATAATTATTTTAACGCTGCAACCTCATCAGAAACTTAGAGAACTTTGTGTTTTAAAGAGAGACATGTGATTATTTAAAATAAACAAATTTTAGAAACTACCAAAACCTGCTGACATACTGTTGTCATTGTATGCTTATAATTTTGTCTGATAAAATTAATTTTCACCATTAAAGTTTAAAAGTATGGAAACAACAACCATAGAAGAACGGATAGCAATAGTATAAAATAAACCGGAACATGGAAAATAATGCATACTGATAGTTCCTTTTAATTTTTAATTCGTTGTCCTAAAACTCTTTTCTCAAACGATAAATCCCTGCCAGTTGAAAAACTGTTTTTTGACCAATTCAATTAACGCTGTTAAACAATTTAATTTAGTTATGAAAAGTTTTATTACCTTAAGTATCATCATCCTTTTATTTGGATGCAACCAGCAGCAGCCAATGCCTGCAGCACCACCACCGCCTTCAGCGGAAGTAATTACTATCGGCACGGCCTCTGCCACTACGGGTCATGATTATACTGCATCTATCGAAGGAAAAACCGATGTTGAAATCAGGCCGCAAGTGGAAGGATTTCTTGACAAAATATTTGTTGACGAAGGCGCGTATGTTCATGCAGGGCAGCCACTATTTAAAATAAATGACGAGCCTTTCCGCGAACAAGTCAATAGTGCATCGGCGAGCCTGCAAGCTGCTGAAGCTGCCATCACCAATGCTCAACTCGAAATTGATAAATTAACTCCTTTGGTTCAAAACAAAGTGGTGTCTGACTTTCAGTTGAAATCCGCTAAAGCAGCACAAAAAATTGCTGTGGCCAATGCGGCGCAGGCAAGAGCAAACGTTGCCTCCGCAAGAATCAAACTGGGCTATACAATAGTTAAAGCTCCTGTAAGCGGATTTATAGGCAGACTGCCAAAGAAACAGGGGAGCCTTGTTTCCCCAACAGACCCTGAGCCTCTTACCGGCCTTTCAGATGTGCATGAAGTGTATGCTTATTTCTCACTTGGCGAAACTGATTTTAGCAATTTCAAAACCCAGTACCAGGGCAAAACCATCAATGACAAATTGAAGAAGTTGCCTGCCGTATCTCTTGTATTACCCGGCGATACTATCTATCCTTACAAGGGAAAAATAGATATGGTAGATGGAAAGTTTGATAAGACTACCGGAGCAATTACACTTCGAGCCGTTTTCCCAAATGCACAAAGTCTGTTGCGTTCAGGAAATACGGGCAAAATAAGGCTGCAGGAGCAGCACAACAATGCAATCCTCGTACCTCAATCTGCTACGATGGAAGTGCAGGATAAAGTATTTGTTTATGCAGTCGGAGACAGCAATAAAGTAAGCAAACAACCCCTTAACATCATCGGCAAAAGCGGTACCGATTATATCGTAAAAGATGGAGTAAAACCAGGCGACAGAATTGTGTTAAGCGGTTTAGATCATTTAACAGACGGTACAGTCATCCATCCCGAAGCTGTAAAAAACGATTCTCAGCTAACCATGATAGCGCCATCGAAGTAATCCTCGCAAAGGGGCTTAAAAACAAATTTTCAGGTTGAAAACTTTATTCAGCTTTTTTTACCAAAAAGTCTGAACTGCTAAACTATTGTCTGAACCTCGATTTTTAGGATTTAAAGGATTTTGAAAGATAGAAAACGAGTTACTCTTCCATTTCCCAATAATCCAAAAAATCCTATAAATCCTGGTTCAGACATCCCGGTTCAGACAACTATCAAAATCAAATAAAATGTTTAAAAGATTTATTGAAAGGCCTGTATTGGCCACAGTTATTTCAATTTTGCTGGTCATATTAGGTGTGCTCGGATTATTACGTCTGCCGCTGCAACAGTTTCCTGATATTGCACCGCCCGCCGTACTAGTCACAGCCGTTTATCCCGGCGCTAACGCCGAAACTGTCTTGCGTTCCGTTGCTCCTTCACTTGAAGAAAGTATTAATGGTGTAGAAAACATGAGTTACATGAGCTCTACTGCAAGCAACGACGGTTCATTGGCTATTACTGTTTTCTTTAAACAAGGCACCAATCCCGACCAGGCTGCGGTAAACGTTCAAAACCGTGTAACCCAGGCTACCAGTCAGTTACCTGCAGAAGTTGTACAACAAGGTATCACCACTACCAAACAACAAAACAGTTTCATAGAAGCGATTGGTATGTATACAGAGGACTCAAAAAAATATGACCAGACATTTGTTGCAAACTATGCTCAAATCAACATCATCCCGGAAATTAAACGTATACCAGGCGTAGGTTCGGCAACCATATTTGGCGGGGTGAAAGACTACTCTATGCGTATTTGGCTTAATCCAAACCAAATGGCGGCTTACAAAATAACTCCCGCCGAAGTTATGGCAGCTATACAGGATAAAAACCTTGAAGCGGCCCCGGGTAAATTAGGCGAACGAAGCAAGGAAGTGTTTGAGTATGTAATTAAATATAAGGGTAAGCTTACGAAGCCAGAGGAATATGAGAACATCGCTATCCGGGCAAATTCGGATGGTTCTGTTTTACACGTAAAAGATGTGGCACGGGTTGAATTGGGAGCGTATTCATATGGCAGCGCAACACATTTAAACGGGAAAGACGGTATCGGTATTGGTATTATTCAATTAGCAGGGTCAAACGCAAACGAAATACAGATAGCTATTGATAAGCTGATGGAAAAAGCATCAAAAGATTTTCCTGAAGGTATCAAATACAATAACTTTTACCGTACTAAAACGGCCCTTGATGAATCAATTTCACAAGTTGAGCATACGCTGCTGGAGGCCTTTGCATTGGTGTTTATTGTGGTGTTTATTTTCCTGCAGGATTTCAGATCGACACTTATCCCTGCAATAGCCGTTCCGGTGGCCATTTTGGGCACATTCTTTTTCATGAGCCTGTTCGGGTTCTCCATTAACCTGCTTACCATGTTTGCATTGGTGCTTGCAATTGGTATTGTAGTGGACGATGCCATTGTGGTGGTAGAGGCGGTACACGCTAAAATGGAGAACAAGCATCTGGCACCAAAAGCAGCTACGACCGAAGCCATGCATGAAATTACCGGAGCAATCATTTCCATCACCCTTGTAATGGCCGCCGTTTTTCTTCCCGTTGGTTTTATGAGTGGTTCAACAGGTATATTTTACAGGCAGTTTGCCTTTACCATGGCAATAGCTATTATCATCTCAGCGGTTAACGCTTTGACATTAAGCCCGGCTTTGGCTGCCTTGTTTTTAAAGGATAAACATGCTGTTGCAAATGAAGATGGTACTATCACCCAAAAAAGAAGCTTCAAACAAAAATTCTTCGATGGATTTAACAGCAGCTTTAGCGCTGTTACCAATCGCTATGTCGGGGGTATAAAATTTCTTATCAGGCACAGATGGATCAGCATGGGTGGACTTGCACTGATAACTTTGGTTACCGTTTATCTGGTAAATACAACAAAATCAGGCTTTATTCCAACCGAAGACCAGGGCTTCGTAGCTATCTCAGTCTCAACACCGTCAGGAACATCATTGAATAGTACTACAAAAGTCCTTAACCAGGCGGAAGTAAAACTGAGAGCTTTGCCATCAGCAAGATTTGTTACATCCATATCAGGGTTTAACTTGTTGACTTCTTCAAACAGCCCATCAGCAGCAGTAGTTTTTGTGCTGCTAAAACCAAACAACGACAGGGGCGAAGTAAAGGACATTAATGCGATACAAAACATTATTCGCGGACAATTGGCCGAAGTAACGGGCGGTACCTTTTTTGTGTTCAGCTTTCCAACTGTGCCCGGTTTTAGTAACGTTGAAGCCCTGGATCTGGTGCTGCAGGATAAAACCGGTGGCAAGCTGGATAAATTCAGCGGCGTAGCCAACAACTTTATCGGTAAGCTGATGCAGAAAAAGGAAATAGCCTTTGCCTTTACCACTTTTAAAGCCGATTATCCTCAGTATCAATTAGAGGTTAATGATGATAAAGCCAACCAGCTTGGTGTAAATGTCAGGGACATTTTACAAACTATGCAAGCTTATTTTGGCAGTGCACAGGCTTCAGACTTTAATCGCTTTGGTAAATATTATCGGGTAGTTGTTCAGGCTGATATTGCAGACAGAAACGACCCGGCATCCATTGACGGCGTGTTTGTAAAAAACAAAACAGGCGAAATGGTACCGATAAATACTTTGGTAAAATTAACCCGTGTGTATGGTTCAGAAACAGCATCACGTTATAACCTGTTCAACTCCATCCAGGTAAATGCTATTCCTAAACCTGGCTTCAGTTCCGGTGACGCTATCAGGGCAATACAGGAAACTGCTAAAGAGCAATTACCATCGGGTTATGCTTACGAGTTCTCCGGGCAAACCCGTGAAGAAATCTCATCAGGCGGACAAGCAATGATTGTGTTTATACTTTGTTTGGTATTTGTTTACTTCCTGCTTGCTGCGCAATACGAAAGTTACATATTGCCTTTGGCTGTTATCCTTTCTATCCCAACAGGTATTTTCGGTGTGTTTGTGGTATTAGGGTTGACCGGTATTGAAAACAATATTTATGTACAAGTCGCATTGATAATGCTGATAGGATTGTTGTCTAAAAACGCTATCCTGATTGTTGAGTTTGCTGTTCAGCGACGTAAGACAGGGCAACGACTTATTCAGGCGGCAATAGAAGCGGCAAGGTTAAGGCTACGCCCTATTATCATGACTTCTTTGGCTTTCGTTTTCGGTCTGTTCCCGATGAGTATAGCAACAGGACCATCAGCACAGGGTAATCATTCTATAAGTATTGGTGCAGCAGGCGGCATGGTAACAGGAGTTATTTTAGGTCTCTTTATTATACCTGTACTCTTTGTCATTTTTCAATCTCTGCAGGAAAAAATAACGGGCGGCCCTAAAATAGTTATTCCGCCTCATGATGTAAAACCTATTCAACATGCCAATCCTGTAATGGCATAGACAATATAATAAAATAAAGCAGCTATGTTGTTGAAACCATAGCTGCTATAAAAAATATACAAGTACAAGTGAGTGACACAACCGGAGATGCACAAAGGACAAATGTTCGTCCCAAAATAATACTAATATACGGTTACGAATTCAGGTGTTTTTAATTGGGTAATTTATGGTACCAGCTTTTGTTTTTCATAGCATCATCGTTGCGTCGCATTCCGTTCATCGCCTGAATTTCTATTAAGCTTTTTCCAAAGCGAATATTTGACAAACCAGGAATTTAAAATCAAACAAAATGACCAGAAATATAAATAATGCTTTTTTTATCCTTTTGCTTTCGCTGTTGACTGCATGTAAAGTTTCTAAGGATATAACAAAGCCAGAGGCACCTTTACCAGCAGTTTTTAGAAATGCTGCAACACAGGACACCACAAGCATTGCAGAGGGAAAATGGAAAAGTTTCTTTACTGACGCTGCACTTCAAAAGCTGATAAGTAATGCTATTGCAAAAAATTATGACATGCAATTGGCGGTAAAGAATATTGATGAGGCACAATTGCTTTTGAAGCAAACAAAGTGGTTGTATTTGCCCGGCGCGAACTTACAGGTAACTGCCACTACTAACCGTCCGTCTGATAACAGCCTCAACGGGCTGAGCGCTAAACAATTTTTAGGAACTTCGCATGTCGAAGATTATTCAGCCAACTTAGCGCTGTCGTGGGAAGCGGACATTTGGGGCAAAATAAAAAACCGGCGGGCAGAAGCATTAGCCTCGTACCTGCAAACGGAAGAAGCAAAAAAAGCAATACAAACCAATATAGTAGCGAGTGTTTCTGATGGATTTTATAATTTATTAATGATGGATGCGCAATTGGCAATTGCACAAAAAAACATCGCTTTAAATGATAGCACACTACGAATAATACGCCTGCAATATGACGCCGGGCAAGTGACTGCATTAGCCGTGCAGCAGGCAGAAGCACAGCAATTGACTGCTGCCGCACTGGTGCCGCAACTTGAAAAAAACATGGCCGTGCAGGAAAATGCATTGAGCATTTTAGCAGGTGAATTGCCTGCCGGAATACAACGAAACACCACTTTGAACCAGGTAAATATATCTGATACTTTATCTGCAGGAATTCCATCTGAAATGGTGAGCCGCAGACCTGATGTAAAAAGCTATGAACTTGCTCTGAGCATTGCTAACGCACAAGTTGGCATTGCAAAAGCAGACATGTATCCGACACTAAGCATTACCGCAGGAGGAGGCCTTAACTCTTTCAAAGCTTCTAACTGGTTCAATATGCCCGCTTCACTTTTTGGCACTGCCGCAGGAGGCATAGTTCAACCGCTTTTTCAGAAAAAACAGCTTAAAACAGCTTATGAAGTTGCCAAGGTCGAAAGAGAAAAAACTGTTATCCGGTTTCGTCAATCGGTACTGAATGCAGTGGGTGAAGTATCCGATGCTTTGGTGAGAATTGAAAAGTTGAAAACCGAAAAAAGCGTTGCTCTCAGCCGTGTAAACACATTGCAAAAAGCTATCAATAATGCCAATATGTTATTTAGTAACGGCATGGCAAACTATCTTGAAGTAATCACTGCGCAAAGCAATGCATTGCAAAGTGAACTGGATTTAACTGCTATAACCCGCGAGCAGATCAGTGCAAAGATTGAGTTGTACAGGTCCCTGGGTGGCGGATGGAAATAATTCAGGAACCACAGAGACACTTACGGCAGGGAGTTACACAGAGATTGACAATCCTCTGTGTTTCTCAAGTGTCGCTGTGACTCTGTGGTTCAAAAAAAAATTCTTTAAACGCCTTTCAGACATATCATTCCGCTATTCAAGCATGTTTTCACTTGTCAGTTATCGTCAACTTTGTAAAACGATTTTCAGGAAGATCATCAAAAACAGAACGACAAGAAAATAATATATTTAGACATACTTTATGAAACAGTTATCACAAATCATAGCCTTATCCTTATTCGGTTTAAACGCCCTGCAAATAATATTAGCCGCAGGCACTGTTATTATGTTTTTAAAAATCACCATTAATAAACTTTCCGATGGCAGAAGAAGGTGGAAAATCAGAAAGATGAACAGGGATGTTGAAAGGAATATGTGGGCAATAGAATAATGACCTCAAGCCCTTCAAGGGGCCAGGAATAGAAACCAAATATTGCCTTTAAGCAGTGGCTGAAAAAGGGATGAAATGAAAATTGTACAAATGCTTTTTATAAGATAAAACAATAATAAAAACTGAAACAAATGAACTATTCACAGGATCGCAGCCCGCCAATAAAAAGAGTTGCATGGGTGCAACCAGGCAACTCTGCATTTAATTAAGAACAATTAAAATTTACAAAAAATCAAATTAAAAATAATGAAAAAGTTTTTTATTTATGCAACTATGTTTGCAGGTTTAATAAGCGCAAACACAGTAAGTGCACAACAGGGATTTTCAGTAAGCGTAAAAGGAACTCCTCAGTTCAGCTTTCTGCAAAATAAGGATGATAATAACAATAACAGCTACAGCCGTAAGGCAACTTTTAATACCAACTTTGGCGTAGGAGCAGGATACAACTTCGATAAATACCTGGGAGTTGGAGTTGATGTTCTCTATTCATTGCAGGGACAGAAGTATGATTTGAATAGTATTGAGTACAAACAAAAGGTAAATTATGTAAAAGTGCCTGTATACTTTACTTACAATTCAGATGCTTCAAAGATTGTTTCATTTATAGGTAAAGTTGGTCCGCAGGTCAGTTTTCTTACAGATGCAAAACTTACAGATAACAACAGCGGTAAAACGCTTGATGATACAAAAGACCGGTATAAAACAACCGCTTTTGGTGGTGCAGCAGTTGCTGGTGTTCAGTTTAAAGTGCAGCCGCAATTATATATAACAACAGCAGCTCGTTTCGATTACGACTTTACTAATGCGGAAGATAAAAATTACGTAAGTTATACAGCAGGCAGGGCAAAGACTTACAATTCAACAGCCGGGCTGGAAGTAGGTTTAAAATACCTGCTTAAGTAGAAAGGTTAGCGAGGTTTTATACAGGTGATAATTAATTCCCCCATTAATCACCCCAAGGAAGGGGAGCAAAACTCCCCTTCATTTTATCTTTTTTCTTTTTTAACGATTTAATATATCAAATTTTCCATAGGCAAATGAAAAAGAAAATTGAACGCGCAAAAGGCAAACTTGGCATACTTATACCAGGATTAGGAACCGCAGCAACAACATTCATTGCAGGAGTTGAAGCTATAAGAAAAGGATTGGCAGAACCTTTAGGTTCTTTGACACAAACGGGAAACATAGCATCTGAAAAAAAAGCAGGCAAAGGCTATTCTAAGCTTACGGACTATGTATCTCTTGCTAAGTTAAAAGATATTGTTTTTGGAGGTTGGGACACGTACAGCGATAATTTATTTGGGGCAGCAGGCAGAGCACAAACATTGAGGCCTTTGCTGCAGCAAATAAAAACAGAACTGCAAACTATTGTGCCAATGAAAGCGGTTGTCGATGAAAGTTTTTTATCAGACATAGACAAGATACATGTAAAGCAGGCGGATAATAAATTTGAACTTGCAAAATTAGTGATGTATGATATTGAAAACTTTAGTGTGGCTAATAACTGTATGCGCCTTATTGTAATAGATTGGGGCGCAAAAGAGAGAACCATTGAAGTTTCAGAAGTCCACAATTCCATCGAAGCATTTGAAGAAGGCTTATGCAATAATCATCCTGATATATCGCCTTCCATGATTTATGCTTATGCTGCTTTGAGCCTCGGCGTTCCATTCATTAATGGTTCAGGCAATTCAAACAGTGACATTCCGGCTTTGACAGAATTAGCTAAAAGCACGAACACTCCTGTAGCAGGTAAAGACTTTAAAACCCGGCAGCCATTTAAAAGCACTGATTATTTACCAGCTTCCGATGCATCAGATTTCGCTGTTAAGAACGTGGCTTATAAAAAAAACGACCTTGACGGATTTAAAGCAGAAGGAATAATAAATGAAAATATTTTGCAGATACAAGCGCATAAGGATCACCAAAATTCACCTGATAAAATAAAAATTGGTTTCCCTGCTTCTGTTTTTAACCAGGCAAAAAAAATACTTGGCTTTTTTCCCGAAGATATTATTTCAGGAGCTTCTGTTGTTTTAGACGTTGCCTTGTTTATTGACCTTGCAAAAAGAGCTGGTATGAGAGGCATACAGGAATGGTTGTCCTTTTATTTTACGCCTCCACAAGCGTATCCTCGATTAGCTGCAGAGCATAACGCATCCGAACAATTAATCAATTTGCAGAATGCCTTATACTATCTGAAGGGTAAAGATTTGATGGCGCACCACGACCTTGATTATTATGAATAGGCTTTAAACCTTTTTTTGAATTAATAGTTTTGCCAGCCTTATTTAAAAATTGTAAATAAAACGGAGGGGAGTGGATTATGTGAGCTTTTTATTAAACGGAAAGGAGGTAATGTATAACTGCTTTTTTTAAAACCAAAACCGGGACTTCAATTTCATCCGTTTTTTATTATTTGTGCTGCATGCAGGTGTTGACCTGTCGTTACTTAAAGTTATCGGGATAAATACGGGTGTTGCAATCAGAGCTTTTATACCTATATTTTCATTAAAAAAATTTGGATTTACGGTAAAAAAACAAATAAAAATAGACTGAGCGCGAAGCTCATTTACATAAGTAGGTTGACGATTTCTCATGTCAGCGGCTGTTTCTACAGCTGCTTTTTTTTAAGTTACATATACAAATGAATTTTTTATGCTTACAAAACAAAAAGTTGTTATAGCAGGCGGAGGCTTTGCGGGTATTAATCTTGCACTAAAGCTATCAAATAAAACAGGTTTCCATGTTACGCTTGTAGATAAAAACAATTACAATTTTTTTCCCCCGCTTTTATACCAGGTCGCTACCGGGTTCCTGGAAGTGTCAAGTATAAGTTATCCATTCAGAAAATTATTTCAGAAAAAGAAGAACATCAGCTTCCGGTTAGGAGAGTTGCGGGAAGTTGTTCCTGAAAAAAATAAAATTTTGCTTTCCAATGGCGAATTATTTTATGATTACCTGGTTATTGCAACGGGAGCAGACGTGAATTATTTTGGAAGTGAAAACATCAGAAATAATGCTCTTCCTATGAAGACGATTGATGATGCTTTGGATATACGTAATTACATACTGCAAATGCTGGAAGAAGCCACTATTGCTGACAATGCAGCGGAAAAAGAAAAGCTGTCAACAATTGTAATAGCAGGCGGCGGCCCTACAGGAGTGGAAATTGCAGGCATGCTTGCTGAAATGCGAAGACACTGGATGAAGAAGGATTACCCGGAAATGACAATGGAAAATATCGACATATATTTAATAAGCGGCTCAGCCGAGCTTTTATCGCCTATGAGCGTATCGAGCCAGAAAGATACTTTTAAGGCATTGATAAAAATGGGAGTAAAAATAAAGCTGAATGCTCATGTAAAAGATTTTGCGAATGACCTCGTAATGCTTGATGATGGAGCAATAATAAAAACCAAATCGCTTATCTGGGCAGCAGGTGTTATACCCAAAGTTATTGCAGGAATGCCGGCAGGCAGCTACGGCAGGGGAAACAGGTTGTTGGTCGATGCGTTTAATAAAGTAAAGTCCTCTGATAATATTTTTGCTATCGGCGATGCTAGTCTTCAGACAACAGATGCTAAGTTTGCAACCGGGCTTCCCCAGTTGGCCCAGGTAGCTATACAGCAGGGGAAAAACCTTGCACACAATCTTTTAGCACACAGCAAAAATAAGCCATGGAAACCTTTTGCATATTTTGATAAAGGTACGATGGCTATTATCGGGATAAACAAAGCGGTACTGGATATTCCAAAACCAAAATTGCACCTAAAGGGATTCATTGCATTTATCGCCTGGTTATTCATTCACCTTGTATACCTGGTCAACTACCGCAATAGAATGAAAACATTCTTTACCTGGATTATGGCCTATCTTACCAGGGACCAGTCTCTGCGAATGATTATCCGGCCTTCGGTAAAAGTAATTAGTAAGAAAAAGGTCACGGCCACGGCCGCATTGGTTGCGCTTAATTAGCCTGCTATGCAATTAAAAAAATTGAAAGCAGTTAAGTAAAAGCGAGGTAAAAAGGTGTTACGGTAATTTCAATAGCAGGATATGATATTTCCTTGCAGCCTTGATAAAAACCATCGCCCCGCACCTGACCCCTGCCAACTTTAACTTTTAGCTTTGCAGCAAGTTGAACACTGGGTTTTACCTTAATTATAAAAGCCACAGATAATTCTTTCAGATAAATAATATTTGTAAATTTTTAAAACAAACAAAAACAATGAAAGTATTAATTATTGGAGCCTCTGGTACCATAGGAAAAGCAGTAACGAAACTTTTTAAAGACAAGGGTTACGACGTGCTGGAAGTTTCGCGTTCTACCCGGCCCGGCGTTGATTTTACAAATCCCGCTGCCATTGATGAATTTTATGCTAACATAGGCGAAGTTGATGCCATTATCACAACTGCCGGTGATGCTGCATTTGTTTCATTAGACAAATTGAATGACGCGCAAATCGAGTTAACGCTGCAAAGCAAATTGATGGGTCAAATAAATATGGTACGCAAAGGTATTACCAGGCTTCGGCCTAATGGCGTGTTTGTAATTACCGGTGGCATGTTAGCTTATTCTCCCGTGCCCGAAACGTCTATGATTACTATGGTCAATGCAGGGCTGGAAGGATTTGCTAAAGCCGCTGCATTAGATTTGACTGAAGGTCGCAGAATAGTTATTGTTCATCCGCCCTGGGTAGCCGAAACTGCTAAAGCACTCGGTATGGATGAAACACCATGGCCAAATGCAGCAAAAGTAGCAGAGACTTACCTTGAAGCTGTGGCAGGAGATCAAAACGGCGCTGCGGTTTTTGTAGAAGGGTACCGGCCGGCTTAAAAAATAGTCGTAGCACTCCTGATGGTTTGCACGGCCAAAAGTTGATCTTTCGTCATGTGTATAAAAGTAGTATAAAAAAATGCCGTGGAGGAATAGAATAATTCACGGCATTTTTTTTATTTCATCATGAAATAAAAACTAAATCTTATATTCTGCCTGACATCTTTTTTAATAGGTGAATTCAATACGCATTCTTTTCCCTGCAATTTTTTTTGACCTAAAAAACTTCCATAAAATGTCAGTTTGATTAACAGTAAATGAGAGATTGTCTACTGCTTTAAATTTTTTAAAATGTATGAAAGATTGGGGACTTGATTACAGGCTGCATTTAATTTATAACAATGAATGGTAAAGACAGTTGTAAGAACAATTGTTAAATGCAGAAAGGCTTATTTTACAAATTCCCGGAACAAAATTGAAAAAGGTTAAGTAAATTGTGAGCATAAAAAAGTGATTATGATTTCTGATGAAAGAAAATCTGTGCGTAAACAAAAAAAAGTGCCTGAATACCTTGTTTATGAATTAATAGATGGAAAACCTATTTTTTATAGTGGGTACAAGTCTGTTTTAAATAAAACAAAAAAAATTGAAGACATTATGGGCAGCAGCGGTTTACAATCAGTACTTATTAATTTTATCGTGACCATCTTACATCAATTTATAAATCAGAAAGAATACTGGATAATGTTGAATGAAGCAGGAATTCATTTAGATCGTAGAAATAATCTTGCAGGAGATATTTTAATCTATGACAAGAGCAGGTTAAAAGGTACAGATATTAAGGCGAATTATTTACAAGTTCCTCCTAATATTGCCATAGAGGTGGATACCAAAGCAGATTTATCAGTTTTGGCTTTTCAGGAATATTTTAAATTAAAAACTACCAAACTTCACAATTTTGGAGTTGATAAAGTGATTTGGATCATGACAGCAACAAGACAAGTTATCGTTGCACTTCCTACCCGCGATTGGCTGATGATTGATTGGAATAAGGATATTGAAATTATGAAGGGCATAACTTTTAATATCGGTAATTATTTAAAGGAAAACGATATAGAATTGCAGGAAAATTGGTAATATAGTTTATTGCGAAAAAATTTCAACTGCTAAGACTTTAACTACTTTCCCGCATGCAAATATTCCTGCAATGCTTTTACATAATTTTCAAAAGCTTCGATTCCTTTCGGGGTTACTTTACAGGTTGTTTGCGGATAATTGTCTTTAAATTGTTTGTTTACCTCAATATACCCCACTTCTTTTAGCTTTTGCACCTGTACGCTCAGGTTACCGGCTGTTGAATTTGTCTTTTCTCTTATGAAAGTAAACTCCGCTTCCTTTACACTTATAAGCAGGCTCATCACCGCAAGTCGCAATTGAGAATGTAATATGGGGTCCAGTTCTTTAAACATGCTGCTCCTTCGCTTTCCTGTATATTCTTCTAAGTATTAAGCCTGGTATAAACCAGGCCAGTTGTGCTGCCGCTGCCGTTAATAACATTGTATAAGGAAACGCAACATACATCGCTGCAATTGCAAACAGCCAGCATGCAATGCCACCAATAATCATAGGAATAAAACGCCTGGCAAAACCGGTGGCAAAAGTGGGAATGCCGTATATGATAATGAAAAGGGAATTAGAATTTGGGATGTTATACAGGCTGGTATAAAACGATAAAAGAAACAGTGCGATGGCAAAACTTACCCATATGCCACCCATAGCGTCATCGTTGTACGTTTTAAATTTTTTTCTTTTTCTTTCATTATTTGTAATGATAAGCTGTGGTATGAGGGCAACTGCGGGAAGCCACCAAACTCTATCAAGCCATGAAATATTCCACCAGTAATTACCAAAAGTTATCAGCCCGCAAAATGTAATAACGCTTCCCCACATTAAAGCTGCAATGCCGGTATCCTCATAATCATTCTTGGCTTTGCTGATCATGCTGGTAATGATCTGTAAACTTTCTGCCTCGGTTAACTGTTTTTCATCTTCCATATTGCGGTTTCTTAAAAGTTGCATTTAAAATAAAACCAGGAGTAATCCAGGTGAGTAATGCAGTTTATGCCAACAACAAATAAACGCTTCCTTCACCAGTAAGCTTTTTTTTACTTTCATTCATAAACAAATGTTTTTTGTTTTTTGTATTGATGTCTCAACATATAACCGGGGATAATGTAGCTAATAACAATAGCAAAAGCTGTAATAAGCATTTGAAGATCATAAGGCTGGTAAACACAAATAACAACTAATGCAAAACAAACTAAGCCGCCAATTATCATTGGTTTGAATTTAATCAGACTGCCTGATATGTAGGTACCTACTCCATATAATAAAATGTAGAATGGATAACAATATTGCCAACCTATGTGTGCGAAAACAAAACCTAAAGCAAAAAAGGAGAGCCCGATAGAAGTCCACAAATAAGCTGTTGCCTGGTTAATGAAAGTTTTCACCCGGTCTTTTTTTATATCCCTGAAAACAAAAATAAAATGCAATGCAATTGCTGCCGGCGTAATGAGCCATGCATAATAATGATGCGGATAGCGTACAATTACTTTTAAATAATACTGTGTTAAACAACCTATTACTACAGCCCAGCCCCATAATAAAAAATAATGACTGCGGTCGCTGAAAGAATTTTTAGTTGTTTCTATCATTTCCGCAATCAGCTTTAAACTTTCCCGGGGAGAAAACTCTTTTTCGTTTGCTTGCATACCAACAGGTTAAAAATATAAATATAGCAGCGACAAAATAGCCGCTGCCAAAATAACGAATGCCATAAATTTATTGACATTTTACCAGCATGTCTTCAGCTATTTTTTGTCCCCAATGCGGATACAAGGGCTTCGGCTGCTCTGCTTTGAACAATGCAACAGATTTTTCAAAGACAGGTTTTGCTTTATCTTTTCCGCCACCAAATTGTTCCGGAGTATTAAATAAGCTCATGCCCTGCAAATAATAAAGTCGTGGATTATTTGGGTCTAATTGCATCCCTTGCTGCAAAGCTGCAGCAGCTTCCTTACCGTACGTTTGCCAACGCTCCTGAGGATTTACCAGCATTTGTTGGGTAGCAGCCATATTTCGCAGAGAATATAATTCTGCGTTTTTATTTATCGCTTCCGCTTTGTTGCATAATGCATTTACCTGTTCTGCATTTTTATCTTTATCCATTTTCTGATCCATCCAGCCCGCACGCGTAAGCGCAAGACCGGCATAATAATAAGGCAACCATTGCGTTTTTTGGGCATCGCCGATACGCTCAAAGGCACTAGAAGCCGCTACGAAATCTTCAGTTGTTTTGGCTGAATCTAACAGTGCCATATTTTTTTGCATGGCTTGTGTAAACTTATCACTTTGCGCATTTACGCTTACTGAAGCTATTAGTGCAATAGCTAAGATGATTTTCTTCATGATCGATTTTTTTTTATGATTATTATTGATTTTTATTTAGAAAACATTTAAATTTTTTAAACAGATAGTAATATTAATATTACTATAGCTTGCTTTCGATTAATTAGTTTGTTATCATTGCTACTTGTCTTAAATACTTTTTTTCAAATAACTCATTTACAATGAACGCTGCTACATCATACTTACTAATCTGAAAAGTTGAATTTTCAGTTATTGTATTTATTGAATACGACCTTGTTTCATCAGCATCTATAATTTCTGTTGGTCTGACAATTGTCCATTCGAGTTGAGATTGCATCACCAATTTTTCTTGTATTCCGTGGTCTTTAAATGAGGCTTTTAAAATTTGGTCATTTAAAACCATTTCTTTAAATTCATTGGGCATGTAATCCCAACTATCACCTGCACCCTGAGCACTAACGCATATTAGTCTTTTACAATTTTTGTCTTTCATTGCGGTTATGACATTATTAGTCCCACGGGACATCGTATCAATGTCGCTGTTGTTGAAGCCTAATGCAACAATAACCCGGTCACCTTCGTTAATACATTTTTTGACTGCTTCAATGTCTAAAACATTTCCGGTAACATATTGTAAATGTTCATTCGAATTGAGCGGTTGTCTTGACAAAATACAAATGTTTTGATTTTTCTCAATTAGCTTTTTTGTGATTATTTTCCCCAGGTCACCTGTTCCGCCAAATATTATTATTTTCATTTTTTTACTTTATGGCTGGATTGATTTAATTTCCTCACAATCCCTGAAATCTTTTCAAATCCTTGTTCAGACTACAAATTATTATTTATTGCGTCCTGCGACCTGTCTACACCCCAGCTAAGAAAGCAACCAATAAAATAAAACCGTTTTGCAGGAGGCACAACAGGTTCTTTATACATGCCATTGTACGAATAATTGTAGCCATATACCTGGTTAGCGCCTAACACATTAGTCATACTTGCAAACAGCACTATAAATGTTTTCGCATTTGCTTTGCCAATGCCCGGCACGTACTCAGCACTAAAGTTCAGGCTGTTGTAACTTTTTGTTTTGCCTTCATCTGCAATAAAGTATTTGTTATTGTTGTTAACCAAAAGATTATAATAAGGCCTGCCGGTTGCATAACTGTAAGTGAAATTGAAGCCTGATTTTATCTTAGTGAAAAAGCGTTTCATAACAACAGATGCAGTATGGTTGGCGACAAAGTTGGGCTGGAGTTGCTGAGGATAATTAAGGTAATCACGTTTAGTATCTATGTAAGAATAACTTATCCAGTAATCAAAGTTCTTAATTGATTTTTTATCTCTCCAAAAAACATCAATCCCTTTGGCATAACCTGTTCCGTTGTTATTATAACCGGCTGAATAATACGAAACAGGCACAGTTTTAATTAGATCTTCATATTTTTTGTAATACCCTTCTACCCGGAATATTCTTTCTGGAGTCATCTTCTGGTAATTGATGATGTAGTGAGTTGCTTTAGTCATACCAAGACTTGTTGTATAATACAATTGATTATTTTCGGGTTTTTGATAAAAAATGCCATAAGCAACTGAAATCTGCGCGTTTTTTCCTGTTTTATAAGCAAGAGAAAGTCGCGGAGCTATATCAACTTTATGAATGATTGATGAGCTTTCGACACGAAGACCTGTTTTGGCTGCTAATTCGTTAGTAAGAAAAATATCTGTTTCTGCAAAGGCAGCAGTATAATTATCAATCAGCTTATACAAGCTGTCATGTATCGTGCTTTTATCGTAGGAATACCAATACTCACTTCCAAAGCGAATAGAACTGATGCCAGTTAATTTTTTTTCAAAAACTGCTTTCACCTGCGATAGGTCCTGCCTGTGTTCCAGGTCGAAATTTTTGTTTTGCATCCAATACATGCCGGTTTCAAATTGCTTTGGCCGATTGCTCTGATCCTGTATCTGCTGAATAATGTTATCCTTATTGGTACTGTAACTGGTTCCCAGGTTCATCTTCCATCCGTTGCCTAAATTTTCTCTCCAGCTCAGATTGTTGTACCAGTTATAATTCGTTAATGCAAACGCATCTTTTAAGTACAAACTGTCAATGTCAGGTCTTCTTAAACCCAGGTTACTTTGACTGAAAGTGGTGTAATATTTTACAATGCCGCCGCTTTTTGTTTTAAAACGGAAGTTGGCATCTCCATTATGAAACCGGGGTATTTTAAAAAAATCGGGGGTTTGTTTTACAAGATTAAAGTACAAGGCTACATTAGTATAACCATAATTGATTCCCCAGGATGATTTTTTATCCTTTGCCAAATGCTGTGTTCCAATTCCTAAAAACAACGGCGATATAGAAGCGTCTATTTCTGATTTTTCGGGAAGATCAATAGATTCGAGCAGCAGCGCCGAAGACAATGCCTGGCCATATAAAGCAGAATAGCCGCCGGTGGTGAAAACGGTTCCTTTGAAAAGAAACGGAGAAAAACGGCCTCGGCTGGTGATATCAGGCACACTGGAATAGTATGGATTGTTTACTAATGTACCATCAATAAATTGTTTTGTTTCGTAACCGGCGCCTCCACGCACGAACAGGCCTTCCTGCTCGCCTACCTGTTGTGTGCCCGGTAATGTTTTTAAGGCTGCGGTAATATCTGCGTTGGAACCTGCTGTTGTTGCAACATCTAAAGAGCTTAATACAGCCGCTCTTTTAGAATCGCCTGCCGCAAAAGAACCAGCGGTTACCATTACGGCTTTTAGTTCGTCAAGCTTTTCTTTTAGCGCTATAGCAAGCTGTATCGGCTCTTTACTAATATTTATCTTTTGTTCAAAAGCATTAAAGCCAATGCTGCTTGCTGTAATAATTTGTTCGCCTTTTTCGGTAGTATGAAAAGTAAAATTTCCCGCAGAATCTGTAGTTGAACCATCGTAAGTGTTTTTGATAGTTATACTAACTCCGGCAAGAGGATGATTTTTATTGTCTTTTGTCGTTCCTGATATTTTAACCTGTGCTGATAGCGTGTGGTAAAACAGCAATATTAATGTTGGCAGAAGTAAAATGTTCTTCATCAGTTTTGATTTATAAAGTAAATGTAAAGTAGTTTATTCTGTAAACCAATTTATTTTATAAAAAGTTATTATTTTTTCACTCCTTTTATTCACGGTGTAAGGCAAAAGCAAGAGGAAGAAAGCTTGCAGAGTTGGTTGCAGTAAAGAACAAAACATTTGCCCTGCAGCAGGTAATGCAGAATATAGCTCAAATAATAAAATAGGTGCAAAAGGCGTTTCAAAAAAAGTATAATAAAAGTTTAGTTTAAAAAACATACAGGTTATCGCGTGAGGCTTTTGTTGAATATTTCATAAAAAATCATAATGTAAATGAACACGCTTTGTACAAAAAATAATTGGTGTACTTTGTAGTGTTTTAAGTACTAATAACAAACGCGATTGCTAAAAAAGAACCACAGATGGTTAAAACACTTAACGAACTTACCGGGTATGATGAGGTATTGAATATGCCTTTTATCGATTTTACAGCCATAGTTAAAGAAGCCTGGTTAGCATACGATAATACACGGGAAATAGCGAGGATAGTTGACATAAGTGCCAAGGTCTCGACTAACCACGTGTACCGCGTTACTTTTACTGATGGCAATTTTATTATTGCAAAGCTTTCTTATTATGGAGAATATGAGCATTTTGTGGAAGACCACAGTATTATTGACTCACTTTCCAACAATTTGCCTGCTCCCTTTGAAAATTTTTTAGCACGGTCATTGGCTAAAGGAAAACAATTATTTGTATACCGTTATCAGAATAAAGTATTGGATGCATGGGTAGTATTCTACAGACCCATTGCAATTAAAAAACGTTCACCCAAACGACTGGAAGATTGTCAAATAATAAAGCTGGGGGAGCAGCTTGCATTTTTTCATAAAGCTTGCCATTACACCCGCAATACGCTTCCTTCGTCTTCAAAAACACTGAGAACAGATATAGACCATTTATTGAGAATAATAAAAACTGACTACGGGCGCTACGAGCACAGAATGCATATTGATGAAATCAGAAAGCAATCGGATATGTTTTTGGCACATTCTGATGCGCTGAAGGTGGCTGAATTTGAAACACTGCCGGTTTTTATTGACTGGAACATAGGAAATTTTTCGGTTACCTCTTCTTTTAAATTATTTTCCAGGTGGGATTATGATTGGTTTCGGATGGGCTCGAGAATGCTTGACTTTTATTTTTTAAGCCGCGTTGTTTCCGATGTTGGCGATAAAACAGTTTTTAGCTATTACATTTCACCTTTAATGGAGCAGCGCTTTTTACTTTTCCTTAAATCTTATCACAGCATATACCCGTTAACAGAGCCTGAGATAAGGTTTTTAAAAGAAGCTTATCGGTTTTTTATTCTCAATTATGTTATTAAAGACGGACGTTTTTTCTTTCATGAACTATTTGCCACCAAGCTGCAAAAGGAAGCTTTTGAGATTTATCTGCCATCTATAGAAAAACAATTTGATGCTGATATTATTTTAAAAGCATTGAATCTTTAATTTGCACTCATGGAGTTGCAACCTTTTTTACCTGTGGCCGAAAAGTTCAAAGCAGTTTTTTTAGATTCTTATGGGGTTTTGAAAAATTATGAAGGACTCATAGACGGAGTTCAGGATACAATAACCAGGCTGAGAGAAAAAGGTATTGCTATACGCATACTTACCAATGACGCATCACGAAGTCAGGAACAACAAATAGAAAGTTTTGCCAGCCTGGGATTAGATGGATTTGAAACACATGAAGTGATTACATCAGGTATGATGGCAAAGCATTTTTTACAACATAAAATAACTGAAGGAAAGATAGCTTATCTGGGCACAGAAAACTCGGCCCACTACATACTGCAGTCAGGTTTAGAACATATTTCGGTAAGAGATGTTGATCTTGAAAATATAAATGATATTTCGGCTTTTGTTTTTTTAGACGACGAAGGTTTCGATTGGAATACAGACATCAATAAAACAATAAATCTTCTTCGGCGTAAGATCATTCCTGTTATTGTTGCCAATTCCGATAAACTATATCCTGTTTCTAAAAACGATGTAGCAGTTGCAGCAGGTGGTATTGCCAGGCTGGTAGAAAGCATGATGAACAGAAAATTTATTCATTTTGGCAAGCCTGATACACAAATGTTCACCTATGCCTATAACAGGTTAAAGCAACGGCTAGGACCATTCACTAAAAAAGAAATTTTAATGGTTGGCGACAACCTTAATACCGACATTTTAGGCGGCAATAAATTCGGAATAAAAACCACCCTCGTTTTGTCCGGAAATACAAGAGAAGATAATGCGGAAACACAAATCAACTCATCCGGAATTATCCCTGATTTTATTTGCAGATCGATAACGACTTAAGGTCTTACTAAAGTTGTTTAACGGGCTTTATCTGCTAATTTCTCAGTTTTAGAATAAGAATTTAAATCCCATAAATTCTACACTACCACACACTCCAAATCCCCTCTTCCATACTCTACTAATTAATATTATTAAATATTACATATTTTATTTTAATTCCTATTTTCACAAGAAACACTAAGAAAATTAATAAATTTTAAGAAAGTGATTATTTTATTTATAAATTCGCACGGCAATTGAAGATAATTATTCATTTCTAATTTTTATTAGTTTATGTCATTAGTAAAACTTGAGTACATCTGGCTCGATGGTTACAAACCAACACAAAGCCTCCGGAGTAAAACAAAAATTGAAAAAGATTTCGGTGGCAAGTTGGAAGATTTGCCCAATTGGTCATTTGACGGCTCGTCTACCGAGCAGGCTCCCGGTGGTTCTTCTGATTGCGTATTGAAGCCTGTTTTTGTTACAAAGGACCCTCAGCGCAAAAATGCTTACTTAGTAATGTGCGAGGTACTAAGTGCAGATGGCACACCACATCCAAGCAATGGCCGTGCTCTTATCGAAGATGATGATAACGATTTTTGGTTCGGCTTCGAACAGGAATATTTCCTTTGGGATACAGCCACAAATAAACCTCTTGGTTTTCCTGAAGGTGGCTTTCCTCCTCCTCAAGGTCCGTACTACTGCGGAGTTGGAGCTTACAACGCGTTTGGAAGAAATATTGTAGAGGAACACCTTGATGCATGTATTGATGCCGGGCTGAATGTAGAAGGAATTAATGCTGAAGTTGCAGCAGGGCAGTGGGAGTTCCAGATTTTTGCAAAAGGCGCTAAAGAAGCCGGAGACCAAATATGGATCGGGCGTTATTTATTGGAAAGAATAGGTGAAAAATATGGAGTTGCTGTTAACTGGCATTGTAAGCCATTAGGTGCATTGGACTGGAACGGTTCGGGCATGCACGCTAACTTTTCCAATGGAGTTTTAAGAACTGCGGGAAGCAAAGAAGTGTATGATAAAATATGTGAAGCTTTTCGCCCGGTAGTGAAAGAACACATAGAAGTGTACGGTGCAGACAACGAATTACGCCTTACAGGTAAACATGAAACTGCCTCAATTTATGACTTTTCTTATGGTATTTCTGATCGTGGAGCGTCTATCAGAATTCCTTTAGCTACTGTAGACAGAGGCTGGAAGGGATACCTTGAAGACCGTCGCCCTAACTCTGCTGCTGATCCTTATAAAGTTGCAGCACGTATTATCAAAACCGTCAAATCTGCAGTAGCCTAGTATAAAACTGTTTTAAAGATTTTATTAATTTTAGTTTATCTAAGAGAGTGTATCTATTGTATATAATGTCCTGGAAAAACAGGACATTATATACAAATTTTTATATGTTTTTAAAAAGCTTAAAGAGCCTTTTTGAAACTTATGATGAATGAAGTACCGGTACCTATTTCAGATTTCACATCTATGTGCGCAGTGTGAGATTGTATAATGTTAAGCGTGGAAGCAAGGCCCAGCCCCATGCCATTTCTTTTAGATGTGAAATAGGGTTCAAACAAGCGCTGCATATTTTCTTCACTAATTCCGGACCCATTATCTGTTATTTTTGCAAAGTGCTCTTCTTCTGTACTGTATATTGTAATACTCAGTTTACCCTTGCCTTCCTCCATTGCTTCAATTGCATTTATTATTATATTTAAAAATGCAAGTTTAACTTTTTCAATATCAAGCTGAGAATAGCAATCCTTTTCCGGGTAGGATACCTGCAAATCAATGCTCTTTAAAGTTATACGGTCCATAGCAGCAGCAATAGCATCATCCATTACCGATTGCAAAGAGGCTTTTTGAAGACTAACCTGGGATGATAATCTTGAAGAATTCAGCAGTTCCGTTATTAGATCTCCAATTCTTTTACCATTTCGGCGGACTATCTCAAGATACAGTTTTGAATCATCATCTTCTGCCTGCTGTATCAGTTGCTCTATTGAAAGATTAATATTGTTAAGAGGATTTCTTACTTCATGGGCAAGCGTACGAACCAGTCGGCCGGTAGCAGCTAATTTTTCAGCCTGTAAAGATGTTTTTTCAGCTTTCTTCCTGCTTGTATTATCATGAATAATACCCTGTATATATTTTTCACCATTGTTATTTATCTCTATTGATGCAGAAATAATGCAATTCTTAATTTCATTGTTTTTGGTAACAAGATCAGCCTCGAAATCATAAAACTCGCCAAATTCATTAAGAAAATCAATAAAGTAATCTCTGTCAGCAGGGTTTTTGAACAAAGACCCGAGATTTGTTTGTAACAGTTCATCCAATTCATAATCGAGCAACTCTGTAGCAGCATAGTTTATTTCTTCTAAGTTAAAATCGCTTCCGGTAATAAATACTATGTCTTTAGACTTTTCAAAAATGCTACGGTACCTTCTTTCGTTTGACTTTAGAGCCTTTATTGATAATGCTCTTTCAAGAGAATACCTGATACATCGTTCGAGCTTTTCTGTATTTAATTCTGATTTAATCAGGTAATCGTAAGCGCCGCTTTCCATTGCTTTTACATCTATCTCCTGGGTACCTTTGCCTGTTAATAAAATGATAGGCGCTTCACAACCACGGGCAATGGCATCGGTTAACAGATCCATTCCTGTTTTTATGCCAAGACGATAATCAACAAAGTATATATCATAATCGTTAGAAATCAGCTTATTCAGTGCGTCTTTATAATTGTACGACCAGTCGACTGTAAAATTACTTACCGGGATACTTTTTATATATTCAGAAGTAATGAAATAATCATCTTCGTCATCATCAACTATAAGTATGCGCTTTTCCTGGTTTTCTTTTTTCATCAATCTGCAATTTTTATTGTGTAACGCTTTTTACCTTAAATATTGTTCCTTTAGGTAAAAAGAAAAAAGGGCAAGTTTTAGCTTTACCCTTTTTTCAAAATGTAATATATTTAGAAGTGAATGTAGCCACTTCTATTATAAGTCACTGTTAAATTGTTTGTATTGCTTCATCTTATTATACAACGTTTTCCTGTCTACATTTAATATTTTCGCTGCCTTACTTTTGTTGTAATTTGCTTTTCTTAATGCTTCCACTATCATCTCGTATTCAGCGTCTATACTTGCCCCTTTTAAACTGTGCTCATTTATTTCAAGCTGTTTTGTAAAAACAGGCTCAGGAGCTGCAGGCGCCACGTAAGTATTTTCGATAGTGGGAGGAGGCGTTTCATGAGGTGTGGCCTGAATGGCAGAAGAGGCTTCTTCTGCAGTTTCTCCAAACTGAAGTTTTGAAAAATTAGTGATTTCAAAAGGCAGTACAGTAGGCATTATATACTCGCTATCACACAATAATGTAGCTCTTTTAACCACATTTTTTAATTCGCGCAGGTTGCCCGGCCACACATACGATTTAAATATTGCTTCTACTTCGGGTGTAAATCCTTTTATATTTTTACCCAGTTCATCATTTGTCAGTTTTAAAAAATGTTTGGCAAAAATAAGTATGTCATATTTTCTTTCGCGCAAAGGCGGCACTTCAATGCTGAATTCGTTGAAACGATGATACAAATCTTCACGGAACTTACCTTTTCTTGCAGAGTCGAGCAAACGTTCGTTGCTTGCTATAATAATGCGTACATCGAGATCTATATCTTTGTTTCCGCCGATTCTGCGCATTTTTCTTTCCTGCACCACCCGCAGAAGCGCCACCTGTACGTCGTACGTTAAGTTAGCTACTTCATCAAGAAAAATAGTACCTCCGTTAGCTATTTCAAAGCTGCCTATTTTTTGATTTAAAGCCCCGGTAAAAGAGCCTTTTTCGTGTCCGAAAAGTTCGCTCCCGGCCAGTTCTTTAGATAAGGCGCCACAGTCTATGGCAACAAAAGCCATGTCTTTTCTTTTGCTGCGTTTATGTATTTCCTGTGCTATCGCTTCTTTACCGCTTCCGCTTTCTCCGTATATGAGAATACTGTAATTGGTAGGAGACACAAGATCAATTTGCTTTAATATACTTTTAAATTCAGGGCTGTCGCTAAAAATATACTGGCCCGACGTAATAGTCTTTCCCAGGCTGCCGTTTTTCTGATCATCGTCAAACGTTATTACTGTCGTCCCATTGCTTTGGGTGCTGGCGGGCACAGCCACCGTTTTCTGTAAGGCAGTCTTTATGCTCAGCAAAATTTCATCGGGAAACAATGGTTTTGTAACATAATCATAGGCTCCTAATTTCATTACATCTACAGCTATTTTAATATCGCTGTACCCGGTTACAATTATAACAGAAGTACGCGGATACTTCTCTTTTATTTTTACTAATAGCTCTTTTCCGTCAATATCTTCGAGTCTGAAATCACATAAAACAAGGTCAGGTTCAGCATGTTCGAGTTCCTCAAGCGCTTTTTTTCCGTTATGTGCAAGTGTTACTTCATACCCGTTTTTTGTTAAAAATCGTTTCAGGAGCAGACACATATCCACATCATCGTCAATTACTAAGATTTTACTCATTTTGAAATTTAATGCACAAATTTAATTCTTTTTGTAACTAAGCCCACATTCTTCTCAGTTGGGCGACGGGAATTTGCAATTGCTCACGATATTTTGCTATCGTTCTTCGCGCCACATTTATTCCTTTATGCGCTAATATAGATACTAATTGCTGGTCAGTATAAGGACTTAGCTTGTCTTCATTTTCAATCACTCCTTCTATTGCCGATTGTATTACACGGTTACTTATCACTTCACCCTCTTTATTTATTATTCCTTCAGTAAACAAATTTTTGAGAAGAATAATTCCGAAGGGAGTATCCACATATTTATTAGAAGTAACGCGGGATACGGTAGAAATATCAACGCCTACTTTATCTGCAATGTTTTTTAAGATCATTGGTTTTAACAGGCTCACTTCTCCGGTTTTGAAGTAGTCTCTTTGCAGATCCACTATTGCTTTCATTATCTGCATCATTGTTCCTTCACGTTGCTTTATCGCATTTACAAACCATTGAGCAGAGCTTAGTTTGCTTTTCAGGTATTGAGTTGCAGACTTATCGCGGTTAGCGCTTGCACATTGTACCGTTTCCATTAAAGACTGATTTACATAAAGGGAAGAAGACCGCGACCTGTATAAATTTACGTCTATATCTCCCCGGCCATCATCTACTGTTAATATAAAATCAGGAATAATATTGTTATTGACGCTATTTCCTTCAAATTCTTCCAGTATAGGTTTCAGCTTCAAAGAAGACAGCAGACGTAAAACAATTTTAAGCTCTTCTTCGTCTATCTCAAGCGCTTCCATTATCTTTTCCATGTTGCGATGAGAAAGATCTGCATAATGTGCCTCAAGCAGTTTTATTGCCACCTTTACATCAGGCCCTTTCTTTACCAGATTTTTCAATTGAAGCAACAAACATTCTCTTGTGTTTTTCGCGCCCACTCCTACCGGCTCAAGCTGGTTAATTATTTGAACAACTTTTTGGAGTTCGTCTTCTTCAACTATCACTCCCTGCTTAAAAGAAAGATCATCAGCCATGTCTTCCAGGTTCTGCAACAAAAATCCATTGCTGTTAAGACAATCAATGATATAATCGGCCAGGCGAATTTCTTTGTCTAAAAGACCCATATACCTTATTTGTTCTTTCAAAGATTCCCTGAAATCACTAAAGGCTTTGATAGGAACATTGGGAATAGCATCGCTGTTAAAATAATTCTCATATTCCATTTTGTAGTCAGGTATATCGTCATATCCGTGTTCTTCCCAATCTTCATAATCCTGCACACTTTCCTTCGCAAATTTTTCAACTGCCACAGTTTCTTCTTCTTCGTTTACTTCCAGCAAAGGATTTTCTTCTAATTCATCCTGTATACGCTGATCTAATTCTAAAACATTAAGATGGAAAATATTCAACATTTGAATTTGCTGAGGCAAAATCTTCAACTGCTGTTTTTGGGTTTGAATTTGGGTGAGCATATTGATTGTCTGTAGTTTATGTTTCCCGTGAAGTGAATCCAATACAACACCAGAATTGGAAAATGTGCAAAAAAAGTATAAACAATTAGTCTTTAGGTTAATGAATATATGGTAAACATATAATTTATAACATGCACACAAGTAATTCTTTAAATAAAAGATCTACTGTAGAAAACTTTCCACAGCAAAAGATTTTTTTTTATTTTCCTTTGCAATAAAGCCAGACTTTTGAAAAACCGTTTACTATTTATTTATGGTGCTTTCGGATTATCTCTTCTCGTTATTGTCATTATTGCCCTTTTATTATTAAAAAATTTTATTTCCATAAAAGAATCGGATTTACTTGTAGAACATACCTACGAAGTAAAAAATCAGATTCTTAAGGCTAAGGCTGACCTGATAGAAGCAGAAAATAACCAAAGAGAATTTCTACTGCTGAAAGACAGAACATTACTGTTGCCTGTTTCTCAAACTCAGAAAAGTACATTCAGGGAAATTGATTCGCTGAAAAGTCTCACCGCGGATAACATGGAGCAACAACAATTGATAAAGAAACTGAAAGGAAATATATCCTTGTGGTACCAGGTATTATATGCAACAATTGATGACGCAAACGATGATGAAACCAATTTTTTTAATGCTAATTCAGAAAAAGGAAACAGAATTCTTAAACAGATCATGTACCTGTTGGACCAAATGAATTATGTCGAATCGAATTTATTAAAAAAAAGAAAGGAAAAGAAAAGCACGCTCGAAATTGCTGCGCCCCGGTATTTAGGCTTTATACTTTTAGTCTCTGTTTTTTTTCAGTTAATTTCTTCTTTCATTATTATCGCGGCTTTTAAAAGAAGAAGAATACATCAAAAAATTCTCGAACAAAAAATAAAAGAACTTAACGCCACAAATTCTGAACTGGAGCAAATTGCATTTGTAGCATCCCACGATTTGCAGGAGCCCTTAAGAAAGATCAGAACTTTTAGTGATAAATTAATAATTCAGCACAAAGATGTTTTGAATAAAGAAGGTAAAATTATTGTAGAAAAAATTGCAGTTTCTTCGCAACGAATGCAGGAGCTTTTGAATGATCTGATAAATTATAGCCATGTAACAAAGAATGAAGAAGAAGCTAAAAAGGTTGATCTGAAAATTTGTTTCGATGAAGCATGTAAAGCATTAGAAGAGGTAATAAAAAAGAAAAATGCAGTCATAAAAGTTGATGCATTGCCCATCGTTGACGGCTATTACAAACAGCTATATCTTCTTTTTTATAATTTAATAGATAATGCCCTTAAATTTTCAAATCCAGGTGTTCCGCCTGTTATCAATGTAGTTGCTTCCAAAGAGACCGGCGAGGAAGTAAATATTGCCAATATGTTTGTAAAAATAGCCTTTAGCGATAATGGTATTGGCTTCGAAAAAGAGTTTAGCGAAAAAATATTTATAATATTTAAAAGATTACACGCAACAAGTTCACCCCTGAAAGGCAAAGGAATAGGATTGGCAATTTGTAGAAAAGTAATGCTTAATCATAATGGTTACATTACAGCAAAAGGAGAAGCTGGCGCCGGGGCAACTTTTAATCTTTATTTTCCCGTTAATAATATTGACTAACAAAGCATATCAATATATTGTTTATTCTTTTCGTTTTTCCATTATCAACTAATATTTCTCATATAGAAAAATAGTAAAACTTGAAAAAACAATTACTTATCACGACAGCTCACGTCGTTTCACACATTACGGCTTGACCTGGCTATATAGCTAAAAATTATTTGAATTGTTATAATTAAATACAAACTAAAAATGCAGAAAAGGTTTTACATACCGAAATATTTGGTACGATTATTTTAATTCAATTAATAGAAAAAAATTCAAAAACCTAAAAATTATATTTATGTTACGCTGGACTATAATCTTTTTAGTTATCGCCGTTATTGCAGCCATTTTTGGCTTTAGCGGAGTTGCTGCAGGTGCGGCTGGTATTGCTAAAGTCCTATTCTTTATTTTTATCGTATTGTTCCTTCTTTCACTTATTTCAGGAAGAAGAAAGACAATAGATTAATAAATAAAGCAAACCTTAATAAAAAAAAGTGCAGCGTTATCTGCACTTTTTTTATGTACATAAATATAAGTTGTGGTCTTTACAAATAAGTATCGATTATACTTTTTATATGTAAAAAATAAAAAAGCTGCTCTTTTTTTAATTAGAACAGCCTTGTATTAAGAAATCGCTATTTCTATTTTGATCCTCCACCTTCTTTCTTCGCCTTTTCAATGAGGGCTTCGTTTGCATAAATGGCAAATTCCACTCTTCTGTTCTGAGCCTTATTTGCCTCAGTATCGTTAGGAAATTTCGGTTGGTTCTCCCCATACCATGCAGTTTTTATTCTTGATGAATCAACATTTTGTGCTTCAAGATATTCAGCCACAGCTTTTGCTCTTTTTTCAGATAATAACATATTGTGTTCGGCAGAACCAGATGCATCGGTGTGACCTTCAATTAATATGTATGAGTCTGGGTATTTTTTAAAAACATCCGCCAGGTTTTTTATTTTTGTTTGTGCATTTGTACTGATTGTTGCCTGGTCTACATCAAACAAAACCCCTGATGCAAAAGTAACATTGATTCCTTCCCCGACGCGTTTCACTTCAGCCCCGGGAATCTGCGATATTTCTTTAGCTTGTTTATCCATTTGCTTGCCTATTATACCGCCGGTAACTCCACCTACTGCAGCGCCTATTATGGCTCCCAGGGCAGTATTATGTGCAGCTTTTCCTACACCTGCACCTACCGCAGCACCGCCTGCCGCACCAATCACAGCTCCTTTTTGAGTTTTGTTCAGACTTTTGCAGCCCGATGCAAGTAAGCCGGCTATTGCTAATAAAAATACCAGATTGATTGCTTTTATCTTTTTCATTGTTCGTATTTAAAAATTAATAATAAAAATGCCTTTTATAGTGGCAAAAATAGGTGAGGAAATAAGTTATAAGCCAAAGTTTACACCTACGTTCAATTGTAAGTTTCTATTATGATTTTTAGTAGAAACGTTTTTTTCGAGATCCGATAATCCGTGTAAATAGCTGAGATCAGCATTAAACCACGAATTTTTAACTAAGCGGTAGTTGAAACCTGCGCCTCCGGTAATACCGAAATCAGAAGAATTAAAGGAGTTTTTCACATCTGTACCGTTAAGTTTTGCAGTTGATAAAAAACCAAATGAAGGGCCGGCAAAAATTTTAGGCCTGAATGGATTTCCGTAGTTATTAAAAAAATAAATAGCTTTTAAGGGAAACCGAAAATAATTAAGATCGAGAGAAGCTGCTGTTCCTGACCCTGTCAGCGTATTCTTTACGCCTTCATAGGAATATTTTGCATCTAAGCCCACACCAAAATGTTCGGTAGCGCTATATACGAGTGACACTCCTGCATTGGCTGCTAATTTAAATTTAGCCTTATCCGAATTAGAAATCCAGCTATGCCCCAATCCTGCATTAGGGCCAAGTGAAAACTTGCTTTGTGCCACTGCAGTAAAACAAAAAAAACTACTAATAAGTACTGCTGATACTAACTTTTTCATATTATATTCAATTTTTTTTGTTTTAAGCAATATCAATGCCGTAATTTTTTTACTGACTAAGAATAAAACCTCATTAAAAACTAAAATCGCTGGTCGTGCTGTTTCTATTTTTTAACTATGCATCGTTTTTGTTTTTAGCTACTGCTTTACTTTTTATAATTAGGATTTACAAAAAAAGTTTCGCATCCTTTATTAAAATTATACTTTACCAACAATACTTAAGGTGTGGTCTTTGAGATGTTATAGCTATTAACATCCCAATTTTTTGGTTATTTTTTTATCCTCTTTTTTTTCTTGTTCGAGAAATTGTTTCTACAAGTGTCATATTTTTTAGAAATTGCTTTCTTAAAAATAATTGGCAATATTTTTTCTTTTTATATTGATATGGGGAAGAAAAAAGTATTAATAATAGATGATGAGGAAGATTTTTGCCTGCTGATGCAATTCTATTTATCAAAGAAAAATTGCGACGTAAGTATTTCACATACCCTTGGTGAAGGTTTAATACGTGTTAATAAATATTTGCCTGATATAGTTATTCTTGACAATAATCTTCCTGATGGGTTGGGCTGGCCTGCTGCGCAAAATATTATTAAAGCGGCACCGGGAGTACATTTATTTCTGATAAGCGCTAATAAAACGGGCAGCAAGCCTGATTATAATAGTGATGGTGAAAATCATGAAGATGGCGAGAGTAATACTAAAACCAAGATCGATATAGTGGAGAAGCCGATATCAATCTCACAAATTGATAAATTTTTAAAATAATTTGAATATTACCCGAGGTATAATTTTTTAAGTTATTCTTATTAATCACAAAATATTATTTTATGGAAAATTCATATAATGTAAACTCCAATAGCGAGAAACCGCCGAGGACATCTTCGACAGATGGCAGCAATAGTAAGACTACAGGAGATAGCGAAGTGCAGGACGGCAAGGGTGTGGTAGAGCATGAGGTTGAAATGCCTTACGAAAAGGGTGATGACCAGCAAGAGTATATAGAGCAGGCAAATGACAACACGGAAGTGGCAAATGAAAGCCCTGTACAAAATGGTAAGGGAATGACAAGTTTATTAGATTCAAATAACCAGGATGATGACGATGACGACAGCGATGATGACGATGATGACCCACTTACTGAGATTGAAATAGGCGATGACCCGGATGAGACAAAAAAGAAAATTCCCGTAATGTAGTTTTTGTATTAAAAGTAATTACCTGAATGTTTTCAGGTAATTACTTTTGCATTTTCATATACAAATTAATACAGAGATTTTTTTAATAAAAATTAATTTCTACTCCAATCAATTTTGTTTTGCTTTTGTTGAAGCAAATATTTCCCCGAATATTTTTCTCAGGTTTTCTTAAATTGCTGTAATCAGCAATACATTCCCCGCCCTTTTTATCAATTCAGAACGGTTCGCCATGAGTTGACCGTATTATATAATCAGACAAAGCCGGAACCAAATTCATTGATTTAAGAAAAAGTGAAGTTGAACGTTTCGCTCCAAAAAATTTTTGTACATTTCTCCCGGTCCATAACCGGCGGGAAAACTTATTTTTCCACGTTGCTGCGTATTGGTTTTCCATATTAGTGCGGGAAATATTATTAGTTAAAAAAAGGTGTATTTTTTCGAAGGCTATTTTTGCCGTATGCATGGCGATACTCATACCGTTTCCACATAAAGGACTTATCATTCCTGCTGCATCTCCCAGCATCAATACACCATTTTGCACCTGCGATTTTTTATCGAAACTTATTTGGGAAATAGCAAGAGGTTGCTCGTATAAGAAATCAGCGGAAGTAAAAATTGCTTTAAGCTTTGGATTTTTATATAAAACCTGCCTTTGCAATTTTTCAATTGAATTTCCGCAGTTTCTTAAATTTTGTGCAGTGGTAAGATAGCACAAACAACTTTTATTATCCTCTATCTTAGACATACCGCAATAACCGTTACTGAAATTATGCAAGTAAATATGATCAGCAGGATGTGTATAACGAATGTGATATTTTATGCCGATATAATTGTTTAAGGAATTTGGTTTTTGCGCAGTAAAAGGCCTGTCCCATTTTATGTCGAGATTACTTCGCTTGCCAAAAGAACCTGCTGCTGCTTTTGCCCTCGTGGTTTTATCAGCGCTTGTAATTATAAACTCATCTTCATTGAATACTGCATTATTTACTTTGCTGTTTGTGCACACTTCAACCCCTTTTGCTAAAGCGATATGATATAAAGTATTGTCTAAAGAATAGCGGCTTATACCAAATCCGCCGAGCGGCAGATTGAAAGTATAAGCTTTCCCCTCAACATCGGATACCTGCAGCTTTTTTATAAGCGGCAGGTTATACTCATCCAAATGAATACCAAGACTTTGCAAAAAATTCCAGCTCTCAAGGCTTATATATTCGCCGCAAACTTTATGAAACGGATATTCTTCTTTCTCAAAAAGTATAACACTATACTTTTTTTCTGCACAAAGGATAGCAAGACAAAGACCTGCAAGGCCGCCTCCGATTATGGCAACATCGTATAACTTTTGTTCATTCATGTTTATACATCACAATATAACGAAAAGCCCATTTCCAGGTTACTTCAGCGTTTTCAGCCGTGGCTTTAGTGCATAAATTTTTTAATTCATTTTTGGTAAATCCTCTTGCTACACTTAAAGGTGCATCGTTTTTTACAAGATAAGATTTTGAAAAAAACCTGGTTAAATATTTAATAGAATAATAAGCAAGAAAATGGCGATGAAGATCATTAATAAAAAAACCGGTTCTGCTATTCTGTTTCATCCAGTTGATCTGGAAAATTAATTCTTCATCTGTGAAATGGTGGCAAAACAGGCTTGAAAAAATGATATCAGGCTTAATATTGAAAGTAATTTTTTTGTAATCGCTTGTTATCCATTTTGTATCAGCAGGAAGCGTTTTCCGGCTTTTTGCATAATCAATACATTCTTTTTTGATATCGATGCCTGAAGTGCGGATATTAATATTTTTTTTCCTGCACCAGTTAAATATAGCTGCCAGGTTATCGCCTCCGCCGCAACCAATCTCACATACAGAAATATTGTTTCTCCCTTTGGATAAATTTCTGAACGCATCAATTGTTATTTTGTGGCCACCAAGCGATGCATTGATCAAATCAAGTTCGTTTAAATTTTGTTTGATATCAGCAAACGGAATAGAATCATCATCTAATAGTTCCTGCTGGTATGACCGGTGGGAAAATGTCATTCTTTTGAAGCGATAAAAGTTTCCATTGTCAGGCCTGGCCCAAAAGCAACTCCGAATATATTAGCAGGTTTATCCTGTACGCCTTTCATTATCTCTTTTAAAACAAACAATATAGTGGGCGAAGACATATTTCCATATTCAGAAAGAACTTTCCTGCTGCATGATAAGTCATCAATACTTAACGAAAGTTGCTGCTTTATTACTTCCAGAATTTTTTTGCCTCCGGGATGAATACACCAATGCGTGATTTCATCTTTTTTCAGGTTGCCGTTTTTCAATGCTTTATCCACTAACGCTGAAATGTCTTCCTGTATAAGTTGCGGTATGTAAGCGCTCAGCTTCATAAGAAAGCCGGTATTACTTAACTGCCACGACATATCTTCCTTGCCTTTATAACTAATTTCAGAATAAAAGCTTTTTAAAGTGAATGAATTGTCAGAACTTATTGTATTGGAAACAAGGACGGCCGCGCTTCCATCGCCAAATAACAAACTGCTTGCAGCATTGTCTTGTGTATACTGTTGCTGGAAATGAATAGTACATAACTCAGTACAAACAATTATTACATTAGCCTTTACAGAAGAATCGCAAATCATCTGAGCCATTTTAAGCGCGTGAATGGCAGCATAACAACCCATAAAATTAACCGAAGTGCGAAAAATGTTTGTATTTAGTTGCAATGCTTCTGCAATTTGCAGATCAAGACCGGGAGCGCTCATTCCCGTACAGCTAACAGTAATTAAATGAGTGATCTGACCTGCATCTATAAAACCTTCGATAGCGTTTTTTATAGCAGCAACTGAAAGCGCAGGCGCATGTGTCTGAAAAAGCTTCATTCTGTCGTCTAAAGAAGGCGTGTAATCGGGTATAATAAAATCCCACTCATTTTCAGGTTTTGCAAAATCGTTTATTACAGAATAACGCTGTTGAATCTCACTATGCTTATATAGGAAAGCCAGCTTACGTGCCTCACTTTCGTCAAGCAGGTAAGCCTTCTGCATAAACTTTAAAATGTCGTTTTGCTGATGACAATACTGGGGCAGCGCTGTTCCTATTGATATTATATTAGGCAAACTTTTGAAGAAGGATTATAGTTATAAATGCAAGGCTGGTACAGGTGCTGGCTAACCAGTTCATCTGCATGGTATGTTTAAAATCAGCCTTATTTTCGTCTTTTAAAACTTTTAAAAACCAATGCATAAAGTATACGGCTACAGGTAAGAAAAAAATTATTAAAACAATAAACATGGTATAAAGTTCACGTCGGCTGTAATATAACCATAAAATAAATATAGCAACCAGATACATCAATGCGCAAAAAATAAATGTGCCTTTTTTACCCATAATCATGCTTATGGTATTCACCCGATCATTTTTATCAGCTTCATGCTGGTATAGCTGTGTTATAGGATAAAAGCCTCCAATTAAAAAAGCAGCTGCCAACAAGCCCAACCACGACATGTGATTGGTAAGATATATGTCTGAGCCATGATATATCATAAAAAAAGTAAGCGCACCCTGGTTTACAATTACAACCAGGTATCCCAATATCGGGTATTGCTTTAGCCTCACTCCCCTGTAGCTGTACAGCCTGGAACAAATGATATAGATTAAAACACAAGAGGTGAATAAAGGGGAAATAAACAATGAGAGACCAATGGCAACTATATCCATCACTATTGAGACATAGAACAATTGCCTGGTGGGTTGCAAAGGTTTTTTTACGCCGCCAATGCTGCCGGCATCTCTGTCCATATAACTGTTGTAACCATTGCTTGCCGGGTACACCAGCAGGTGAAGAATGATAAAAACAAATATGGCACGGGGTAAATCTATATTATCGATAAAACTTAGTGCAAACCAGTATACCGGCATTAAAAAATAAGAAAACCGGAATCGGAGCAATTGTATTGTTGAACGATGAACCAATTGTATTGTTGAACGATGAACCAATTGTATTTTTATTGATAAATATAAGGCTAAATCAATGATTACTGGCGATCCATCAGATTAAACACAAAAAAACGGTGTATGAGTTAGTACATTTACTAACTATACACCGTTATACACTCATAACATCTTCTAAGATTGATTTGCACCTTTTGCACCGCCAGCCGCAATACCACCTGTATTGGTATCTGTTGAATCCGGAGCTTCATTTGCCCTTGTATTAACGCGGTCATTATCGCGATAATCAGTATCTGAATCTGGAGTGCCTATACCCGAGCCGCCTATTGTGTCGAGTATTACATTACGTTGAGGTTTATTAGCCTCCTCAATTTCTTCTTTTGTAAACTTTGTTCCCTGTACGGTAACTGTTTGACCGCTGTTTTGCTTATCTTCTTCCTTATTTTCGATAGAAGAATTTATATTATCTTTTTCTTTTAAGCTATTTATGCTATTATTATCTTTTGTCATGATTATTTTTTTTTAGTGATACAAATATTATTTCCTGAAAATTGCATGCCATCTTAGCCGATATTATCTTTTATTTAAATTTATTAAAAAGGATGTGAAACTTTTTTCCCTTATAAACTTTTATCTTTCTGCAATATTTCCGTTTTTTTTGCCTTATTGCATTTATTTAAAGTTACTTATCTTAACATAATACCTGATCTATAACAACCCCTGACTACTTAAATGATACAACTGGAAAATGTAAGTAAACACTATAAAAACATCAAAGCCGTAGATAATATTTCTTTTGAGGTAAAAGAAGGAGAAACTGTTGTATTGCTGGGAACAAGCGGATGCGGCAAGACAACCACACTTCGCATGATTAACCGGCTGACAGAACCAACTTCGGGAAAAATTGTTGTAAACGGTCAAAACATACTGGAACAGCCGGTGGAGAAAATGAGAAGGGGAATAGGTTATGTGTTGCAGCATCACGGATTGTTTCCACATTATACAGTAGCTGAAAACATTGCTATTGTTCCTAACTTGCTGAAATGGGACAAAGACAAAATAAATTACCGGGCAAAAGAATTATTGGAGAAGTTTCAATTGCCCGAAACATTGGCAAACGCATACCCGGCACAATTAAGCGGCGGACAACAACAAAGGGTAGGGCTTGCCAGGGCATTGGCAGCATATCCACCAGTGTTATTAATGGACGAACCTTTGGGCGCTCTTGATCCGGTAACACGTACGGGAATACGAAAAGAATTTAAGCAACTGGATGAATTGAAGCGCAAAACAATCCTTATGGTTACACATGATGTGCAGGAAGCTTTTGAATTGGGAGACCGGGTCTGCCTGATGGACAAAGGAAAAATTGTGCAAATAGGAAAGGCAACAGACCTATTATTCAATCCTGTCAACGATTTTGTGCGCTCTTTTCTAAAAGAGCAATATTTTCAGCTTGAGCTTGAAAATATATCGATAAAAGATGTATGGGCGCTTTTGCCAAAAGCAATTGATGGCACAGATGAAAAAGTATTTTCACCTGACAATAGTTTATGGAACGTATTAAAAACAGTATCAGCAGGGCAACCAGGTGCCCGCAGATATGTTTCTGTTGATAATAACGGTAAAAAGCAAATTGACATTGCCTCCTTAATGGCTGCTTATACCCTTTATAAAAGTTCGGTTACCCATGAATGAGCAACAGCAAAGCTTTTGGAGCTTCGTAGCTCAGCAATCGGATAAATTGCTGGAGCAAACGCTTGCTCATATCGGTCTTACCTTTATTTCGTTATTTCTTTCAATAATTATAGGAATACCGGCAGGAATTTGGATAAGTAAGCAAAAGCAATGGAGCGGAGCTGTGCTGGGAATTGCAGGAATACTGCAAACCATTCCAAGTATCGCGCTACTGGGTTTCATGATACCTTTGTTAGGCATTGGGGCAAAACCCGCAATAATTGCCCTTATGCTGTATGCATTTTTGCCCATTATCCGCAATACTTATACAGGTATCATTGGGGTCAATGCGGCCGTAACGGATGCGGCAAAAGGAATGGGAATGTCACCTTCTCAAATTCTTTTTAAAGTTGAGCTTCCTTTGGCAATGCCGGTTATACTTGCAGGCATAAGAACGGCCACTGTGATAAATGTAGGAGTGGCAACACTTGCAGCGTATATTGCAGCGGGCGGATTGGGTGAATTTATATTTGGCGGAATTGCATTAAATAACACTAATATGATTTTGGCTGGCGCTATTCCTGCTGCTTTGCTTGCTGTCATTTTCGATTTTCTTCTGGCAAAAGCTCAGAACCTGAACGTGAAAAAAGCCCGGATTGCTCTTGTTATTGTTCCTTTATTGTTAATTGTTCTTTCATCTTTTTACCTTCTTCCTTCGGCTATCAGCGGTAAGATGCTTGCCGGTTTTACACCTGAGTTTATGGGCAGAAGTGACGGCTATCTCGGGTTAAAAAACAAATACGGATTAAACATCCGGACAGTAGTAATAAGTGACGCAGTTATGTATAAAGCTGCTTTTGAAAAACAGCTTGATGTAATAAGCGGCTACAGTACAGATGGCAGGTTAAAAGCTTATGACCTGGTCGTGCTCATTGATGATAAAACCATATTTCCACCTTATTATGCTGCCCCCATAGTAAGGCAAAACGTTTTGCAAAAATATCCTGAGCTGGAACCAGCGCTGAATTTATTGTCGGGCAGAATTAATGACTCAATAATGACAGACCTCAATTACAAAGTAGATTACCTGAAACAATCGCCTGAAAAAGTAGCAATGGATTTTTTAATCAGCCGGAAGCTGTACAAAAAACCAAGAAATGGAAATAAAGGAATAATAAGAATGGGGTCTAAAATATTTGGAGAACAATACATCTTATTGCAGATGTATGCAATTTTACTAAAAGGAAATACAGATTTAAGTGTAGAAACTAAAACAGGGCTTGGTGGTACGAAAATTTGTTTTGACGCATTGACCAACAACCAGATTGATTTATACCCGGAGTATACAGGTACGGGATTGCTTGTAATATTGCAGCCCCGTAATAAAAATGTTCAAAGCTTAATTGGGAATAAAGAAAATGTATTTCAATTTGTGCAAAAAGAGTTTTTGAGGAGGTACGGGATTAAATGGTTGAAACCGATTGGATTTAATAATGCATACGCACTGATGATGAGAAGAAAACAGGCGGCAGACTTAAAAATTAAAACTATTTCTCAGTTAAAAAAGTATATAGATGACAATTGAAAAAATGACCTTTTTAGATAGATATGTAGCTGTTCGAAAAAGAACGGAAGACATTTGCGAACCACTGGAAACAGAAGATTATGTGGTTCAACCGGTTGCAGATGTAAGCCCGCCGAAGTGGCATATCGGACATACCACCTGGTTTTTTGAAACTTTTATTTTAAAAAACTTTTACGGGGATTATAGTGAGTTTAACCCCGATTATAACTACGTATTTAATAGCTATTACGAAACAGTTGGCGCAAGAGTCATTCGTACCGACAGGGGAAACCTGAGCAGGCCAACCGTAATGAATGTAAAACGCTATCGGAGATATGTGGATGAAGCGATGATAAAGCTGATAGAATCAGGCTGCAGCAAAGATGCAGAAGAATTGTTGGAGCTGGGCTTCAACCACGAAGAACAACACCAGGAGCTTTTATACACAGATATAAAATACATTTTGGGCAACAATCCTTTGTTTCCGGCATACAGAAAAGATGCTTTTAAAATTATTAAAAACCCTTCTGCGGGAGGATTTATAATTATAGATGAAGGCATATACGAAATAGGCTCTGAGGGAAATAGCTTCTGCTTCGATAACGAATTGGAAAGACATAAAGTATATCTTCCTGCCTATCGAATAGCTAAAAATATGGTTACTAATGGTGAATACATAGAATTTATTGAAACAGGAGGTTATCGTGATTTTACACTTTGGCATGCAGAAGGTTTGGATTGGGTAAGAAAGAACAATATACAGTCGCCTATGTATTGGCATTTTGTCGACGGGCAGTGGCACCATTACACGTTAGGAGGGCTGTTGCCTGTAGAATCGGAAGGCATTCTGAGTCATATTAGTTTTTACGAAGCATCCGCTTTTGCAGCATGGAAAGGAATGCGGTTACCAACAGAGTTTGAATGGGAAGCAGCGGCAAATAAATTTGACTGGGGCAGTCGCTGGGAGTGGACGGAAAGCGCTTACCTGCCTTATCCCGGTTTCAAAAAAGCACCCGGAGCTATTGGAGAATACAACGGAAAGTTTATGGTGAATCAAAAAGTGCTTAGGGGAGCTTCTGAAGTCACTTCTCCCGGTCATAGCCGCATAACATACCGCAATTTTTTTCATCCGCACCTGCGCTGGCAATATACCGGCATCAGGCTGGCACAATAAAAAATCATGAGTCAATTTTTGGAGGATGTTCTCAAAGGGTTATCGGCAAAAAATAAATTTCTTCAGTCAAAGTACTTTTATAATGCAAAAGGCGACGTACTGTTTCAAAAGATAATGCATTGCAAAGAGTATTATCCGACAAAATGCGAAATGGAAATTTTTACGAATCAGACTGACGGGCTTATTTCAATTTTTACAGCCCACAGTTCAGAATTTGATGTTGTAGAATTAGGTGCAGGCGATGCAACAAAATCTGTTCATTTGTTAAAAGGGCTGCTGAACAGCAAAGTGAAGTTTACCTATTTTCCTGTTGATATTTCTAAAAATGTAATAGAAATGCTTCATACTACGCTTCCTGAAAAACTGGATGGACTACAATTGCATGGTTTGAATGGAGAGTATTTCGAGATGCTTGAAAAAGCAAAAACATTATCTGATAAAATAAAAGTCGTTTTGTTTTTAGGAGGCAACATAGGAAATATTCCCTTTGACAGGGCAGGCGAATTTTGTAAACATTTGCGGCAGCATTTGGTGCCCGGAGACCTTGTTTTAATAGGATTTGATTTGAAGAAAAGCCCAATAAAAATATTAGATGCTTATAATGATAAATCAGGTTATACCCGTGATTTTAATCTAAATCTTCTGCATCGGATAAATGATGAATTAAACGGTAATTTTATTATTGATAATTTTTATCACTATCCTACATACGACCCTTCTGCCGGGGCATGTAAAAGCTACCTTGTAAGCACTGAAGAACAACAGGTAAATATTGCAGGGAGTACTTTTTCTTTTAAAGAAAGTGAAACTATTTTTATGGAAATAGCACAAAAATACACCATAGAGGAAACCGATGAACTTGCCAAAAAAAGCGGATTTAAACCGTTGCAACATTTTATTGATTCACAAAAATGGTTTTTAGATACAGTTTGGGAGTGTGTATAAGTCATAGAAAAGTGTTCTGGCAGAAATTGCCGAACACGAGGAAAAGCCTCAAAAAAAATAATATCCTTCTTTTTTTTGAGGCTTCCTCACTTCAGTCATAGAAAAGTTTTCTCGCAGAAAGTGCCGAACACGCGGAAAAGTTTTAAAACAATTCTATATTATTCTTTTTCTGCGGCTTCGGCAACTTCTTTCAAATAAAAGTTTTCTCCCGGAAAGCGCTGAAAACACGGAAAAGTTTTGAAACAATTTTATATTATTCTTTTTTCTGCGGCTTCCGCGAGAGATTTACCTGGAATGAGGGACAGGATTTTAACTTACTATATAATCTTGAAGATTTTTTATAATAAAGTTTTTTTCGTCAATAACAAACTTAACTAAATCTCCGATCGAAATAACGCCTAACAGTCTGCCATTCCGCATAACCGGCAAATGACGAATATGCTTATCGGTCATAATTTCCATACAATCATCGATTGTGTTTTCAGGGCTTACATATATAGGGCTATCTGTCATTATATCTCTTATCAAAGTATCTTTAGATGACCGGCCTTTCAAAACAACTTTTCGTGCGTAATCGCGTTCGGTAAAAATGCCAATGAGGATCTCATTCTGCACTACTACCAAAGCGCCTAAATTTTTACTTTGAAGAAGTTCGAGGGCGTTATAGACAGAACTATCGGGGCTAATAGAATGAACAATAGTTCCTTTTTTCTGCAGGAGATTTTCAACAGTTCCCATAACCAAAAATTTAAATTGACTATTAAGGTAAACCAGTTTTTTGTAAAAGCATAGAAAAACCGGATTATTTTTTGCCTGACCTGCTATCGCCTATGATGATTATTTCGTGTTACCATACTTTCGGGCAGCGACAAAGCACTATATTATTTTGCCTTTACTATCCTGCAGCCAAACAATCCGCCTGCGGCGCTTCCTTTATGAGATTGCAAAGTAATGGTAACAGACTTTTTATTTTGAATAAGTTCGGCAGGAATTTTATATTCTTCGTAAATAAATTGATTCGGCTTGCTGTTATTTAACAACTGTGTAGCAATTCGTTTTCCATCAACTAATATTTCAAATTCCCTTCCTGCGTCGCTGCCCCAATATGTACAAACTAAACTTTGGGCGATTGCCGCATCTGCTACTTTCATATCAAAAGAAAACCACCCTCCGTCTCTTGCGTCCCGCCATTTATTTTCGCCCATGCTGCCTGTAGAGGTTTTTTCACCTTTCATATTATGATCTCTTTCCGGCTGCATTTCACCAATTCGCATAACATCCACCGTACGGTTTTCCAGATCTTTTTTTAGCCGTAGTTCTTCTTCATAGGCAACTTTGCGTTTTTTCCAATCCGCATCAGTGTAGTAATCCCAGTACACAATCTCTTTTTCATCCTGTATCTGGTAAAAAGGCACCAGCGTTGCTTCATACGGCTTAGATGCATTTACAGTATGAAACAACAAACTGTCTTTCGATTTTTGTAACCATGCTGCCGGATTTTTTTGGCTGGTAACTAATACCGGTACATCAAAAGCATTGTCATTTGTTTGTGGTCGTATGATACCTGCTAACACTAATGGCCCGTACAGCACAGCTACTTTATTCTGGTCTCCGGAAATGGCTTCGGTGTACAAATGCATAGGCATTTCTATTTCAACTTTATCATTATTTTTCCATACGCGGCTAATGGCCACATAAGAAGAAGGAGAAGAGCTGATATTTTGTTTTATACCGTTAATCTTAACAATAAAACCTTGAGTTGCCCACCATGGCCTCCGTATATAGATACTGAATTTTTTTGAGGAAGTTCCGGAAAGTGTCAGGGTTGTTTTGTCGTCTGATGGAAAAGAAGTTTTTTGCTCAATGCGATAGCCTTTTGTTTTCCAGTTAAGTGTAGAAGGTATGAATAAGTTGATATATAAACTTCCGTCGGCTCCTTCGTAATAAATATCGCCCCCATAGTTTGCATGATTTTCCATACCCGTTCCTGTACAGCACCAAAAAGAAGAGTCGGGAGTGCTGAATACTTTCTTCGAGCCGGGGAGCAACGGTACATAATAACACATCATGCCAGTACTGTGATTCTGTGAGGCGAGTATATGGTTATACAATGCTCTTTCGTAGTAATCTTCCAATTGAGCATCTGGCTGCCACCCAAACAAATGCCTTGTAAGTTTGAGCATATTGTACGTATTGCACGTTTCTGTAGTATTTCCACTTAGCTGCTTACTTAATGAATCGGGTGTATGAAAATATTCATAATTGCTGTTGCCCCCTATTACATAAGTATGATGACGTATTACTGTATTCCAAAAAAATGAGGCAATAATGCTATCTTGATGATTTCCTGTTAATTCGTATAAACGTGACACGCCAATTACTTTGGGTATTTGCATGTTGGAATGTTTGCCTGCCAATCTATCTTTTTGCATTGCCAGGGTGTCCAACACTTCTTTATGATAAAATTTGTCAGCTAATGCCAGGTATTTTTTATTGCCGGTAAAAGCATATAAGTTAGCAAGGGTTTCATTCATGCCACCGTGCTCGGTAATAAGCATTTGCTGCCACTGCGCTTCTGAAAGGTTTTCAAATTTTTTATCTGCCCAATCTGCAAATTTTATCACTATATCCAGCGCTTGCACGTTGTTGCAATACAGGTAAGCATCTTCAAGACCTGCTAAAACTTTATGCTCTGTGTACCATGGCACCCAGCCACCGTTAAGATCAAATCCTTTGCTGTTGATATTTCCTTTTGCTATTTCATTAAATATGCTGTCTTCGTTTGGTATGGCGCCTACATAACCTGTTTTTCGTGCATCCTGGCAACGTTTTAATTCTGAAACAATATAATCAACCTTTTCTTTCAGTTTTTTATTGCCGGTAGATGCGTACATCATTGAGCAGGCAGACAAATAATGTCCTAATGAATGACCACTGACGCCTTCACTTTCCCATCCGCCATACAAAAAGTCTTTCGGTGGCATACCCGCATTTTTTCTGAAGCGGTTTAAGAACCTGTCAGGCGATAAATGCAGCAAATAGAGTTCATCAGCTTTCATAGCTTTCAAAAATATTCCACCGGTAATGCGTACATCTTTTGGATCAAACGCATAAGCTTTTACAGGTACTACAGGCAGCACTTTTATCTTGCTGTTTTGTCTTTGAGGAAAATAAGTTTGTCCTGTTATGCTGCAGTTTATGGTTATTGCCAAAAGCACCAACAAAATTTGAATTTTATTTTTCATGGCTTGTTATTAAATCAGTCGCTCATTGGTGTTAATTCTTTGTTGGTTGAGAAACAATAGGTACGAAATTTTGCCGGCTCTTTAAAACGGGCTGTAAGGCATCGTGAACCAACTTAGTAATATTTTATTCGGCTAAATACCTATTTCTTTTTGTTTGGGGTTTACACTTTTTATTCTTTCTCTTATCTGTACTTTTCCATGAGGTTTTCGTGCCTGCGATTCTTTCCGGCGGCGCTGATAATTGCTTTTGCTCCAGTTTTTTTTTCAACTCATTAGTTGCCTTAATTTCTTTTTGCTCAGAAACTTTTGGAGGTAACGTGTCTTTGAAATTCTGCGTACAAGCAGATGAAGAAATAAATATAAAAAAAGCAAAAAAACTATAAAAAATTTTCATGATAATTTTTTCATGGTAAGACTTTAGGAAAAGTATTTTGTAAAAACCAGTATATGTTAAAAAAAGGAAACGTTGTTTTTTGCTTTCTTTGAATTACAGAAAATAACATCTAAAAAGGTACGAATTAATATATCCTTTTGAACTTTACCTCTAAAAAAGAATTACTTTATTTTTAAAAGCCATCTGAAGCCAAGACTTATATTTCCTAAAGTAGTATTACTTAATGACGAAGCAATATTGAAACTGTTATTATGTGTTTTTGTTTCCGTAGGTAAGGGGTAATTTGCGACCCTTATAGAATGCGTATAACCTGAAGATAAAAGATTGCTTAAAAGCGCATCAAACAGGAAGCGCTTATTTATTTTATAACTTAGGCCGGGAGCAAGAGCAATAGTTACCCCATATATTTTACTTTTTAGCGTAGCCTTAGTAATAAAATCTGTTTGTTTATAAAATTGATACAGTATCATTCCGCTTGTTTGAAGAGTAAAAAAGAAATTGTTGCCTAACGGTATAAAGCGCTGAGAAAAAACATTTATGCCGGCGGAATGAGAAAAGCTTTTATAGCCATTTCCATTATCAGGTGATTCTTCTTTGTTGGTATACTTATTATAACCGTAAGTCAGCCCGATGCCACGTAAGACTGTTGGTTTAGAAAATTTTGCTATTGATGGAGCTATTCCGATTCCTGTAGCAGAAAGATGATAAGTGTTGCGGTTGTCAAAAGGTTGGGCAGTAGTATTACCCGAATTAGTATATACTGAAACATTGCCGCCAATAAGTTTTTGTCCCGCTTCGAACTGGGCGGTAGCAATAGCAGGAATAAGATAAATGATAATAAAGTTTGTTAAAATTTTTTTCATGTAGATAGTTTTCTTTAAAAGAATCCAGCTATCGAACTCATGCTGCTCCGGCTTTTTGTTTTTAACAGTAAAATATTTAAAATAAAAAAATAAAAAATTGGTGGCTTTGTTTTTTTGCTTTAGGATAAAGTTAAAAATGATGAATAGAAAAATTACGGTGCAAGTAAATGGAACAATGATGTTGAAAAGATATACCGTGCTGGTTTTGTAATAATAAAAAATTGTAATTCCCTATATATAAATATTAAAATAGAACGGATACACTTTCCTGTTTACTCTTTCAGGTCAGGCTTTTCATCCCTGGTAAAAAAAGGTTTAAGCAAATCAATCGGAACAGGGAAAATGGTGGTGGAATTTTTTTCTGTAGCAATCTCGCGCAGTGTTTGCAGGTATCTTAGCGTTAATGCACTTGGTTGCTCGCTTAAGATTTTTGCAGCATCAGACAAACGCTGCGAAGCCTGGTATTCGCCTTCGGAAGCAATCACTTTACTGCGGCGCTCGCGTTCTGCTTCAGCCTGCTTTGCCATAGCTCGTTGCATTTCCTGGGGCAAATCAATTTGCTTTACTTCTACATTAGATACTTTCACGCCCCAGGGTTCGGTGTTTGAATCTATAATCTGCTGCAGCCTGTGATTGATCTTTTCACGTTGTGAAAGAAGATCGTCGAGTTCTGACTGTCCTAATACGCTGCGCAATGTAGTTTGCGAAAGCTGTGAGGTAGCCATAAGAAAATTTTCCACTTCAACAATGGCTTTCTCCGGTTGAATGACACGAAAATAAACTACTGCGTTTACTTTAATAGATACGTTGTCCTGGGTGATAACATCCTGTGGCGGTACATCCATTACCACTGTACGCAGGCTTACCTTCACCATTTTATCAATCAGCGGAATTAATAAGATAAGTCCCGGTCCGCTTACTCCTCCATGCACTAACCGTCCCAATCTAAACACGACCCCGCGCTCATATTCACGCAGAACACGTACTGCATTGGCAAGTATGATAACAACCAGAAAAATAACAATCAAAAGAAAAACAGGAACTTGTTGCATATGAAATTATTGTTTTTTAGCATTAACCTTGTAATAAATAACTTTCTTCATAAACATAATGACTCAGCTTTTGTTTTGTGCTTCCACGTATAGCTTTAAGTCTTTTATTCCTGTCACGCGTACTTTTTCGCCCTTATCTATCATCCCCGAAATTGACTCTGCATTCCATACTTCACCATGCACATGTATAGTGCCTGTAAGATTAAGCGTGCTGCGTGTTTCCCCGACCTCACCTATAAGGCCTTCCGCGCCTGTAACAGGTTTCACCCGCTGCGCCTTTAGTCCTGCCCCTATCACAAACAAAAAAAACAAGATTGCTACAGCAGTAGATGCAATGATGACGCTGTGGGAAATGCGCGCAAATTCCAGGGCCGAACTGGTACGGATAAGCATCATAGAACCCAGAAAAAGTGAAAGCGCCCCACCGATAGCCAACATGCCGTGACTCATTACTTTAACCTCTAACAGGAAAAGAATAATTGCAAAAATGATCAATGCAAGACCCGCATAATTTACAGGCAAAGTATGCATGGAATAAAAGGCAAGCACCAGGCTGATAACACCAATGATACCAGGCAAAATTGCTCCTGGATTGTATAATTCAAAAAGAATTCCAAAAAAGCCGAGCATCATCAGCAGGTAGGCAATATTTGGGTCACTTACAATATTTAATATCTTTTCCGTTGTACCCATTTCAACCGGTACAATACGTGCATTCCTGGTATGCAGTGTTTTTGTTCCTGAGGCAAGCTCTATTTGTTTTTCGTCTATAAGGTTGAGCAGATCGCGCTCGTTGCTGGCTATAAGGTCAATCACTTTTTTATCAAGCGCTTCTTTTTCAGTTATCGACACGCTGTTGCGTACCGCGTCTTCAGCCCATTGCAAATTGCGTTTTCTTTTTTCTGCAATCGCCCTGATAAAAGCGGCTGCATCGTTCGTGACTTTCCGGCTCATGATTGTGTCGGAGGAGCCGCCCTGCAGCTCTACGGGATGCGCTGCACCAATATTTGTTCCGGGAGCCATTGCAGCAATGTTAGCAGCCAATGTAATAAAGACGCCGGCGGAACCGGCCTGAGCACCACCCGGTGAAACGTAAACAACAACCGGCACTGTGGACTCAAGCATATCACCTACAATAACACGCGTTGATTTCAACAAACCGCCGGGCGTATTAAGGTGAATAATGAGACATTCTGCTTTTTCATTTTGTGCCTGCTCAATACTCGTATGAATAAAGTCAGCCGAGGCAGGATTGATGGTTCCGTTGATGTGTATAGAAACGACCGTTTGTGCCGCCAGCCACGCAGGCATCAGAAGCAGAAATATTAAATATCCTGAGATTTCCCTCATAGTAATTTTCTGAATAAAAAGAAATTCGGGCCGTATTGAAAGGATTGCAATGTAATGTACACAAATTCGCCGGTAAAAGTATTAGTGACGAATCTTTTGTTTTATAGTAAAGGGAGGGTATTAATTTTTAGGAGAGGTTCATTTTTCAATTAAACTACTAACCACGGTTTCTGAGACGAATATTTTTTCCATGAAGCAAACAAAAAAATGATAAATTGTCAGAGCCTCTGCCTTTTATAAATATTATCCGTATAAACTTCCCTATGTAGAAAGAGTCTTATAACTGAATTTTATAAACATTCTGTTGCGCCTGCTGTACCTTTATGTCTTAAAAATAACAACGAAAGCTGATTTTCAGGTATGAAAGCATTCAGGTTAATACGTATTGCAGCAGCATATTTATTAACAGAATGAGAGAAAATGAATTAAATATTTAAAAACAATAAATTAAAACGGATAATTTTTATTTTTTAAGTAATTATTTAAAAAAATATTACTTGTATTGTATATCTGTTTTATAAACACGAGTTACTTTTTCTTATGAACAAAAAAAAATATGTTGTTCTCTGTATCATTCTTTCATTGTTAATGCCCTGTAAGATCATTTTTGGGCAGAACGTGGAGAGCGATACGGCAGTACAAAGTGAACTGGATATTAAATACGACTCAGTTTTAGGAAAAGCTGCTGCAGCCCTTACCGCTTCAGCTTACCAGCAGTCAATTGATTACTATAAAGAGGCAAGTGCACTGAAGCCGGGCGAGTCGTATGCATATAAAATGATTAATTATGTGCAAGACCTGGCAGTGAAACAAAAACGGGCAGACGATTTAAAACGAAAGGCACAAATAAAAGATGATTTGACTAAGGCAAACCAGGCAATAGTTGATAAAAAATGGGATAGTGCTAAAATTTTGTTTAACCGGATTCTTGCTTTAAAACCTGAAAAAGCGGATGAGGAATTTGCCAAGTCAAAAGTTGAAGCCATTGACTTAGAGTTGCAAAGAATAGCCTTGCGAATGCCTGTGAAGGAAGAGCCAAAACCTGTTTACGTACCAAAAAACAGAAGTGAAGCAAGAGCATTTAGAAAGTTAGCCGAAAGAAATGCAATGCTTGCTTCGGCTGCAAGTAAAAAACCACCAACACCCGCAGCAATACCTTCACCGGCCAAAAACGTAGCTGTTGCACCAAGTGCACCTAAAAATAATTCCGTACCGCAAAAACCTTTACAGTCGCCAACAATACCTGCAGCTAAGGTGACTCCCCCGGTAACTAAAGAGATACCAAATAAACCAACCCAGGCGACATTGCCGGAAAAAAAAGCGGCTAATAATATAGATTCGCCTGCGGCTACAGGAAGCCAACAGAAACCAACACAAACTCCGGTACAACAAATGACTCAAAAACCTGCTCAAACTCCACCGGCAACAAATCAAACAGTTGTTTCGCCACCAGCGAAAGTGACGGCGCAGATGCCGGCAGAAATACCGGCAGCAGTCAGAAATAATGGAGTTGCACCTGCGGCAAAACAAACACAACAAGCACCACTACCGGCTAATAACAGGGTAGTAGCTGCTCCTCCGCCTGCGACAAAAGAAACACAACAAGCACCGCTACCGGCTAATAACAGGGCATTAGCTGTTCCGCCTGTTACAAAACAGGTACAACAAGCCCCATTACCGGTCAATAACAGGGTAGTAGCTGCTCCTCCGCCTGCGACAAAAGAAACACAACAAGCAACATTACCAGTCACTAATAGGGTAGTAACGGCTGCTCCGCCTGCCGCAAAAGAAACGCAGCCGAAAGCGATGCAGACTCCTTCACCATCAAATAGCGCTGCATATCCCGCAGGCAGAGAGACACAACAAACACCGGCACAGGCACAAACTCCAACGCTACCTGACAACGCTATCACTGCGCCTTCCACAGAGGTGATGCCGCAAAAAACCAACGAAGGAAACCTGTTAAAACTATCTGATAGCAGCGATTATGTAAAACTGATTTGCCAGGATATTAGTTTTATTGGATCAAACGCATACATTAAAGTGTTAATACAAAATTATAGTCCTACAACAGAGTTCCTTACCGATACTCTTCATGTCTCTATTAAAAAGAATAATGGCATTATAAAAGAGCTTAATCAGCGGTTTATTTCAAATTTCCCCATTATAATGCCGCTAAAAGAATCTGTGCTTGTTTCTTTTGCTGATGCTGCTATGAATGTTGCTCCTGATGATATTTTTATAGTAGAAATGCGTGACAAAATGAGAAAAACAAAGCTTGTTGTACAGGTGCCCTGGAGTTTATATAATCAACAGAAAGCTTTTTAAACTTTTTATAGATATTTTCGGTGTAATGGACATTTGTGGTGGTATTTATTAGATGTTTTGTTCAAGTGGACATTTATGGTGGTGTTTATTTTTTGTCATTTACACTATTATCAAATGTTGTGTTCATCTTTATTTTGTCAAGTGAA
>JAABUT010000242.1_pt1 | contig 101639 bp, 116 predicted proteins | sample 5559281 | NCBI WGS metagenome assembly JAABUT01 (sample SAMN10711880, study PRJNA513359) | rock metagenome | isolation source: Antarctica rocks | place: Antarctica: Victoria Land, Ricker Hills nord | collected 2016-01-04 | reverse complement strand
GAATCGAGTATTTTCTGAAATCTAGAACGCTCAGAGTAGATTGACGATGACGAGATAATCTCTCTAGCTTGTAGTCTAGCTTTCAGCTCTTCGCATCGTTTCTTCAAAGCTTTCATGATCATAGAAGGTGTTATGATTTCAGCGAATGAGTCGTTATCTTCGACAATGAAGAATGAAGCTTCGGAACGCTCTTTGAAGAAGCGAGACATGAGAAAGAAGAGATTGAATTGAACGAGTGTTTTTAAAAGGAAGGGATCGAGCGAAGAGCGATGCTCGACAATAGAAGATGAAGTCGTTTTTGTTGTTTGATTTGAAGATTAATTGATTCTCTTGATCGGTTTGATTCTCTAGCAACCAACGAAGGTTCTTTATCGCTGATTCTATTAATCGGGGTGAACGATGCGTACTTAATGAGCTGTAAGTCGTCTAGCAATTCAACCAGCCTCGCTGTTGATTCTATAGACTCCCTAGTGTTGTTCTGTCTTTCGATTGCGTCGACCATCAGGTAAACGGATTTCTTTAGACTCGATCTGCCTGGACGAGTATATTGAACGGGTAATGGGTATCTGTATCGTATGGTAAACGGGATTCTTAATGTAATGTTGAGATCGTGCCTAGATCATCCAACCAAAGGGACTCAGAGCTGATATGTATGTATTGTTCTTTAGAGGTAGCTATAACAAGACATTAAGAATACAGAAGAGAAAGAGTGCGAGCTCTTCTATAAATAATGGCTTGAGGCTGCGCTAGGCCCGATACAGATGTGATGTAATAGGCCAGATGTGTTTGCCTAAAAGGATGATGAAAGGGGTGAATGAAGAAAGTGCTGAACAACGGGAAGAAGTGCTGGGGATGGCTCAAAGGGGTGCGCTAGGTCCAAACTAGGCATAGCGCCATGGCTTGCTCTAATCAAATTGATTAGGGTTAGATCTGAACCCTGGCCGGTTCAGGCATGTTCGTAACACTCATCACTCTACTCATCACTCTATTCACCACTCTACTCATCACTCTACTCACCATTCAAGAATCAAATTTGTTTTCTATCGAGCATCAAATATGACTCTATCGAACAGTCTTCATGATTTCTACATGACTTTCTACATAACTTTCTACATGACTCTCTACATGACTTTCTATCAAGCTTCGAATTGCTTCGCAATCAGAGATCAAATTTGATCTCTATCGAGCATCAAATATGAGTTCTACCGTACACTCTACGTGACTCTCTATCGAACATTCTACATGACTCTCTACCGAACATTCTACATGACTCTCTATCGAACATCCTACATGGCTCCCTATCGAACAGCCTCCATGATTCCTTTCATGACTTCCTTCATGACTTCCTACCTCATTAGTTTACCCATTAACTTTCCCATTAACTTCCCCGTTGACTTTCCCATTGACTTTCCCAGCGCATATATTAAATTGTGTAAATAGCTATTATTTAGTTAGTCAAATTAATTAGTAATTAACCTATTATACGATCGCAATAACCAATAAGTTCTGAGTCAGCAATAGCTGAAAACTGCGTTGCTTTTCATTGGTAACAGACTTGCTCGGGCAGCCAACGAACCTAGTTTCTCTCAGGCTATCATTCTAGGGAAAAAGGGGATGGTATGAAATCGGAAGGTTGCGTTGTCGAATTGCGGCCACTTCAGACGCTCGATATTATTATGCTTGTACTGCATGCTAAGGGGACCGTTCCATCCAGATATCAGCGAAGTCAATTGAGCACGAAGCATCTAGGGTGGTCTAGCTATACTCTGATAAAGATTTTCTGCGAAATGGCGAGCTTTTTCGAGCCTTCACACGAAGCAAAAGGCAGTCAGAATTGTTTCTTTGCTGTAATCCAAGGCCATAGAATGAGCTAGACAAAATGTCTCGATACTGTTTCACTTCTCAACAGCTTCTTTGTATCGACCAAATTCGTTGTTCCTGATTTCGGTAGCCCGCATTTCCTTCTTTACAGGCAAAAGTAGCATTTGGCCTGATTCCTAAGTGATGGATCGCTAAGCGACTCCTATCTTCTGCGGTATTCGATTGGAATCCCTTGTCTTGTCTCATCTGGGCATTGAACAAGAGTTACTGGAAGCTTATGGACATCGCTCTTTGTGACACGAAGGATCTAGTTTTTGAGCTTTTGAGGTGCAGGCGCTTCATGCTGGGAAGTATAAGACTACTCTTATTCCACTGTGCTGAAGATCCTGTAGTAAAATACCCCTAAGTAACTAAAAAACCAAATCCAAGATGCTTTTCGCCATCATTGTCGCCATCATTGTCATTGTTCTATTCCTCGTAGGGAGTGCATTGTGGTGGTACAGGCCGAAATGGTTGCAGCGAATAGTTTGCTACGTTTATGGAGTACGTCGGTCCGGAGTGCCACAATCCTGTAAACGTGTTCTCGCCTGCAAACCTCCCAATAAAGAAGGACCCGAAAATAGTTTCACCACACTGGAATCAAGAGCCATCCCAAACCAAAGACTTGTCGACGCTTTCGGTATCGATAATGCCTTCACCACAACCGACAACAATTACCGTCAAGCATTCCGAGCTATTGCTGAAGGAAAGTTATCAAGCATAAAGGAAGAAGAGTGGAAACGAATAGCTGATATGGCACTTGAGCTCGTACGCAACAAGACCGAAAGAGTTGAGCATACCAACGGGGCGATCCCTTTAGTCCCTTTCGTGCAATCAATGACCTTGAGCATATCCTTGTATGTATTATTCAGAATAGAGCCGCTTAGCCTAAAGGAAAAGACTGTCGTGGATATTGCTCAACTCATCAATGAGCTCTGGATCGCATCAAAGGGATTCTATCTCAGAGTTTTCCTGGCGAGAAAGAAAGAAAAGCTGCAAGAAGCTTTGGGGAAGATCGATCGGACTTTTACCTTCACGGCCAAACGGACCCCAATGAACCTTATCCTACCCGCATACGAGACGATGTGGCGTGTGGTTCTCCATTGCTTCCTAGAGGTTGCATTCCGCGACAATAACACCGCTCCCGAATGGCGAGGTCTTCTCCAAGCATATTTAGAAACTCCCACATCTTCAAAATTCACAGATATTGCCTCCAGTCAAGATGCTGTTTCAGTGTCACATATTGTAAACGAAGCATTGCGACTATACCCGCCAACAAGCCGTGTCTACCGCAGATTCAAGTTGAACGGATGGCAGGAAGCCTTTGCTGCAGACATTGAGCAATTTCAACGGGGCGAGGAATGGGGCCCTGACAGCAAGCTCTTCGAACCATCAAGGTGGAATAAAAAAAGAAAAGAAGATCATCTCCCATTCATGCCATTTAGCACTCCGCCGTTCGTCTGTCCCGCAAAGGAAAAGTTTGGCCCTCGGATGGTAGGAACCCTGGTAGCAGCGCTAGCTTCTAGGATCTCGTCGGAGGATTGGACGATCGGAGACAATGATGAGAGCAGGGCTAATTTCGGGTCCCCTAAAATGCCATTGGAGTCAGGACGGGGTGCCTTTGGGTCGTTGGAGCTGTGGAAAAAGCCTGTCCGACCTCCAGGACAACAGGTCACGAAACTGTGATGAGCTTGCGATTGCTAAGACATGCTGCAGTGAATCCATGACCAAGATGGTCAGATTCTTACTTTGCTGGAGGAGATTTTTATCTAGAAGTGTTTTGTCATATCCATAGATTTCCAATAGTTGTTATTTTGCTAAAGAGTATCCGCAATCAAACCAATCCATTATACATCCACGAACATCCATTATCTTCCCCCAAAAACCCTACTTTACCTCATCCCCCCTACTTAAATATATCTGTCGCCTGGACTGCCAGTTCTTGTTGGCGGCTTCTGAGGCTTCTGTTTACCTAAAGGTGTTAAGGAGGCATGAACACATAGGAAAACATACCTGCACAGCGCATACATTAAGCGAAAGCCCGATGGCGGGGAGTTCGAATTCGGCTCGAGTAGAGACCATCAAAATTTAGAAGGGGAAACCTGTGGTTCTGTTCCAGAGACTTCATTCGTCGCGTCTGTTTACGTATTCTTGTCGCAAGGTTGACGTCTAGCACTCTATGCAAAATCAAAGCCCTTGGCTTGACTACGACAATCCCATGCGTGCACTAGAGAAAGGTTTCAAACACCCTTTCAGTATTATCGCTCTCGTTTCATGATTTTTGATCTTTCTTGTCGATGTGCCATTCTTTGAGCATCCGCATTAAATCTAGCACAGGAGATATCAAGAGACTGAGCATACGTTGCATAGAATCCGTAAAACCCCCCCATTTCAAGTATGGCATGTATAAGAAGCTAATTTTCATAACATTGAGTCGCTGTACTGCCGCTCGAAGATGTCCTATACCTCGAATTCAAGAATACGTGCTGGTTTCTCCAGCGGTCTGTCGGTCAATAGGATGCAACCAAGCTCTCAGTTGTCTCTTTGGAGCATCGATTAGCGGAGGCATAAGAAACCGTGGGTTCTGAAGCGGTTGATAGATATACTAGTTTATTTCTGGGTTCAGTAAAACGGTTTGAACTCATGGCCAAAGACTTGCAGGCAGCCCATTTCCAGAAGGGTTGAAATCATAGCGAAAGGGCTTGAGCTGGTCATAGATAAGAACACTCAACTATAGCAGGCTTGCCACGAAACATATCATTCTTCGTTACTTGTTGGGTTCCCTACTCAACGCGTTCCTCCAGAATCAAAGTTTGCCAAGACGCTCATCGTCGTATCATGGAAGGTAAACTCGGTTTGTCTTACCTACCCTTTGATATGGCACAATGGCTGATAAATAGCACAAAAAAGATTCGTATAGTATTCATGAAATGACAACATATAGACCAAACCATATAGCAAAGAGTCAAAAGTCTTCATCTTGGGTAGGTCGAGTAATGAAGTCTCATCAAACATTTGCAGCATTACAGTGAGTACTAAATGCCACGAACTGGATGCTATAAACTCACATCCTCTTGTCTCATGTAACACACAACTCGTCAATGCTCGTTGTAGCCTGGAATCAACTGCACTTGGTGAGACCGTGAGTTTGGCCCAGGCATACATACCAATACATATCAATATACAAGATTTCGTGCTTCGAGGAGCTCGTTGAACTGATTGACATTCCTCAGCACCTTGACTAAATGCCACGACACTCTAGACGCTGACATGATCGAGACGCCAAGAGCTGATGTGTTGGAACACGAGGTCATATGGGGGCATATTGATATATTGGTTGTTGCTGTTAGGAGGCTATCTAGGTGGAAGGTGAAAACTCTACTAGCGGGCCCTAGCCCTACCAGCCCTATGAAGGCGGAGATTACCATCTCCCCTATTTCCAACACTCCCCCATGGGAATCAGAGCCTCCGTGGACCAAAATTCGGACCTTCAAGCTCCCCTTTTTGAAGCTTCCAAGCTCCCCCTTTCTGAAGCTTTCAAGCTCCCCCGGCTCCTACACGGAGCAGTACCATATGGAGCAGATCAGGCTCCTCCATTCACCTACCAAGGTGCCCCGTTTGCCCTCATCCAGAGGCCTATCCACAGGTGTGTTAACTTTTATATACCGTTTGCCCTCGCCAGAGGCCTTTCCACGGTTTCCAGGTGGCTATACTTTTATATACCGTTTGTCCCCGCCCGAGACCATTCACGGTCTGCATCGTAGTAGCTCGTCAGCTAAATCGATCTGACTATTCTGACGTCGCTGGTTTTGTCTCTGTTAGCGTACCATCTAGTCTTTACCTGAGTTTCATCCGAAGCCTGTTCCGGATGTAATTTTCAGCATTCTTCTTTGTTGTGACTCGTTCTGCCACAATGAGTACAAGAGTTCTTGCTCTTGTAGAAGGAACGTGCCCTGAGAGTTTTCGTCTCGTTGTCCTCTCTATGCTGATGACGTTTATCGTGATCCGCAAAGTCGGTCGTGACCATTTCGTCGACAGTGAGGGTTTTCTTCGCCGTGCGAGCTCCTTGAGCCAGATGAAAAATGTATGGCTTCAGCTCGGTATGCAGTCCCATGCGAAACATTGAGCTTAGCAGCCAATCCGGTATGTCATAACCCATTGCCGAGCACTTAGCCGCGTTCTCTTTAACGTTCTGACCGTACTCGTCGAGAGTTTTAAAGTCGCTTTGCACTGACTGGCAAATTGAATGAATAGCCAGATCCAACGTGGTCATGTCGCTGACTTCATACTGTTTCTTCAGCATGATCCACACCGCAGCTCCATCTTCCATGCCTTTGATGTGAACTCTGGGCCCAGAGTCGCAGCTGAGCCGAATGATAGCCACGGCACGAGCATTTTTATCCTCCCAAGCTAAGTGCTTCTCCGTGTACGTTTCCTGCTCTTTTGACGACGACGACTCAGTCAACGTTGACTCCGGTTCAGTAGGTGAAGTCTCTTTGCCTATGACTACTAGCCATAGCTTGTTCAGTGTAAGAATACCCTGAATTTCTTCCTTCCAGGAATCATAATTTTCAGCTCCTTTTAGCTTGGATATTCTGTAAATTCCCGAGGGACCTTCGGAGGCCATTTTGGCGGTGGCGACGATGACAGTGAGCTTGACGTACTCAACAAACGGAGCAACAACCCAGGCAATTTGCACTAATCCGGGCTCATAACCTGTTGGAACACGAGGTCATATGGGGGCATACTGACGTGAAAACTCTACTAGCGGGCCCCAGCCCTACCAGCCCTATGAAGGCGGAGCATCTCCCCTATTTCCAACATGATGGACCACTAGCTGCTAACGTTGGTGGTATGATCGTTGTGCTACCTTAGTTCTTAGAATGAGCTTGTGGCCTACGTACACTTCTTATTTCTGCATTGTGTAAGGTATTCAGCACAGGTTTACGAGTACAAACTTCTTAAATAACGCCAAATTGCGCTTCTGATTACTCAAGCTCCAGAGTTGCTATCTCTGTGGTTTGAGGTGTGTTTCTCTCCACCCCCATCGCTGTGGAATTTAGCCGAGTCCAATTCAAGGGTGGAAAGCCTAGTCCGTCGCCCGCCTCGACTAGACTTAATCCGTGCAATTTCCACCAACATCAAACCAACCTCCACGATGCCTACGAACCCTTCCACCGTTCCTACAACCGCCCTTCCCTCAAGCTATCCTTCTTCGGACTCCCCCACAACAGGCTCCCCACCTCTCCCCCCACCCTTCGATTCCTCCGACCCACGGCCAATCCTCCTTACCCAGGGCGCCGAAGCCCTTCTCTACCGCACCCACTTCCTCACCCCTTCCATCCCCTGCGCGCTAAAACATCGCCCCTCAAAACCCTACCGGCACCCCGTTCTCGACTTGCGCCTGACACGCCACCGTATCCTCAGCGAAGCGCGCACGTTGGTGAAACTTCGGCGCGAGGGAGTTGGGGTTCCGGGAGTATTGGGGGTGGAAGTTGAAGGGCCGGATAGGGAAGAGAAGAGTGCGGGAGGGTGGATGCTAATGGAGTGGGTGGAGGGGAGGACGGCGAAGGAAGTTTTGGTTGCTGGGGCGAGGAGGGTCAAAGAGGGAAAGGGGACAGGGAAGGCCAAGTGGGAGGAGGATGTGAGAGGATTGATGGGGAAGATTGGGAAGGCGGTGGGGGAGATGCATAGAGTGGGAGTAGTGCACGGGGATTTAACTACAAGTAATTTGATGTTGCGTCCTCCGCTTCACAAGACTGTGACGAATGGAGGTGGCGCCGCTTCCCAGGACGAGGAAGAAGAGCTGTGTATCGGGGAAATTGTGCTGATTGATTTCGGGCTTTCGGCTCAAACAGTGCAGGATGAAGATAGAGCGGTGGATTTGTATGTACTGGAAAGGGCGTTTGGCAGTACGCATCCGGAAATAGAGGGGGAGTTTCAGGAGGTTATGAGAGCGTATGGGCAGAGTTATAGGGGAGCGGAGGTGGTGCTGAAGAGGCTAATTGAGGTGAGGATGAGAGGTAGGAAGAGGAGTATGCTTGGGTGAAAGATGTTTAGTGCAGATGAAGACGCTGGAGGTCGTTAAGTCGCGAACATTGTACTGATGAGATACGTTGGTATTGCTTCTCAACCTCGACGCTACAACACCTTCTTTATAGACCTCTAACTCCACGCTTGACAGGGACCTCTCCTATATCACCCAAATACGCCCACGGCAGCACACTCAATTACGAATCTCGGCCATCGCAAAATACCCTTTGTTCTCGATCACACCTCTATCCCGGACAACGGCAGTATATTTAATGACCCATTGCGGTTCAATCTCACCTTTCAAGCCATTTGAACCGTCTTCTGGTCCGACCAGTACGCCAGCGCCTTTCTCGCCCGTGCCCAGAAGCTCTCTTACAATTCCCCTCGGGAGGATATTGGTACAATCATTGTGGGTAAGAAGTTCGATCTTCTCGCTTTTGGCATACAATATCAAAGACTTCGGTACAACGCAACAGTCTTTGACATTTATCTGATCCACAGAAGGCCGAACTTTGGTTCTTGGCAAGAATTTCTGCAGCCGCTCACTTCCAAATTCGGCAACCCCGATCTGCAAGGCTATTTTCTGTGAATGAAGGCCTTCGAGTGCGCGCCAAGTCTCCGTCATTGCGTCCAAATCTTCAGCTTCGCTGTTATGACTTCCTTCTGATGCCTCCTCTTCCTCTTCCTCTTCCTCTTCTTCTTCGTCATCAGCATCAAATGACACGCCTGGGAAAGAGACGATCAGAAGATCAATTGAGGGGACATGTAACTCCTGTAAAACTAGGTCCAAAGCTTCATTTGCATGCTTGCATCTGTTTTCTGCGGAGGTATTGGGGAGGAAGAAGAGTTTAACCGTTATATCATATTGCGATCTTTCCTCGGCGAGTCCAGACTGGGAGAAGTCAATCGATGGTATATACAGCAAACCATTCTTCCGAGACGTCCATGTTGTATACGATACGTCATGAGCCTTTATCGGTGGTTCTCTAGCCGAGTTAGATTGATCTACTCCATTGGTCACCGGAGCGAATGCTTGTTTCGAGGCAACGAAGTTTGACCGCAGGGAGTTAATGAGCTCGATGTTGGATTTCTCTGATGTAGGACGCCGTATGATTGAGGGGCCCCCACTCATGATGTTTCTACACTACTCAACAAATGTCCCTTACAACCAAACGCATGACTTACGAGGTAGATAGTATGAGTTTCGTCATCTTATGCTCCGGGAGTCTATATTAAGACCTTTGAAGGTTCTAATTGCGACCGCGAAGCTTACGCACTGCTACCCGGTCCCTCTTACTCTTAATATGCGTATAGAAAAGACGTGATTGTATTATAATCATTCATGATCAGCTTCAAGCTTCCTGATATGGCTTTGGTTGTTTCAGTGCTTGTTATCCTTGAAAGCAACGGCTTTCTCGAGCTTGAGATTAGTACAAGATATTGATACAAGGTAACTCATATGAACACATCAAGATTATCAATCATAAGACAGGGTGTTGTGTACATCCGTGAATAAGAACATCAATAGTGACTCGTTGAGGTTGGCGGGGGAGGGGCGGCCTTTTTTCACCTGCAGGGTTCTGCTTCTCGCGTGCCTCTCTGACCGCCCACTCACATTTTCTCCTACATGAGCACACCAATTTAGAATGGCTATCAAGTAAGTCTCGGTGTCATGCATGATGTACACTATATACTGATACTCACATAGCTACCTGATCCTCCTGTCAAGGCAGGGTAAAGTGGTATAGACAACTCGTCGCCCACCCGTTTGGCGTCCCCAAGCTGATCAGATGGGGTCAAAAAGCGCCTTGCAAAATGGTTTACCACACTTTCACCTAAAGATAAAGCCAAAATTATCAAAGATGTATCCCAACTCGTGCTATCACGGAGGACTCGAATGTGCAACTTCCTTGAATATAAGGGTTGAATAGAACGCTCCTAAATTACATGTTCGTTCCTACTGATGCTTGCCCCCTAGATACCAAAGTCGTCTACCGACGCTATGCCTCCCTCTTCTTCATTGCCGGTTGCTCCTCAACAGACAATGAGCTCATTACCCTTGAGATAGTCCATCGCTACGTCGAACAAATGGACAAGTACTATGGCAATGTCTGCGAGCTAGACATCATCTTCAATTTTCAAAAGGCATACTTTATCCTTGACGAGCTGTTACTGGCAGGGGAGATGCAAGAGAGTAGCAAGAAGAATGTGCTGAGATGCATCGGCCAACAAGATAGTCTGGAGGATATGGAGGTTAGTGCCGGACAGTTTTCTACCGCGGTTCGCTCGACGATGGACGCTTTCTGAGTTATGAGTTGAGCCTGGATGATGGTTTTGGGCTGAAACAATCAGCGTTACTTCTCAGCTTGACGAGCATGATCTATTCTAAGCTTTCTTTCCCCTTGCCCATGTCTCATTCTGTTTTCAGTGACTGACGTGTTTCTATCGGGATCAGGTCGACGATGAGGGCGTCACCAAGATCATGTGATAGATGTTCTCTCTGACACAGTTATTATATATACGTCGTTCTTCCGGTGCTCTTAGTGACGGAGTTCTACCAGGGAAGAGGATGTTCCAGAGCTAACGCATTCTTCTTTACTGGAAGCAGGCAACAGGCGAGATCGTTGATCGGCTCCGCGATGCTGGGCTTACATGAGTCATCAAGATTTTTTGACTCAAGCATGCTATCTATCAATGGCGTCAAAACAGCTTCGTTGTTGGAGGAACATAAAGGCCGTCGGAGTTGCAGGCAGATACCCACCTTGCCGATTGACATTCGTGCTTGCGCAATAGGCCGAAAACGGCCGAGAATGATAATCGAAAAGAGTTTCCTCGCAATACTTGCATCCTCTTATCTCACAAACAACTGGCTTTTTAGTACTGGAGCTGTCCTTCTGTGCGCATTTGAGATGATGGATCAAGGGTACTGACGGGTCTATATGCAGGACGTTGACAATGTGGCAGAACCTCCCTCTTTACTCGAACAACAGCTTTAGTGCCGTGTCGAGATCCTTCACTTTTACGAGAAAAGAATACTGAATCTAGAGGGTTATCGATCTCAGGCCGTTTGTTTGCAGCAAGTCATTTGCCAAGGCTGCTGACTAAGGAAGCAACCGTCGCTGTCAGCCTCCCCGCGTCGGTCGCAACATCATCAAGGCCTGATCTTCTCCTTCATTTTCATGTCCACAGTATTCATCATCACAGTATACTATGTCGCATCATTGCGATCCTTTGTTTGCCTGCTAGACGCTTCGCGTCTGGCTAGCACACGTAGAGCATCCAACGTTCTGCCCGGGCTTTGTTGTCGCGACATCATCGTTAGAATCCGAACGCCGTCAACAGCGCTGATCTGAGCTCTGTGCTCATTGCAGACATCCTCACTTCCTACCATCACAACACAGTCTCACCTGACTAGTGCTCTGGACCCCAGAACTCCACACCCTGGAGCTTTGAGGTTAATTCCGGACACGCAAGATAGAACAGCTCTGTCTTTTGTTCGACACCACTTCTATGAGCTTTTTATTAATTACTTCCCAGTGCCCCTCACGATAGTGCATCATGAAGGTGAGTTATCCATAGCAGGTCGTGACTCTACGCGCCTAGTCTTCAAATGCGCAGAAGAACCTGTTTCCAGTCGCCACAGATATGCTAACACTACCTGCCTACAGTACCTTCCACTCCGTGACTTTGAAGATGTCACGAACGCCCTCAACTTTGATACCGCCGACTGCCACGTTATCGGTGGATGCGATCTCTACATCACCAAAGCTGCGAGCGCCGACAAGAAGCTATACAAGAACATTGATAAATCACTAGAGTCACAATATGCCTCCCTTCTGAGCTTCTCGGCTAGTCTTTCACCACCACAAGCAAGCGCGGCCGCTTCGGCTTTGAATCTTTCCAGATCAAGTCCGTTCGGTCCGCTCAGTCAAACCTCCAGCCGCCGAACGTTCGCATACTTGATCGCAACTCTGAACGCCAGCCACCCTGATTATGATTTCTCCCATATTCTCCGACCATCGGATTTCCGTCGAGAGAAGAGTTTAAAACATGTGATGAATACGCTGGACACAACACTCTATAACCTACGTCCAAGACCTACCAGCTCGTTACCTGACGGCCCACCCCACTGGTCATCAAGCGTCACCTCGACCGGGCCACCGGTGCTAAGTGGAAATGAGGTGTGGAGTCCTCGTATGTGGAGGTTGATCGACAACCAAATGACCCTCAAAGATTGCTCCATATACTGCTACGCACCAGAAGAAGACCCCTATGACGGCGAGGAAGGCGCCATCTGGAGCTTCAACTACTTTCTCTTCAACAAAGCGCGCAAAAGGGTCTGCTACATCTATCTCCGCGGCCTGAGCATTATCAGCCACAGTCCCGCTCAGAAAACTCCAATCAAAACAAAACGAAGCGCTGATGGCGAGTGGAGTTTAGACGAGCCTTCGAGCTCTAAAAGAGCAAGATATTGGTTGGGTGATCGGGCTGTGGAAGTTAGTGATCAGTCTGATGAGGATGAGGAGCTGGTGGAGGCTTGGGGGGATGATGGGCCTGTGGTGCTGGACAATGAGGTGTTGGAGGAAGAGAAGGATGAGGTTGCTGAAGAAGTGGAGAGCCCGCACTCTACCATGGCTTCAAGTCCGAAGAGTGGTCGAGGTCGCAGCAAGAGCACGGTTCGCGGCATTAGTGAGGATATCGCCGATTCTATGGAGGTCTAATTCGTTCAACACCCACTATTAATGGCAGGACAGGGAAGGAGGCGCTTGGTCTTTGTGGATCTTTCGGGGTGGCAGCTTTCCAGTGGACCGGCGTTGAAGGTTGCAACTATTCTTCCAGCGTGTACGAAAATATGGTACGACTTCTGTTCTCCGGCCAATACTAGCTCCAGGAGTTTCGGCTTTTCTCGTTTTCGATATGTAGGTTTCGATTTGCTGTTACAATAAACAGTGTAGTCGTAGTTTAGAACCAACTTTCGAGGAGATAGCAGTGTCATTCTTGTACAACAAAACTATCCGGGACCTCTCGAATCTATCCCCAAGCGGTGGCTTGGCGACGTTGATCCCCTCATGAAGAGAGAAACATCGCTCCTTTCCGTGGATGCTCTGACAAATGCACAAGTATGATGCAAGTATACAGGTTTTATCGCGGCCATCATCTTCCTTCTCACTGCCTTAACACAGTGCCCTTCAGAAACATGTAATAAAAGCATTAGAAAATAGTACTGACATAGGAATGATACCTTCCTTCTCTCACACTTTGGCTTACACAGAGAGAGATTCCTTTCTCACCATTTCGTATCTGCTTCATGGACCTGCATTCAATCTCCCCCCGATAGACGAAAGCAAGGTTATTCAGGGCCTTGATTACTTAAGTTCTTCGCCTAAGCTTATCATACTGAACACAGACAGAAGTGTACGAGGAGAGTGAAAGTTTAGTACGCAATCTCGGCGTATAAAAATCACTTTGTATGATAAGTTGTCTTGCGCAGAGCCAGCTAGCTGCAACCGGATGGATTGGGAAGACCGTGCTTGTTTTCAACCACTGCGTAAGCTCAATACAAGACCAGGTTGTTGTTGGCTTTTTCTTGTTTCTTTCCTTCGTTTCCGATTTTCCGCAGATAAAAAAGCAAAGCTTAAGCACCCCGACCGGTAAGGGAAAGGAACGAAATGGTGTTATTCCGGCAGGGGTTTTTGGACATGGTTTTTGGTAGCAGGAAAGGGTATTGATAATGATCAACGAAAAGATGTCAAGAATCAATTGAACGCCATTGGGAAGAAGGAGCGCGCTTGGGCTTTTTGCAGGTTGAGGCTGTAAGCTATGGAGAGGTTTACTATCATCAATGATGCAGCCAATACCTATCGGCCAACCTTGAAAGACAAAACCTGCCCACACCATCAGCATCACTCCCACCCCCTTGAATGCAAATCCACTCACATCATTCTTCCCCACCTCCACAACTTCATCCTCACTCACCCTTACTCCGCCAGCTCCTTCCACATAAGCCAGTGGCGCATCCCCCATAATCTTCCTCGCGCAATCTCTGACCGTCGAGCCCTTCTTCACCAAAACGCAGTCCCTGAACACTGCATTTGAGCCAGCGGCCCCAGACCCAAGACTATTCACGTTTCTGATGGGGAAAACGGGGACGAGACCCAGCAGCCCGGCGGCGCGAGAAAGTACCTGTACGACGCCTGTGGAGCCAAAGCGGTAGAGAACCATGTCTTTCAGGTTCTCGATTCGGGTTTTGAGCTTTTCGTCCATTTCTTTCAGGCCGCCTCCGTCGGGTTCGCCGGCTTCTATCAAGTCATCTCTTGTATCTACAAACTCGCTCCCCTCTACGTATCGCGCAAAGCCCTGCTTTGCCAGCTTTCGCAGAAATACCTCAGAGATGGCAGAGCAGAGCACTATCGATTGCGGGTCTTGCATCTTTGCAATCTTGGCGATGTTCTTGTCTGCATCTGGATGGTCAATTTTGTTGAGAGCGAATACTGTAGGGAACTTCTCATCAGTGAATGCGTTGACGACGGCGCTGATCGTTTCATTCGACCAATGTTCCAGCGGTTCCTTGAGGTTGAGATGTGAAAGTGTACGGGCAACAATTTGCGGAGTGCTGCCGTAGCCGGAAAATTGGTTTTGTAGAGTTTCTACGGGGTTGGCTTCTGCGAAGTCTGTGTCAAACATCGGTTCAATGGTCGTAGATATTCCTACATACTAATGGCAACGTGGCGGCGCTTTATAGAGCCCCTTTGGCAACATTAATATTTGGAGGGGCTGAAAAAGGGTCGGAACACACCATTTCTCCATCAAGTTTCCCTCTATCCATCTTACTATTTCCGACCTTAACCAAATTATATCTTGTGATGGGTCATATCCTCTCGTAGCCTTTCCTAAGCCGTATATCCATCAGCCTACGCTCACAGTCGTTTCACAAAGAAACTTTGGCCCCGTAGGCTCATCTAACCTTCCGCATCCGTAGTCCCACTGACGTCCACCACATGTATCAGGGCATCCGCGTGCCTTAAATCATCCAGAAATTTGTTCCCCAGTCCTTTGCCTTCATGAGCGCCTGGTACCAGCCCTGCAACATCGAGCAGCTCGATGGGCACGGATCGTTTCCCCTGTACGCATGCTCCGTAATTGGGCTTACAACGATCGGAGAGGTCATATCGGGCGCAAGCGCATGATATCTGGAGATACCCTATTGCTCTTTGGGGATCAATGGTTGTGAAACTGTAGATATCAGTACTCATCGTTGGGGGTATCTTGGACTGTAGCTTACGGAAAGTTGCCTGGGCCATATAGTCAGCCAAAGTCCGGTTTTCTCTTCCCTCTCATATGGACTTGCCGACTTTTGAGCTGGCGTCTGTCAAGCTACCAATATTGCAGAGCAGTCAGATCTAGCTCCAAAAGGTGATTCGTGTCTGGTATACCTATTCAGCGTTGTTGACTTGCCCGATGATGGCTTCCCAACCAATCCTATAAGAGGATCTCGCGGCATGGTGATTGGGCTAGGATTTCATGTTGAAACAAGACAGGAAGTATGACGTGCATAAAAGATCTACAGCGACGGCGGCTAGAATAATGACGCTGAGTTTCCGCACTTAAGCGCGGCGGTCGAGTTCTGCTCAAGTCTACAGCTCAGGTATTTTACCTTTCATTCGCGGGTACATCACTTTATCCTACTGTTGGTGATACATAAGCAATCTGAAGTCCCACTCGGACGAGCGAAACGTAGCTTGCAAAACCATTCTCCACAGCAAACGGACTAGATCACCTATATCAACCTTTCTAAACCTACCGTACGTGGTTTAGCTGGTCACCGATCCGCAAGCATGAAGCTTTTCCCTTTGTTGTTCACGGCTTTTAGAGTTCTGATATCATTATCAGAGGCAACTGGTCTGATATCACGCAACACAACTGTCATGAACGTATGCTGTCTCACTTGAACGTCCTTCCAGTTACTGACTCTCCTATCAGTTCGACGATATCCATACTGTAACCGGTATAGCAAGTGTACCGTCACCCTACTACCACCTATTATTTTCCTCTTATAACGTTCTCAAACCTCGAGACCCCTCATTAGATGGCAAGATCACTGAGCGCGACCTTAACTGCGCTATTTCACCCCCAAATGCTTTGATCGGCTCTCGTTACACTTCAGACTTTAGTAAAAGCACCAAGGGAGCTTATTTCGAGATCTTCAATGCATCTTCTATGATAAAAGATGGCCTGTACCCGTACTTCACCCTTGAGACGTTCAACATTAAGCCAATGGATGCACCAGAAGCAATTATCTCGGTGATCGTTAAAGGATATAGCCATACTCAAGAGAAGCCTTTTAATTGGAGCGTCGACTTTCCGATCGGCTTTCATGAACCCTTCCTGGTCAAGATGCGAGAATATAGTGGTGAAGAATGGAATCAAGTTTATCGGGTTGAAATTATGGCCGACTACGGCGAGGATTCCTTGGATTGGGAATTCTGTCTTGACGATCTTGAGGTGCAATTTTTCGAACACCAAAATGAGAGATCGGCATATGAACGATTCAATCAACTTGTATTGCATGGGAAGCCATAACAAACTGGTAGAGGCTTTATTACGGTCATCCAATGAGTACGTAGAACTGAAGGACCAGTGTCCACCATGGATGTTTTATCGGTTCCCGAAGATGTACGATACGTCCATCTTCCGATTCAGCGGTTTCCTTTGAACGCATTCCGCTTTGGCTACATTGCTGCAAGATCCTCCTGCATGTAGTCCAGGTGTGTGATATGAGGGCTCGAAAGCGCCCCGGAACACCTTATTAGACGGAGATCTGCAAGGTGGCAAGGTGGCAATGTGCTAATCGCCGGATCATCACTACAACCAATGTTGGACGATATTCAATCTGGAAATTGCTACTATGGATATCTAGAGGGGAAGAGAAACACAGGAAATACGCAAGCAATGGCGAATCACTGAAACGACTGTCCAATCGAGGGAGTCGTTATCCCGAAGATGGAACTCTACTTCATTGACTCCATTATACACATTCTTACCCAAGTATCTATATATCCACATCTAACGTTCTGTGGTGCCATGGCAAGCACTACTTCATGTAAATCTGGGGACCTCCTGGTTGGGCTTTCGGGTTGTCAAATATTCTTGTTTAAACGAGTCTTCTGTTCAAGAATCATGTTTGGCTCGCGTATTGCTTTCAGTAGAATATGCCTCAATTCTATGGGTAGCCGCATCTGATTGATGAGTACCGCAGAACTGAACGCTATGTGACATTCAAAACCTCCACAAGGAGTCGAGCAGAAGAGTCCGCGTACGCCCAAAGGCAACTTGACAAGGAGACCAGACTTTTCTGGGGACCGCTCAAGAACCAGGAAGGAATTGTGAAGCTGATTGACTGTATTTCGTACCCGTTACCAGGACGAGGAATTATTAGGGACTCATCTATGAGCGCATGCCGGACGACCTCTTCCAATTTCACATACGGTCAGAGGGTGTGTTTTGAATGCTACACGCGCATCTAAGAACCTTTGCCCGAAAGCCCCTAAAGGTTCTCACAGTTGTGCATGAGCACGGTATTGTTCAAGGGAATGGATTTCCCCACTATACAATATTCAGTGCTGAGATATTTCATGCAGACATAAAGCCCGAAAACGTAGTTATATCAAGTTTTGGCGTCGGCGACAAACGAAGTATTACATTAATTGATTTGGGTTTTGGTATCTTCATATCTGTGCTCCTAAAGGTGGCGATACATCGGCGAAGACTTCGTTCTTACAGCTTCCGAATGTGAGGAAGATCAGCACCCACCCAAGCATCCGAATCCTATCGAAGCCCTGAAGTGCGGCTCGAAATGCCTTTCAGTCCACTAGCGGATATCTGGGCTTTCGATGTCATAGTTAGATGCTCCAGATCAAATGCACTTTCGGATTACTAGCTAACCTCTTGACCGTCGCTTAGATTGCCGAGTCGCTCATGGCGCTTGGAACTCGATTTTGTGGTTCTTATGGTTGCGTAAAAAGATGGAAGGTCAGATTACCCAGTTGACCCATTACCGTGGATGGGTGCACTTACCACAAGGGTGGAACTTCCTGGGAGTTTCGTTCAACGCGCTTCAGAAAAGTGGCAGACCACGTTGTTAACTATTCTACGGAATTTAGGGTATAGTGAACTTCCAGTAACACTTTCTTATGTTTAGCAAAGATGTATGATTGCCGGCGAAGATTGGGCAATTGCAGAGGATATCTTGAAGCCGGATCCGAACGAAAGCCCGATGGTGCCTGAGCTTCTAAATCGTTTCTGGCTCGCGCAGTACTAGTCGTTAGGACTGGCGTATGTAGCAAATATGATGACTCTGGCCTGGGCATAGCTTTCTTCTAGGACAGTAAGAAGATTGTATTATTGGGAGCATTAAAATATCGGCAACTGTGAAATCCAGATTGGAGTTATGGGCCCGCTTCCGTAGTAGTAGATGTCTCGATTCTGTAGTTGAATACATGACGTGCAGTAGTCTTGAACTCGCAGAATCATCACCATAGCACATTACAGATTTAGGCGTTTGAATAGCAAGATCCAAGTTACCGCCCGAATTGTGTTTTGAGAGCCACCAAAGGATTAGTACGACCCGAAGTGACGCCCGAATTATGTTTGATCGATTTGCCACGCAGCATTGCTGCCCGATCACAAGGCTATCTCTACTGAAAGCTTACCTATAGATACATCCCATTTTCTACACCTATGCATAACGGTCCCTGAAAACCCACGGGGAAACGAGAAGGTTCACTCCCAAGAATACTAGACGTCATTGATAATTGTTTGGTAAGTGAGATTCGTGTTCAGCAGCCCATCAATTCGATGCCTTTACATCCGCAAACGTGAAGTGTTTGTAGATGTATGCAATATTATCATATACTCTATCGAGTAGCGAACATGCTGTGTTTCTGGCTTCAATTGTGTGGACAGCCTCTGCGCTGCCTGATTTCTAGCTGGAATGCGTGTATGCATTTCCTCCAATGCTGTTGGTCTTCGGACCTTTCAAGACACCTGTCACTTTCAATCGTATAAGAAACATAGATGGAAGCGGCTGCGTTTCATTTTTTCTTGATGAGTTATCGGCTCGAGTTTCTTCTGTTCTTTTCGGATCTGCTGTCCGTTGTGTGCTTTTCATAACATTCAATCAAACAAAACATGTCCTTGATCATGGGTCGCAAAACTTATTCTTCTCATCACAGTCATCCGGAACAGATGTCCCGCATGGAGAAGGATCTCTCAACAAGCCCTCATAATTCATCCGTCAACGGACATAGTGGCGAGATGATCCGACGGATCCTCCCGAAGGGGAGAGTCCCCCACATCTGCGTTGTTGGCGCAGGCATGTCAGGCCTCAGATGCGCTGAGGTGCTCACTGAGAGCGGTATGAAAGTGACGATACTCGAGGCGCGAGATCGAATCGGTGGGCGAGTACGTGGTCGTTGAGAAGATAGAAGGGGGCTGACGCTGAGAAGGTTCATCAAAGTGATCATTTGGGTCATTCTGTGGATCTGTAAGTTGGCTTGGAAGAGCACCATTTTTGTTCCATCCAAGTATTTCTACTTCCATGTCTTCAATCCTTGGCTACTTCCTCTATCTTTGCGTCAGTTTGTAGCCCCGAATGACCTGATTTCTATAGAGGCCCAAATTGGATACACGGCACAGATCACAATCCAATACTAGATCTAGCCAAAGAAACCAAAACCACAACCTTCCCACCTGGAGAAGGCGGATCTGTCTACGATGAGCTCGGCTATCTTATGAGGCAAGATAAAGCAAAAGAACATTCCGAGCTCGTATGGGGCATCATTGCCGATGCATTCAAACACAGCAATGCAGACTCAGCGTCAATACCGTCAAGCAAATCTTTACTAGACTTCTTCAACGAGAAATTGAAAGAAAAGGACATAGAAGACGAATCTAAGAAACTGGTCCTTCAGATGTGTCGGATTTGGGGAGATTTCGTAGGAGATGTGATAGAAAAGCAAAGCCTGAAATACTTCTGGCTAGAAGAATGCATTGAAGGAGGTAACCGTCTCCTCCGCTTTCTCCCTTGATTCTTCATAATCGAGCAAAATTTAACCATTTTCAGAAAACCTCTTCGTCGCCTCTACCTACGCCTCCATCCTCGCCCGCGTCGCCAAACCCGCCCTAGACAAAGCAACCCTCCACCTCTCCACCCCTGTAACCTCGATCACCTCCACCACCCTCCCCAACGGCAACCCGTCCGTCACCATCACCACCGCTATCTCCACCGCCCCCATGGTTTTCGACGAAGTCATCATGACCGCCCCCCTCGGCTGGCTAAAACTTCACCAAGAAGCCTTCACCCCTCCGCTCCCCCTCAAGATCACAAACGCCATCAACCACGTCTCCTACGGCCGCCTCGAAAAAGTCTACATCACCTTCCCCACCGCCTTCTGGCTCTCCGCAACCACCCCCACAACCCCCTCCTTCTTCACTCAATTCCTCGCCCCCAAATACGCCCCCGCCCAAAACCCCCATTCCTGGCCCCTCGAATGCGTTTCCCTCGCCTCCCTTCCCCCCGCCTCCGCCCACCCAACCCTCCTCTTCTATCTCCACGGCCCCTGCGCCGCCCACATCACTACCCTCACACACGCCCTCCCCCCCACCTCCCCAACCTACCTCTCCGCCCTCACCGCCCTCTTCCGCCCCTATTACTCCCTGCTCCCCTCCTACACCCCATCCTGCACCCCCACCGCCATCCTCGCCACCAACTGGACGCACGACGAGTTCGCGGGCTATGGCAGCTATACGAATTTCCAGGTTTGTGACGAGCGGGAGGGGGTACAGTTGGATCGGGATATTGAAAATTTGAGGGAGGGGTGGCCGGAAGGGGGGGTGTGGTTTGCGGGGGAGCATACGGCGCCGTTTGTGGCGTTGGGGACGGTGACGGGGGCGTGGTGGAGTGGGGAGGGGGTGGGGAGGAGGGTCGTTGGGGCTTATGCGGGGGGTGAGGAGTAGGTCGTTCGTGTTTCGTTTTTGTCATGACCAGGTTTCTTTTGCATGGAGGTCGGGCTGCTCCGGTCTGCTCATGGGTGTGTTTTGGAGTCGACGACGGCGTGTATACACGAAGATTAGATCGGGGGTGTTTAAGCATTCCATTTTCTGGCAGAACTGGTTAATGAATTTTGGTTTTTGGTACCTTGGTGCAGTTTGGTTGAGCTTCAGCATGGAATTTTGTAGGGCGAAATGCAATATCGTCTATTTTCGTTCAACTCCCGTCTCAGCTTTTCTCACAGTGCGTACTTGAATTTTTCAAAGCCTAATCCACTTCCTGTCATTCTTCACTGGCACCCAAAACCGCCTCTTTCACAAACTCTGATCCGAATCAAGCACCCCATAGCCTCCCTCCCCAGCATTCCCCTCCTTACCATACTGCCTCGGTCCCGTCCCCCCACTCGCACCCTGCGCCTGCGTCTGGAAATCATGCTCCGCTTTCCTCCCCGGATCATTCTCGCTCCCAATCTCCGAGTTGAAGCTCGCGTTGTTGCTGTCGTCGACGTCGAAGCCGCCTTCGGTGATGTTTTTGCCGTGGGGCTTGCCGGATTTGCCGGGGTTGGAGACGACGGAGGCGATGTAGCCGGGGGCGGTGGAGGCGGTGGAGGAGGTTCCGCTGGTGGTGGAGGTGCTGGGTTTTTGGTTGGATGAGTCGGAGTTACCGCCAGTCGAACCGGTATCAGTGGCTGAGCCGCTGCCACCAGTTGAAGCATTGCCACCAGTTGAATCACTGCCACCAGTCGAGCCGCTGCCAGACGTTTGGTAGATCGAATCACCCGAAGATGTCTCCTGTTTCGCGCTCGTGGGCCCCCCTGCGTAGCCTCCCGCACTGTGAGCTCCCGGAAATTCCGCTTTTCCAGCCGCTTCGGGATACTTTTGTCCTCCGGGCCCGTTTGCCTGGTTAGCAGCCTCTTCACGCTCTGCGGCGTCTCGGGCTGGGGCTAGTGTAGTGGCGCCAGAGGTGTCGGTGTTGGCAAAGGTGGAATTGGAGCCGGAGACGGATTGCTGGGGGTTTTGGGGTGTTAGTACCCTCCTTTCGAGACTGGGCCTTGATTCGTATGATAGGGATGCGCATTCTTCAACTTGGGAAAAGCCCCGAAAGAAAGAGAAGTGGGTTTTCTGTCTGGTGCATAGATATTGATATACTTACTGGTTCCGAGTTGCGGTTCAAGGAGAAAGCACCGCCCGAGCGAGCTGATTCTGCTGCTAAAGAATCGGATGCTATTGCACCGGCACTTTCTTGGGTAGGGTTTTGATGTCTCTCTGGGTCAGAGGTATTCTGATCAAGGAGTTAGCGACAAACACAAGCCGACTGTAGGGTTGAGTACCTTCATTCCTTGGTTGGTGGAGCCAATGGGAGTCCCTTGCATGTCCATAATAGAAGTTGAATGGATTATAATTCTGGCTACGGATTGTAGATGTAGATTATGAGTATTTGCAAGAAGGAGTAAGTTTTGGAGCAATGGAAATGTTCGAGTAACTGTCTACTCTCTACCTAAGCTTTGCTGCAAGGCTACATCATCTGAGAAGGGCAGGATGTAACGCCCCACTATCCCACCGAAAGGCATATGAATTTACCCCTCCATACGGTATGCTGTAAGACTGAAAGATTAGTAGATTTTTCGACCAGAAACCATTCAGAATGAACATATGGAATAAAGAAAGGTAGGATTGGATCGTAGAACGATGTCTACATCCCAGCTGCACCACTAAACCCAAAGCTCACTGGCTTGCTACGCCCATGAAACCAAGACCACCTTCGCATTCAGCCAACCTATCTCAATGCCTCCATCCGTACCTACCCATTCTGCAAAAAGCCCTATAAAGCTCTGGATTTTATCATTCCAACTTGCCTCATTCGAAATACTCAGGACTTTGTAGCATCCTTGGGCAGTCCATCCAAGCCATCATGACCTTGCCTCCCAACCCCTCCACTATGCGCTGTGTTTACCCCAGCTTGGCTCCCATCCGTCCGCACGTTACTGTCGCCTGTCGCCGGTCCCCTCAGTCCACTCTCGCTTCCATTTTCATATGAAACATCACTCTGCACACCCCCAGACCCTACATTGACTTTGCTGCCATCGGCCGAGTTCCAGTCTGAAGCTACAGGCGGTTGCTCAGGGAGTGGAAGATTCGCTTGACGTTCAGCGATGACCTCCGAGCGAGGTTGAGTGTTGGAGTCAATCACGGACTGTTGGTTAGGGATGAAAAAGAGTTCGGATGGAGTCGAGGAGTTGGGAATGACGGCACGCATACTTTCGTGAGAGAAGGCTCTGAGTCGGCGGGAACATTGCCATCGTTGGATTTGGAGACGGTGTTGTGGAAGGTTTGATCAGTCATTCTGGCAGTCGATGATAAGGGTCGTGTAAATATCTGTGGGGGTTCGTATGTGAAAGTGATTGTGATTTTAGAGGTGTGTCCACAAGAGATTTGGGGAGCTGCTTGAAGGTGATTCGGATGTCTTGCATGATAAATGACGCAAATATCGCCAATGACGTCAACATGGGGGTTTCGAAAAAGCCGCATGTTTCGAAGGCGGATCCGCTATTCCGTAGACCCTACGAGTAACTCTAGATAAGATTAAGGAACAATACTGAGATGCATCAATAATAATGTAAAAGGGGAGCAAGCGAAAAACGTGTACAGCAATGAACATGATTGGAGAGAATGTTCAGAGGTACTTGTATGCGTGAGCTTGATTCTTTTTTTCCCCGAGGATGTTCCCCTCTTGAACAAATCTGCGATACTTGGTAAATAGGTTACTTTAATTTACTTCTAGTTTTGCGGAGAGGTTTTCCAAACAATCATATATACGTGTTGCGAACTATCGGACTGGAGGTATAAGTGCAAGTTCGGAGAAAAGAAATCATACCGCTGCTAGGATTCATGTGAAAGGGTCCACATCTCTACAATACTCCAGAAAGAACAGTCATGGTCAATGGGCAGCCCCTTGATTAACTCGAAACAACATGTGTTTTATGTTAATTAACAAAACATTGATAGCACAAGACGAAAAATCACTCGGCCACTATGTTTCAGACTGGACCATTCCTTACCTAGTTCGAACCACATCCAATTCGAGTGTTTTTCTTGTGCCTCGCCACAGTCTTTTTTCTCTATCTTGTATCCCGCAATCCTGCATCATTTTTTAACGCTGAGGAGTTTGCCAAAGAAAAGCTAGATCTACTCTGTATGTGCCTTGAGATCCTAGAGATCCTAGAACCACACTTACAATCACATGCAATCGCACTGACGCACCAACCTTGAACCCGTTAGCGTGCTTCTTGCGGAGAGAAAAGTCAGCCTTGCCAGCCACTTGACAGGGTTTTCGTTTTTCCTCATCCAACAACAACATGTCTTCCACAAGGGCGAAAAGCGAATCAGCCAGGGCTCCCCGCGGATCTTGGCCTTAGAACCCCCAGGTCTTCTCTTTCACTCTGATTGTGTAGCTGCGTAAAATCCTTCGCTTTGGCCTCCAGGTGAACCAAAGGAACCGGGTATCCGTCGTCATGCCGCAGAACAAGCTCGACCACGGTATCGAGCTTCGCACGAGTGGAACGCTACCGAGATGGAGTTGGCCAATTGACGGGGAGCATCGCTCGGTGCAAAGGGTTTTCCTCCACCCATCCAACATTTCAGATCCCCGCCTTTTTTTCAGAACAGGTCTCCGATTGCTTATTATTTGGCCACTCGATCGAAGGCGTTGCATAAGGGCCATCACACTACACAACGGGATGATACCCGTGTCTCCTGAATGACTGGACCCTACTTCGGACCGACTGACCATTCCAGATCGAAAGTCCCCGCGCCATCGGTCCGACTCCCCCTGTGATGATAATTTGCTACATATCATTTTCCATCACTTAGTGTCAGAACATTGTTCATCTTTTTCATCCACCGACAGGCTTCCTCCTCCCTCGTATTAAAACTCAAAGATAGACGTCCTTAATTGACTGATATAAGCCTCCGACGTTGCCAGCTATATTCAGACCAATATGTCCAAGAAGGTCCAGTTGCTCTCACCGGGGCTGCGCCCCGGAGTACGCCGCCATTCTACTGTAGATGCTACTTTTGCAGATCTGGCTATAGGACCTTCGATTGTCATGCCGCCGAAAAGTGTGGAGGACCAAGAGCATGAGCATGAGACAGCTGCTGCCCTTGAGTTAGCCAAGCATCGTTTAAGTCAAGCCAGCTCTGGAGAGGTTAGCGAGGGCGTATCAACTGGGCCTAGTACACCACCTGAATCGTTCGCCACAGATGCCTTTGCATTTGCGTTTGATATCGATGGCGTTCTTATCCGTGGAGGTAAGCCAATACCAGAGGCGATCGAGGCTATCAAGGTGCTCAACGGGCAGAATAAGTACGGCATTAAGGTGTAAGTTTTCCAACACCACGTCGGTCATACTGAGCAACTCACACACTTAGGCCGTACATTTTCGTCACGAATGGCGGCGGTAAGACTGAGCAAGAAAGGTGTCTAGACCTGAGCAGACAGCTCGAAATAGCGGTCTCTCCAGGTCAATTCATTTGCGGCGTAGGTCAAACTCGCTTATTCTGGTCTTTGCACTGCTGACTCACGCTATATAGCACACGCCTATGCGTGAGATGGCCGAGAAATATCATACTGTGCTTGTTATGGGTGGAGAAGGGGAGAAATGTCGCTTGGTTGCCGAAGGCTATGGCTTCAAGGATGTCGTCACTCCTGGAGATATCATAAAGGACAACCGACATACCACACCATTCCGTAAGCTTACAGAGGAGGAGGAAAAGCACTCCAGAATCCGCAATTTCGGCGAGGTCGACATCGAAGCTATTTTCGTATTTGCGGACAGCCGCGACTGGGCTGGTGACCAGCAAATACTTCTTGATCTTCTCACTTCGAAGAATGGAAGACTGGGGACAAGATCCGAGAATTACGACGAAGGCCCCCCAATCTTCTTTTCCCATAACGACATGGTCTGGGCGACCTCACATGAGTCAACACGTTTGGGTATGGGTGCTCTTCGGGTATCCTTAGAAGCCATGTACAAAGCCGTTACTAGAAAGGATTTGAAGTCAACCGCATTTGGCAAGCCACAAATCGGCACCTTTCAGTTCGCTACCCGCTTGCTGCAACAATGGCGGAAAGACACTCATGGCATCAACTCCCCACCGGAGACGGTCTATTTTGTTGGCGACACGCCCGAATCCGACATTCGCGGGACAAATGAATACAACGAGTCTCCACTCTGCCACAACTCCTGGTACTCCATACTCGTCTGCACCGGTGTATACCGAAAGGGGACGAAGCCAAGTTTTGAGCCCAAGGCCACCGTCGAGAACGTTCTTGGGGCCGTAAACCACGGTATCGAGCGAGAAATGAAGAAGTCGTTGATGCGCAAGGCCTTAGAGCCCACGTTCAATGGTGGCGAGAGCGCTGTGGTGGACGAAGACGAAGAGAAGCAATTACTTCGAGCCCAAATCAAATTCCAGGACGACCTCATCGAAAACCTAAAACGTCAGCTTGCGCAGCGTTCTTAGAGTGCACATTAAATGCCGCGACTTTTCTTCGCAAAAACACATTGATACCATGCAACGAAGCTCCTTTGTTTGTATACGACTTCGGTCTCCACTACGGAAGTGCTCCACAGATCGTTTGGTAACCAGGCTTCGGTACTCGAGGATCCGTCCGCATTGGGCCTTTAGACAGGCAATTTAACATGTTGAGTCCTGTGCTTTCAAAGCTTGGGTTTGACAAGGGTGTAAAGGGAATTGTGAATTGATTAGCGAGGCTCGAGGCCCTCTCTTTATTTCCACCAGTGAGCCCACTTAAAGCGATGCACGCACGGTGGCATTGTTGCAATCTGGGCTTGCCACGCCCCTCGAGTTGTTTGGTGTACAGCCTACGCACAACAGCGGCAATGGGTCTAGGCACTACCTACCTTCTTACTGTCGAGATGTTTGAGTATGTAGTGCAGATGGTATGAGCCGAACGAGCCGAAGGTACTGCAACTGTCTGCAAGCCATTCTTATATCCGCAACTACCACAGTAAGCCGAGTGCAGTTTATCGATTGAGGCTGCACCAGGGCGGCTCGGGGAGGCGCCTGGGGGGGGGTTCTTTAGTTAAGGTACTCGTACCTTAGTCATTTAGCTACAGTACCCCACCACAAAACATGTCGAGGTACCTACAAGTCGCATCGTCCACCTGATGCGAGACCTCAGACACGTTAAACATTGAACAAGTGCCTGAAGCCGTCTTGTGACCCCCCGTCCTTTAATACATAAGGAAGGCCTTGTAGGTTGTACTCGTACCATGTGTGACCTTGAGAAATCAATTTCATGTGATTGAGCGGCTTCACGGCCCTTTCGGTGTCGGACACCTTACCTCGCTCTTCCTTCACCTCTGGCGAGTCAACAATAACAATACACTTCATAGTTCATTCACCCACAAGTTGCCGCTTGGCTTCACTATCCTACAAGCTTTCACAGTCGGCTCCCAACCGCAACCAATAGACCAACCATGATACTGGCTTGAAGCCTCTCGTTCAGTCCGGGCCTCGTGTTGACGTTGCCACATCTAGTTCGCAACATGGTACCACTTGTCTCAGAACCACCTTCAACACCGGCTCCACCGACTCTGGAAGTCGTGAAGACCCCCATAAAGCCGGCTGGGATGATGGACAACAACACAACCCTACGACCAGAAACGCCACGACGTGCCACTGCTCCAGAAAGTTTGAACGCGACATCACCTTTCTCCAAGCCGTCTACAATCACCTACCCAATGCGCCCACGCAACCGTTCGCCCTTTTCGGGGCATGTGAGATCCAGGTCTTCGGCCAGTTCCCTATCGGCTCCGCCAATGAGTCGAGCACATTCCTCACCTGTGCCAGATAGCGCGGGACGGCTACTCATGTCAACGATCGCCAGACCCTCTAGTCCCCTCGGCCCTCCAGGTCGACATCGTAGTCCTCTACGAAGGGTTTCGGATGAGCCATATTCCAGCTACGGTGGGCAAATCGACATTGGCGAGACCATCTCTGAAAATTCAGAGCTGGATCTAACACCAAGAGGAACGTCGGATGTAGACGCCGTACCAACCTCACCATTACCATACTTACAGAACACCTTCCCGCGAAGCCGTCGGCGTCCATCATCGCCCCTCCACCAAGTCACGCCCTCTCCTTTTCTCAACAACACACCCACTTCTATCCTTCGGACGAGCATCTCTTCTCCATCTCTGGCTGCTGCGAGATACAACGAATCTTATCCCTCCAACTCTTCATTCTCGTCCTCTTCTATACCATCAACGCCTACATCCTTCCGGTCCCGTTCACCCAGCATCTCCTCTCTTGAAACTATCCCTGACTCTCCAGATGCCGAGCTCGAAGCGGAGAATATCGCACGTCTTAAAGCAGCCGCTGACAGAGAAAGCAATTGTGAAGGCGAAGATGGGGTACGGAGAAGAGCCAGTTCGGACGTTTTGGGAAAGGGAGGGGCGACGCGGGACAAGAGAAAGAGATGGAGTGTTTGTGGGGCTGAGAGGAGAGGGGATCTGGACCTGGAAACTATTTGGGAGGATTGATCGGAGCAGTAGTTGGGTTTGTGTCAGGACGTGCGCCTTTCAAGATCCGCGAAGCCAGCACACGTCATGAAATGGCCATTGAAACTACGCCTTGTCCGGCGTCCTGAGTGTAAAATAGCGAGGAGGCATACTACACGAACATCATTTAGACTCAAGCATACGGAGGGTTTATTTTGGGCGGACATCCGACCTTCACTAAAAGCCTTATACCACAACCGACATTCGCTACCACGACCATTGACGACTCCTGCGCGCAAACAGCCGCTTGGGCATGACGCTTTTATTTGGTCTACCTCCTTCACCGAGGCCACCATATCATTTTGGCGTTTCTTCTGGCGTTCGCTTCTTGTCCTTCTCTCAGAGTGGAATTGTGCTTCTTTCGCGACGATACCCTTGGTAGGAGGTTTGTGTGGCGGAGCTGAGCTCGGTCTTGTACGGGTGGCTTGGGCATGCATGCAGATGAGATTATGAAGCTGGGTTGGCCGGAGAGCTACGTGCTGTTGCTTTCGGTGACGCGGGGATAGTGAGAATAGCAAAGCCGGGCATTAGTCCCGTCAGAACATACATTGTTGTGCCAAAGTAAAACCGAGGCCGAAACGTGGAGTTTATGATTCCTATGCTATGCTACATTTTTCGCGCTGGGACCGCTAATTCCACTCTACCTCGACACCTTTCCCCTCCCTCCAACTCTTAACCTCAGCCCCCCCTACGACCTCAACCCCAACAACAACCCCGCTCCCTTGCCGCCCTTGTCCCCATCCCCGCCCCCAGGCAAATACGTCACATTCGGATTCCCAGCCAACGTCTGCGCAATCTCCCTACTCGCCTCAATCCGCCGAATCATGATCAACCCATCCCCAGCCTTGGCCACCGCCTTCGAGATAATATCCGCGCTCTCAGCTTCCCCCTCCGCCCTGATAACATTCGCCTGCCTCTCCTGCTCAGCCTTCTCGACGATAAACCGCGACCGCTCGGCGTCCTGCTGGGCGATCTGCTTCTGCTCGACGGCGCGGGTGAATTCTTTGCCAAAGGTCATGTGCGTAATGGAGACGTCCTCGAGGGCGATGTTGAACTCGGATGCGCGTTTGAGGAGGTCGGTGCGGATGCGGGCGGAGACGGATTCACGCTGCGTGATTAGTTCGGCGGCGTCGAATTGGGCGACGATGGCTTTGAGGACTTCATTGCCGATGGAGGGGAGGACACGCTCGTCGTAGTCAAGGCCGAGGGACTGAAGCGGGAGGCTTAGTATGGGGTTTAGGAGGGAGGGGGAAGATGAGGAAAGGGAATAATTTAGGTACGGAAAATACATATGGGGTTGAAATTCAACGTATCTTCACATACCTGATAGATCTTCGGTAGCATCTTGACCTCCGGTCTGTGCAGGACCCTCAACGTCAAGCTAACCATTTGCAAATCCTTACTACCCGTTGTGGTGCTGATATTCCGGGGTTTGGTCCTGACATCGTAGATGATTGACTTTTGTAGCCAGGGAATCAGAAAATGCGTTCCTTCATTGACGACGGTCTCTTTTACTCCGGAGAGACGGTCAAAGATTACGGCGCGGGTGCCGCCCTTGACATCGTAGATGGAGGCTTGGGCGAAGGAGAGGCCGATGGCGACGGGGACGGCGTAGCGGTAGACGGCGCCTAGGGTATTAGCCATGGTAGTGAGTGGCGGGCGACTTAGAAGGAGTCAGTAGGGGTATTTTGAGGGGGAAGCGAGGGAGAATTATGGTGGTAGATGACAGTGAAGAAGGGAGTGGAGGTTCTCCATTTTCCAAAGTCGAGCTCGAATGTGGACTAGCGTCAACTTTACGGCAAGGCTTGGCATCGAGCTATGAATTCGAGCCTCCACATCATCTGAGGATAACATCATACCACGATTGCAAACGCCTACATCACTTTTGTCATTCGCATACCATTGCACCGGCATCATGACAGGCGGAAGTGAGCCTTTGGATACCAAGCATGGCCAGTAAGTCTATCCAGCCAGCCGGGAGACATCAGCGACTCCTGTTCGCAAATCCTCATGTTATCCCACCTTATATTCGGAATGTATAAGTGTACACTACTGACTCCATTCTTGCAGATACATCGGTGGCTGGGGCAATCTAGGTACGCTATCACGGACACCCTTGCGCTTCTCACTGCCCGCATCCGTAGCGCAGCAGCAGCAATGCTATCATGAGCCACATTTCAAACATACAAAGACGATGGGCAATATGGCTCTATGAAAGATACTGATGGGCTCAATACGCAGGTTCCCAAACACAAAAAGGCATAATCACCTACGCCCTTTCTGCAAACCGACAACGACCGCTTGCTGGTACCGCCAACGCAGCCGTGTTCAACTCATGGCGGAGATTCCGAGCACAGGCCCTTTACGTTATTCCTCCCTTTGTGATTGCATACATGACTATGAACTGGGCTATTGAGAAGTACGTCTTGAGGGCCGAGTCTTCCGCCGACCAGCTGAATAACCTGGAGTTCGCGTTCACATGTACTAACGAGCTTTCTAGGAACGAGTACTACAATTCGAAAGAGGGAAGAATGCATGACACCGAAGCAGCTGAGGCAGCTACCCAAGGAGGCTCGGTCCGCGGTTGAAGAGTTGCAGTATTCCAACTTTTGTATTGTGAACCGTGAAGTGGAATTCGAAAGCACATGAATATATTGTACATATCAGCCTCTACAAGGTCCTCCATTGAGCGCTATGATCAGTCAGTGATACTAACTAACCAAAGCAACCGATGCGGTAGCTTAAGGACTAGGCAGGCGAAAGCGCAGCGGATCACGATGCAAACGGGTTGATTTGGAAGGAGGCAGGAAACAGACGAGAGACGTGATTCGGAAAAGGACGCATGGTGATTGCCATGAAAAAGAATGGTATTTTACATTTTGCTGCCTCGGGCGCCCGATTTCCATCCTCCGAAGGTCAGCGGGGCTTCGGATAACATTTTATCCCGTAACTGCAATGCTGACAGGACGAACTCTGAGGTCATGTTACTCCTTCCGCTTCTAATGGACTCATATATTTCTTCTTGTCGCATTTATCTCGAATTTTTCATCTCAAGTCAAAGGAAAGCATGCTAAAACTCATTCAGTCACTCGCCTCTTTCAAGGGTGATCTCTCAGTCCTGACTACTCCGCCAAACTTTCTTTCAACTCTCTCCCAAGTCGAATTCCCTTCTTGGTGGACTGAGCATCTTCGTGATTTTATCGCACCTACATTTGACTCAGATCCAGAGAAACGAGCCGTCCTCGTCTTAAAGTGGTACCTAGGATCTCTAAATGCGCAGTTCGGAACAAGGGGCGAGAAACTGGGTTACAAAAGTCCGCTGAATCCGTTTTTGGGAGAGCTGTTTTTTGGGGAATGGGAGAGCAATGCTATGGGTACGACGCAGCTTATTTCCGAGCAAGTCTGGTATGTCTGAGCGGGATCCAATCATGGTCTTGGCAAGAGTAGCAACTCATCTTCGGCATCAGCCATCATCCACCGGTTACAGCATACTGCATCAGGAACGAAAACCACGGAATTCGGGTAAGACTCAGTCTTCGAAGACCTAGGGAATAGAGATTTATTTTGCTATCAGCTTCAAGGCTACCATGCTCCAAAAACCTCATTCTCCGGAACCTTTCGGATCAAGCAAACAGGGCACGCCACCCTCCATCTTGACAAATACGACGAAGACTACCTCATAACTCTTCCTTCCTTTCACATCAAAGGTCTTCTCACCGGCAACCCTTATCTTGAGTTAGAAGGGGCGACTCACATCTACTCCTCCACCGGCCTCACCTCTCGAGTCGAGTACTCCGGAATAGGCCTCTTCTCCGGCAAGAGAAGCAGCTTCCTTGCCACACTCCGTCGCACCAACCAAGACGACGAACTCCTCTATTCCGTCATCGGACAGTGGACAGACACCTTCACCATTAAAAACGAAACCACACAAGAAGTCGAAATCTGCCACACCCATACTCACGAAGCCAATCCCCTCATCGTCGCGGATATCGACCGCCAAGACCCATGGGAATCCCGCAGAGCGTGGGCTAAAGTCACAAAAGCCATTAGAGCAGGCAATATGCTTACGACCGTACGCGAGAAATCGAAACTGGAACAGGCACAGCGGGAGATGAGGAGGAAAGAAAAGGCCGAAGGGAAAAAATGGAAGCAATTGTTCTTCAGTCGGGCAGAAGACGATCCGTTGTTTGAAAGGCTGGCGGGCCACGCTAAGGAGCAGCTGAGTGCTGATATGACGGGGGGAGTGTGGAGGTTTGATGAGGGCAAGGCGAGGAGGGTGAGGGTGCCGTATCATGAAGGGGTTACGCCGACTGGGTTAGGGGGGGGGGGAGGTAAACTTTGGTGGCGCAGATACCCAACTCACATCTTTTTGTAAATGGTAACGACGTGACGGTCTTTGTAGATAGTAGGAATATATATATACATCTGACCATCCACCTCTCTTTGGAGTTGGGGTCCCGCACCCAGCGGATTGCCTGCTTTGCTTTTCTACAGTAAGCCCCCTCCGCATTGACAAAACCCCGGAGATAGCAAATGCGTGCACGAAGCTCCACCCGTACTTTGCTTTTTTAGAAGTCCCTTTTTCAGTCCAATATCGCCGTGATGGGCGCAGTCCGGGGGACTCCTGTTCTTTTTTGGTTTCTTGGCTTCCGATGCTGGGCAGTCGGAGACAGGAAGCGAGAGGAGGACAGTAGATGGAAAGGGAATGGCAATAATCAAGGCAGAAAGGAGTGGACGCACGGGGTTGTTTTTTGGGGTAAGGCTAGCAGTGCGCATAGCTGGTGTTTTTTTTTTTCGTATTTTGAGCCATATGTTAGAAAGCCTTCGGCGCCAGATGCTAATAGCCTCGCTCTTTACTAAAGGAGATCTCGCACAGGCGCAAGACCTTCAACCCTAGGAACCATGGCGAGAATGCCGCCCTTTTCCCAACCCATAAAACGCCGTTTGAAACCCCCCACCCCCACCCCCACCCCCGGGCCCCCTCAACATCTACACCCTAACCCCCCTCCCCGCCTTCTCCACAACCTTCACCAACTCCCCAAACACCTCCCCCCACCCCTCCTCCTCTTCCCCCGCCTTCGCAACCCTCTCCCTCCCAACCATAACCACGCTCGTAGGCCTCTTGGTGCTGCCAGCCGCGCCCAGCTCCGCGCGGCTCGGCACGAAGATGTAGGGGATGCCGTGGTCCTCGCAGAGCACGGGGATGTGCGATATGACGTCCATGGGGGAGATGTCGGCGGCGAGGATGACGATGCCGAGGGGTTGTTGTTGTTGTGGAGTGGCGGTGGTGGAGGTGGAGGTGGAGGGGGGGGATTTGCGGAGGGATTTGACGACTTCTTTTACGCCGCGTTTGAGGGATTTGTTTTTGGCGGCTGGGGAGAAAAAAAGGGGGGGGTTAGAATCTTAAGGGTTGGGTGGGGGGGTTTTGGGGGGGAGAACACCTTTTTTGACGCTTTTGAGAACTTTCTTCCCGATTTTCTCGTCCGCCAATGGGTTCGCGAATGGGACCAGTGCGCCGAGGAGGGGTGGTGCGGTTTTTATTTTTACTTCGATGGTGTGGTCCTGCTTGGTTGCGACGCTGCCTGGTTTTGCGTCTTCGAGAGTATTTAGGAGTTTGGTTGTGAAGTCGGTGTCTTCTGCTTCGGCGGTTTTGAGCTTCTTTTCCTTCTTGTCTGATTTGGATTTGTGAACGCCTTCTTTTTCGGAGCGTCTTTCTTTCTTTTCCTTCTTTTCCCGTTTTCGATCATCCTTGTCCGTGGGCTTTTCTTTAGCCATGGCGGTCAATGGCTTTTTGGGACGCAGAATAGGAGGGATAATCTTGATGGTTCGTGGTGCTTGTAGAGCTTGTCGACTTCGCTTAGGCGAAATTTTGGGGGTTGCAGCTAGAAGATACGGATAGGACTATATATATTAAACGAGGACCGTGGAACTACCAAGCAATGTCTAAACAAGCTACAAGGCGTACTTCATACAAGATTGCAAGGGGATGGCACCAACGACGTAGATATCCTGGAATACGTCACTGATGAGGATATGATCCAATGATTCCCTAGGCAGAGTGAAAGGTTTGGTGCTGCTCTTCTTCTTGAAGGCGCATGTAACGCGAGAGGTCTGGAAGGATGTATGGCTGAGTATCATAATCATTGTGCTAGAATATGTCTTGCAGTCTCAGAATCAAAACAATCAAGAGCTATGACCAGCACCACAACCAAATGCAGGAGTTCCCTCCATCTCCTTTGCCTTCCTCTCATCTTCAGCAGCATCAACAATGAAACCGTTGTTACACGACTCATCAATCCTGCCTGCGGTAGGCATAGGCACCCCAGCTGGCTTCGAGCCTTGCACCAGCAACAACTTCGCCTCAACCATCCGATCTAAGTCTTCCTGGCGTGGGCGTCCTATTAAGCATATATACTACGTTCGACGGCTCCCAGCTCACTTCGTCCGGATCTGGTCTCAGCCACTTAAGGCGCTCAAGTAGGTTTCCGACATTCTTTTTCAAAACAGTAGCATGAATCAAAATGTCACAAATAGTATCGTTGTATTTGGAGTCACGGATGTCGCGATAGAGAGGGTTCGAGGCTTACGGGTCGGTGCTCTGGTTTTCTATAGTCCTTGGCGGATGGCGCGATTGATGATGGTATCCTGAGCGACAGAACTGATGGTGGGGAGTTTGGAAAACTCCACGTTGGGATCCAGCGATGGCTACGGAAGAACTCTCCAGAGTGTTGTTTGGGTGATCAAATTCGTCATCTTTCAGCGTAAGGATGGTTGTTATCTCTGCCTCCATTAGGGTTGTTGTATCTACACCTCCTGTATCTTGGCATATCGTACAACAAGTAGTACGGATCTTACGTACAGCGAAGGTCGAAGAGTCGCTGACGTAGCTTCTGAAAGTTCTGACAGGCCTTCTAGAAGAATCATGAAGTAGTAGTATGAGGCATACCTTGAATGCTTCTAGAGATTTGAGGAATTTCGTCGACTTGCTCCTGTGGACAAAGGACCTGAAGGCGACAGGTGTTGTGGAAAGGCCTGAATAGACCACCATATCATACATTTTCGAGGCCCTCGGTGCTTTGCCAGCCCCACTCTTTCAAAAGATGCTGGATGCGAAAATCTGCCGCCCAGCCAGTATCTGCTTCTATACCTCTTAGAAGGTTTAAGACTACTCTTTTTTCATAAGAGTCTGTAAGGCATTGTCCGGCAACATACAAAGGTTGAATCTAGAAAACCTTAAAGTCGGTCCTGTCTGGGGGGGCTTCTGCTTACAAAGTTCTTACCATGTGGATGCGAACTGAAGATTCTGGACGAGATAAAGCAAAGCCACTGGTAAGAATTAGTGGCATGTCCCAGTATGCGAACTGCATGACATAATAGTTTAAAATTGAAGGGACCATGACGAAACGCAAACCGAAATAGAAAGCCCAATACGTACACTATTTCGTGACAATGACGCATGATCTCTGCCTGAATGACCCGATAAGATTTTAGACGCTGGGCAATAGTACTCCGGCGAGCAGTAGTTTCGTGAGGTTTGTTGATGAGTAGGAGGATTCGAGCCATATGGTAGTTTTGCATCGTCGTGCCACACATAGGGATACTGTACCATATCTCGGGGAATACGGATGCACCAAGCTCATTAGACTGGACAGAGGCCTGGTACGGTATCCTGGCGCAGGGGTTGAATGTTTCTGGCAGGCCGCTGCGCCATACAGTAAGTTCCCTGTCAAGTCCATCCCACCTCGCGAGCAGCGTTTGCTGGGAAATGCCAATTGTTAGAGGTTCATCTGCCTGATCATCATCCATTCGATGGCCTGCCGGGGTCGGGTTGAACGTCTCGCCGGCCGCTATGTAGTTACTAAGCCTGGAAATGAGCCAAACCAGGGCGTTACATATCATGTCTTCTCTCATGAGAGCAATTTCTTCAGACGGATCGCTGTCGCTGTGGCTTGGTACAACAAAACCTTTGCTGTCTATTGATAGGCCAGCCTCTCTCCAGAGTTCCAGATCTTCTGTGTCAAGTCGGGTCTGGCATTCATTGATCACTGTCACGTTCAGTTTCCAAGTGGCCTTAAGGAGGAAGGTGGCTCCTACATGCTGCGAGACAGTCTTGACGCGCGAAATTCCAGAATATGGCTTTCCTGGCTTTGGAAGGTTTTTTGAGTTCATGTAATGACTGGAAGCATCCGGGCGCAGCTGGTAGCTCTATTGACACCATTTTCGTCTGTGCAATATCCAGTAGCGACTTTGTGCCGTTGAGATGGCCAGCCCAGGCAGTACCCGAGGCGTCAAGAAACTCGTATACAGAAAGTATTGCTGTAGCGGCGAGGACATCATCGGAATTGCTTTCTTGGAGATGCCGACGCTCTCGTAGCTCGTTGCCGATAGTGAGAGTAGATCCTGGTTGTGCCCACGAGCCATTTCCAGGAGTACTGGTAGGGGTAGAATGCTGGTTCTGTTGAAGGGCTTCCATTAGTAGAGAGATTGCCATGTCCTGGTTCCGTTAGAATTGCTGTTGGAGTCTGACTTATATGGTAGTACACACGTAATATTTCGCTCCACACCATGCCCAGTCCGTTTTGTCAGCATCAGGCCAAACTTCCATACTTGCTTGTGTGGAGCATAAACCGCCAATAGCGGCCTTCGCACTATTGACCCTGCCAAGCTGCTTTGCTGCAAATGCACAAGCTGCATACTTCAACAGGGGATTCGAAAGCGCTCTCACGGGTACGTAGGATCCAAAGTACATGCCGAAGTCGAAGAGATCCATCCTATGTACTTCAGCTTTTCGCTAAGTCTTAGGTTTACCAAGATACACACCAGTGACCGGGTGTCTCAGAGAAATACTGTAATAAAAAAGCAACCTCATGCTTTGTCTCAACAGCAAGTTCCGGCCACCGGTCTTGCAAAATGCCGGGCGAGCCCGCTGAACCACTTGAGAGAGGTGGCCCTCCTTTCGAATAAGGCCCCTGTAAGCTCGGATCTATTGTCGGGCTCGCATGAGAATTGGGATTCAAGAGGAAGTTCAGGTTGTTGTGCGAAGACGTCGTAGATGATGCTGAAGACATGGATGGACCCGAGGTACCTCTAATGGGACTTCGTGGCTGCATCGGACTTTGGAAGTCAAATTTGCTCGTTAACACGGGTTGAGGGCCGCCATTGGCTTCGGGGGTGCCGTAGAGCGCAGCGGCAGATAGAGCCTCAAGCCTATAACAGTTCATCGAGGGGGTCTCTGGTCGACGTTCAACTTCCCAGCCATAATACTGCTGCACATCCGATGAGGCTTTAGTTGTAATAGGCCTTTCTTCAACATCGGGCGATGGCGTCTCGGCGTAGGGATCTAAAATATTGATGAAGGTGACTGAACGGTTCAGCCAGAGACACTCTAAGGAATATCAGGATAAACCGACTCTGCCGTGGAATATCTAGCCATACACTATCCTCGTCAAAAGTATTCCTGTAAGCATAAAAGCTCCCCAGATTCTGGTCCGCCGCAGATCCGTCTTCGTTGGCGTTCATAGAAGCATTCTGCTGGTGGCGAAACACAATACCAGAGCTGGCTTGGCATTCCCGGTGGGCTTTTTGACATTGCCCACATACTGGTTTGCGCTCGTCGCATTTGAGCTTGCGTCGGCGGCACGTCAAGCTGGTTCATCATTGAACAAACCTGCAAAAGCATTGGAACAAGAAAGGCTCCACTTACCATCCGGTTCTGGACCTCATACCACATCCACCCTATCCACGAGGTCTCGGATTTGATCTAGCGATCAATCTTGTCATTCCTCAAGCAAGTTGCAGTGAGCGACAATGGGGTTCGTTGGGCTGACATACTATCGGCCCCACGTAAGCACGTGATGGTAAGGCCGCGGGGCATTTTTATAGGCATTTTCTGCGCTTGAGGGGGTGTATACTCGAAGTCTTCATATCTTTAGGGTACAATAGCATTTCAGATATGACAGCCTTGAGTGGTTTGCAAATTTTGGTAATGTATTCATTATATGTTCGAACACTAACTCTAATTACCCTCTTAAATACAGTTCTAATTATACTATGCAGTAGATACCAGCCTACCTCCTTATGTTACAACATCATGCCCCTGGCATCTGCGTAGAATCGAACTAAGCCCATAACCTGATGTGCCTTGACGTCGTTTTAATAATCATATATGGCTCGCGCCAGTCGTTCTTCGTAAATGCTGGCAAGGAAATGCTTCGCTTAAACGCTGACCAGACAAGCCGCCCAAATTAAATATCATCGCTATTCGTTGGATATCGAGAATCATTCAAAATCGTCGTCATAATCGTCACCAGTCTTTGCCAATGTGTATTTCCAGTCGCCTCACATAGATACAGTCCTCCTCCTGGGCGCCAATGGTTTTTGGGCGTAGCAGATCAAGAGTTTGAATCCTGTCTCCCTCTTCTCACACTCTCTCAATAAAGCCTGGTCCGTCCAGATGCTGCTCTCGACGCCGTCATCAGGTAACACACTCATTTCGTAGCACCTCGTATACCACCATCTCCCCACCTTTGACACCATCTTCGTGATGCTCTCATCGCCTTGCTGCGACGGATCCTTCAACATGTCCCCCAGAGACATGTCTTTTTCGTCGAAAGAACCAGCCCTGGAACCAGATACGCTACCAGAAACCGGAACGCTCACAGTACAGCGGCTAAGGTTCTCGAATCCTCTTCGCCCCAGCATCTTCTGAATATTGTCCGAGACGGGTTTCAGCGAAACTTCGGGGTCAGCTGTTTGCATTTTGACTTTTAACATGCGGACCGCGCGTCTTGCTCTGTTGCCCATGTTCATCATATCATGATCAAGAATGCTCATCTCTAGGAAGCCACCAGGACGAAGGACGCGCTTGCACTCCGAAATGGCGTTAAAGTAGGCATCCTCGGAACTTGCTACTGGGAAACGAAAAACAGCTGCGGTAAAGAATCCCTTTGGGAAGGGAAACGGGTGTGTCATGCTATTGTGGTAAATCTGTCGGTGATTGGAAGGAGAGCTATAACCACCAACCTCCCGTTTCCTGTCGGAGCTCGCGCTTGTACGTCGGAAAGAACTCAGATTGTAGACTGTGGCATTAGGGTAGGTTAGCGCACAGTAGAACGACCAGTCATCGTTACCAAGTCCATCTAGCACAAGCACTCGATCCTGCCGATTGCTGTGAATCTCCATGTGAGCAGGACTGAAAAGGACCCTGCCAAAGGATAGCCAGCGACTGGTCATCAAAGCGCTGAAACGCAAGTTGCTCTGCGGACCAGGGCCTGTGTCGGTTGTCTCCGCAATGACGTCTGGATTTCTTCTTCCACTGGTTTTATCATGTCTTGATTGAAGAGAATCTGAGCTATAGCGACTTCCTGATGATTCACTTTGACGCCTAGTGACTGCACTGCTGCGATTTCGGTCACCATAGCCTGCAAAAAAATCCGAGAACGACACAGGTGTCGAGGCAGCATCTGCAGATGGGAAAGAAGACAGAAAGGCTGGCTTTCCTGGGGGATTAGGAAGGCCATGGCTGGGTGGATCACCAGAAGACATTGGCAAGTCGACTTTCGGAGGACTATTCGTAGATCCAGTTACAAGCGATGCCTTCCTGATATGAAGAGGCTCAGGCGTCCATTGAGTTTTCCTTGGTGTAAGCTGTTGATCAATATGGTATTTCGCTTGAGAAGCCCGTGGATCCACGTTGTCCAGAAAATCATCAAATTCATTCCAAACCTCATCCTCACTCAGAGCAGTACCAGGAGGGGGCACAACGGCTGTTGTCGCTAAGCTCAATATGCCCGAACTACTTGATCCTGATACCTCGGAGTCAATCCTTGGCAAGAAACCTAAGAACTCAGCTCTGCCAGGCGGACTTCGTGTATTATGGGATACGACAGGAGCACTTGCAGGCTTGGGGGAGTCAGGTTCGCCCCATGCGTGCGGTGGGAGCATCTCAGTTTGTACGCCAAGGGATGGTCGCTCCGCATTCTTCAGATCATCTCTTTGGTTCTCCAAGTTAGAAAGCTCGTTGTCGGTTACGGGAGTCCTCATGAAAGGTCGTGAAAAAGACTGTGGTGGAGGCCTATGTAGTCTATCACGTTTCGAGATGACCCTTGGAATGCGACCGACTTGCTGCAGCCTGGGCTCTCTCGGTTTTGGTAGCATGGGAGGTACGATTGAAGTGACGGCTTGAGCCTCTGGCTGGCGTGAATATACACTTGGGGAAGGCTCCCTCTGAAAATGAGCAAACTCAGCTGGAAAATTAGGCGGAGAAGGAAGCAGCATAGAAATTTTATGGTCTTGCTTGCGAAGAACAGACTCATCATCGGCCCTTGTTAGCACTGAACCAAGATTGGAGTCCTGCTGTGCGTTTTCGCTTCTTTGTGGTTGACTTTCGATGTCATCAAGTCCCGCTGAATCATTGCCATCAAGCATTGCATAATGTGCAACTGAACGAAGTTCGGGAAGCCTTGAGATGGTAACTGGGAGTTCTTTGATACCTTCTTCGTCGTCGTCGTAGGAGCTGACAACCGCAGGTGTCTTTGGAGTGGCATGTGCTCGTTGGAAGAAATTCCACTTTCTTGGTGACTTGGCGTGCTTTTCCGACATCCGAGATTTCAGCCAATTCCCTTCACGGCCCTCGGAGATACTCTCTGCCAACAGTATAGAACTGTCATCGGTATGAAGGACAGATGACTGGTTTGTATCCCGGCTATTGATCATGGGAGCTGGCGCAAGAACCCGAGTATTGATTGGAGTGGGGATTTTCGGAGGCTCGGCCTCGTTGAACAAGTGTGAACGATGCAGGGAACGTCGAGCAGCCAACGTGGGTGCTCCTCGAGAGAAATCGACCTCATCCGCATCCTGATTGTTAGTATAAGCGAAGAAGTTTGGCGTCTCAGGCAAATTTTCATCTCTTCTCAAAAATCCGAAATCATAGGGCTCTGCAGCGAATGCTGCCTCACGCACTGGGTTGCGAGTCAACCTCATCCCCATGGAGCTTTCTCCACTACTGGTCCTATAAAGACCCGCGCCGCTGTTGCGGTCACCGGATTTTAGGCCACCGCCACTGATCACGACGGGTGCCAGTCTTTCCCGCAGGAAGTCGTCCATCACAGGCTCATCCCGGCTTGTGAAACTGCTCTTGCGGCTAGTGGAAGTCCGCACGGCACTGCCTGAAAAGCCCGTGCTCGTTGATCGACCTCTGCTGGCGCTCGTACTGGTACTGCCACTTCGTCCTCGTCTAGCATACTTCCCATACCCTTCATGTCCAGTTCCGGCTACTGGGCCCTTTTTAGCGGCGCGCTCTGCACTTTCAGCAGGAGTAATCTCAAGTGGAGATTTGGTCCGCTTAGCAAAGAGACCAAATCTACTGGTCGACTTGCTTGAGTCAGCGCTCAATGGGCTGGGTTCATTGATCAAGTAGCCAGTCTTGACACCCACATCCACAGGTAGTATCTCCTTCGATTGAGAAGCTTCAGTTTTACGTAGCCGTGATGGACTAACTGCAACCGGACCTGGCGATGGTAGTCTAGGAGGCCTCGCTTTCACTGACGAGGAATTGGACGGAGAGCGTCCCAAAGTTGGTCGAGCAGCGTATGGCGCCTCTGCATTAACATCAAGCTGGAATGGTCTATCTGAGGAATCTCTCCGTTTATGGCCGGTGGCCATTAGACGGTTTATGTTACTTTGGATAACTTGAGGAGGTTCAGAGAGATCTTCAAGCTTAGGTGTGTTTTCTCTGCTTGGTCTGGTCGGAACAGTTCTTGTCAGAGGCGGTCCCATTCGAAGGATTGGTGATGCAGAGCTCTTCTGCGGGCGCGGTACGTCCCACGGTTCTACTTCAGGCATTGCTTCTACCAGTCTATGAGTCGATATTTCACTTGGGTAGCCGTGCGTTCCTGTATTCTGCTTTTCATTCCGTGGTTGAATCAAGTTCTTCGAAGACGCACGGGTTGGTACACCAGGTGGAGGCGACATGAGTCTGTTTCCAGGATTGCTTGATTTGGTACCTTCTGTTCTCTCTGCACCCTTGACGGTAGACGAAGACGAAGAAGACGTGGCAGATTCCCGAAGCGCAGGGAGCCCTCGAGTCTCCGGGACGTTCAGATCTTGTCTATGTGGCGTAACACCATACCTTCTAGTGACGGGCGGACGGCTGCGAGTCGGACTCAGTTGCCTCGTGTACAAGGGGGATTTCGCAGACACAGGGATTCCCGGTGAGTAAGATGACATTGACGTAGGCGTAGATGTCCGACTGAAAGAGCCAGGAGATTCGGATCGGCGAGTCGACGAACCACTACTATGCGCAAAGCTAGGTGTAGGTTGCGATAAATTTTGCGTTGAAGCCGTTCCAGATTGCTGCCGCCTGCTATAGTTGGCCATGATGGAGCTAGAAGTGGCTTGGGTATAGTTCATTGTCCTTGGACCTGGCAGATATGATATCGGTGACGAAACAGAAGGTATAGCAATGCCGAGAACCGATCCAGAAGACGCACCTCCGTACCTATCAGGTGTACTAGCGGTCTCTCTCTGCGGTCTTGCGGGCACTGGTTCGGACGAGATGGAGGGCGTAGTATGAGCATAACGGCTATGCTGGTCGATCGAGGACGCTTTTCGTCTGAGAACCCTGGGTTGGCGCTTTTCTTGGTGTATGGTGGGGCCAGGAGTGATAGGCTTCGCCGCCGAAATACCTAAGCCAAGAGTACGAGACCGTTGCGGTATGGCTCTTGCCGCAGGCTCACTTCTCGTGGACATGTTTCCTGTAGCTCTTTGCGTTGTGCCACTCTTATTGTTCGAGGAAATGTCGGAATTATTACTCGAGGGCGCTGCCGGCACGCGGCTTTGCTTGCCACGCGAAAACCAAGAGGATGCGGGTATTCTAGAGGTACTGGCTGAGGTAGAAGTGATGGACGTTCTTCGTGATAACCCCGACGACGTTGCCCCCTCCCTCTCAGCTTCTTCTGCCGGCTTCCTCGCCGCTCGTGACCCGTAGGTTCCATATGAAGCCATTTTTCTTGCCGGGCTTGCGACGCTGAGATAGAGGTTGTGATTATGGACAACATGAGCAATGTGTACGGTGAATGGCACGTAAATATATCAATTATAAATGGGTGATGGAATATGCAACTGCGAAAAAGAATTAGTTTTTGGTTCAATATCACACTCCTGATGATGCACCAAGCCAAAACCGAAGCAGATGATTTAATTTACCTTGGGAGTCGATAAATAGTCGATTCAGTGCCGACACACTTTCTGGGATTTCAGATGAATAGACCATACCCTTGGGTTAAGCAGGTGATTCTGCGTCACGGGCTTTGTTATGTACACAGTACGGAAAGCGCCACAGAGCTCGGAGTGCCAGCGAATGTTTTGCTAAAGCAGCACAGCCACACACTTGTCGGAGATTCCGAAATATTCTTAGCAAGTTGCGGTGAGGAGAGTTCATGAGTTGTCAATTTTCTTTAACGGACAATACACAGTAAATGCAGCTATTCAAAAAGAATAACGCAAATAAGCAATGATCGTAACTCTGCTAAAGAAATGGCAACGAATATTTTGTGTTGGGGAGTGGGGGGGGAGTAAAAGTCTCTCGGGTTTATCGAGCCAAAGGCAAATGCTTTGACCAGGGTCGCGATTGGCTGTCACCAAATCTCAGCTTTGGCCCAGGCCACCAGTAGTGGCATGTTGGTTTGCCTCCGGGTACGGAGGTACATGGTACATAGCCTGTCAAAGACTGCAGATTCTGCGGAGAGCTAAGTCGATCAGGGTCTAAAGGGCCGTGGTTGACTTTGATCGTCTCAGCTCTCAACACTCCGTAGTGGTCAGATCTCAGACTGTGGACGGGTAAGATAGCCATCGTTAAAGACCTAAGTATGAGACTGGCACAGAGCTGGAGGGAAAGGGATGTACCGTGACTGTCCAGTAACGTGACGGGCTTATATGCAGGCAAGGTTATTCGTCAGGCTGTGCCGTAAGCTGGAGAATAACTCCCTGATAGCAATTTTCTCAGCGGTCGAAGACGCCGAGGATTAGACGCCTAGCTGTCATTCGTCTTGCGATGCGCATGACACTTGCATAAGGTGGTAATGCTGTGATGAATGAGAGCGCTTGCCTTCCTGCACTTCGCCGCTGGTGTTGGATTATTCCCCGTTCCGATGCATCTTTCAGGGCTACAGGGTCGCCTTCAACGGCAATGGTGCATGCAGGTGTTCCACTAAGGGGAACAGCGACCAGGAAAGACGCCTCGGCCCACCAGGCCGGTGTTTTGGTGCATATGGATTTTCAAAGTACTTACAACAATCATAGTCAGTCACGGCAGTACATAGCCAAGATACCAACGACCTTGCTTTCGGTACTCGATGGGTTCATGTGGATGCCTTGACGGACCGACGGGACAGGCCAGAGGAAGCGAGCCTTGTTGCTCTGATTCGTTATCGATTGCTCAACCCTGAGGCTACTCCCGAAATTCAACCACGTTAAGTATCTCAGCGCCTCGGTCCGGTTGAATGAGAATACCCAATCAGGTATGAAAACCAACCAAAAGAGCCCTCGCAATGCTGTGAGAGAGTGGGACAGTGGGACCAAGAAACAACCAAGTAGAGCATCACCTGATCTTGTGCGCCTCTTACGGCGAGCTGGAGCCTGGGGAGAATCAATCAGGAGCCAAGTCCCGTACCGCACAGTAACCTCCCACGCAGCAGTCGCTTGCCGCTCATGGTGTGATACCGACTTAGAGAGCAGTATCTCCGAAGCAGCTGACCACGACGACCGAGTACAGACTTGGAGGTTCATGCATTCCGTCCCACGTTATTCCAATGGCGGCAGAACAGGAGCCTTCAGTGCAACATGTACTTGGGAAAGGCAGTAGCGGCCGACTTTGTACGAGTCGTTGGCATTTGTAGATGGATGGTGCCGGATCTCTGGTCGTGTGCCACGCGGCTTTGGGCCTTGCATTAGATGATATAGCCCAGCAGAAGGGGCGGAAGGCTGCTTGTGGATCTCATTCGCCCTGTGGATTTGGTGGCTTTGGGTCGATTTCAGTCATGTGACCGTGGAAGGGTGTGCCACGAATCACGATTCGTGGGGGGTTACCCTGACCAGGTGGTGAAACAGTGATCTGAAGTGATGAGAAATGACGCGCTTTGGATCCCATGCTCTGCATAATATCACTCTCATCATGAGCTTGCGAGATGAGATCTCACGTTGGTAATTTCTGGTGTCCATTTTATTTGTGATGTGTGTGCTTAGTCACCCTTGCTTTTTCCTCCCAGTCGATCTGCGAACCGACCCTCGCACCCTCGGACCTTGCCATTGACTGTTCGCCGCATCTGGAATTCCAATCAACGACGGAGCAATGGTCTTCTCCACATTCTGCGGATTGCCGTCTCGTGGGTTGCCTGCGATGGCGAAACCGAGTAGATGTTGTGCGCTCTCGCCATCGTCTTATGGATATCAGAGCTATGGCCAGAATAAGCCTGGTTTGAACAGTGAATGTAATCAGTGAATAGACACGATGACTAAGGTATCCTCTCAACGCCTTGCTAACTAAAAGGGAAGTGAACAATGGAGATAGGCCATCATGCCACAATAGGTACGGATTGGTGACAATGATAGCAATGGAAGAGCAAAGCAAAACTCGCCAATAGTGGCGCAACACATTCTCAGCCACATGCCAGAGGTCGCATCCGCATCCGTTCTTTTGTCTGCCTGCCTTCTATTCCGTACACTCTCATCCACCAACACCTCAATCCACATACAACTTGCATGATCTCGTACTTTGACTGCAACATCTACCTTTAACGTGTAGCGACTGCAACTACAACAATTACCCATATCAATTGACTCTCACCACCTCCTCGACCACTCCCAAACCTTCACCCCGAGCTCCTCCGTTACCACCATTAACCATGTCGACCGACTACTCCAAGAAGAAAAACGCCGAGCTCGCTGAAATCCTCAAGTCGCGCGCCCTCCCCCACACTGGCAAAAAGGACGAGCTCATTGCCCGCATCCAAGAATCCGACGCCAAAGCCGCTTCCACCGCCACTAAAGAAGCCGCAAAACCTACCACCACCCCTGTTGAAGACGAAATCGACTGGGACGATGATACTCCCATCACCACTGACCCTCCTGCTACCTCCGAACCTGCTGCCGCAGCCCTAGCCGCAGGCGGCCTCGGGCGCGTCGCCAATCCTACCGCTGTCCCCAACCAAATTCCCGCCATCGACCCCTCCAAGGCCTCTGAATCGACCGCTGAAGCTGCCCCTACTACCACCAAAACCGCCACCAAAACCGCTACTGAAGTCTCCAAACCCTCCAACGAGAACCTCATCGAAGAAAAACCCGCAGAGTCCAAACCCCCACCCGCCAACTTCACCTCCGGCGTCCCGACCACAACCCTCGACGACGAACTCCTCAAGCGCCAAAAACGCGCCCAACGCTTCGGCACCACCGACCCCGCCTCCTCCGAAGCCCTCAAAGCCCTCGAGCGCGCCAAGAAATTCGGCACCACCGCCTCCGACTCCAGCGCCGCCCTCGTCAAGGGCCTGGATGAGCCGCTGCCCGAGCGCACAAAGGGCACAAAGCGCGGGCGCGGCGATAAAGATGAGGGTGAGAATGCGAGGGCAGGGAGTAAGCCGCGGCGGCAGGGTGGTGGGGGGAGGAGAGATCAGGGGGGTAGGAATGGCGGGAGGAGAGGCGCGGGCGGGAGGAAGCGAGATGGCAAGTCTGGGAGTCCGGCGCCGGGGAAGGCGAATGGGCTGAGCGAGAAGGATCGCGTAAAGGCAGAGGCAAGGAAGAGTCGGTTTGCTGCTGCGGCGTGAGGGGTGTGAGCGGGAAGAAGGTGTTTGGTGTGGCATTGCGAGGGGAGGGTTACTTACTATGTGGTCTTTGGAACAAGTGTCTGACTTGCACCAAAAAAAAGAAAAAGAAAACGCATTATTGGCTGCGCAAGTCCATTGGCGGGAACTTTGCGAGAAAGAAGGGGAAGGAAAAAACCAAGGAATCTGACACCCTACACCACACCAACGAGATGCAAGACGGGGTTTTGGATTCGAACACACACACACACACCCATTGCGAATTCGCGCATCGTGTATTCCGTACTGTAACACTATAGCTACTTTACTTACTACCACTTTCCATCGAATATGATAGATAGCATTACATCAACTTTCGCATCTTATGCAAAGTCTCCCACATCCACATCCACCCACCTACACCCTCCCCCCCCTTATTTTCCCCTCCAATCCCCAAGTCCCTTTTCCTCTATACGCATGGGACTATACCTTGTTAAGCAAAGAAAAAGGCCCAACGGACGTGACGGCGACGTATTCATGCGAAACACGAGAAGGTTTTCAGTGCGGAAGGTTTGCGATACGAAATGGGGGGAAGGGGGCGTCAAGGACGAGAGGACGAAGATGGAGGACAGGCAAAAAAGAACTTGCGTCTTGATTTTTCACCCCCCAATCGAAGATACTATTTGCGCACCCGCCTGATGCCATCCTCGATACACGAACCATCACGCCCTTCCCCTCTTTGGACTCTGGACCACAAACTCCACTCGCCGGCCCCCCCCCCAAAAACCCATGGGTATCATCACATCATCACTCCTCTCCCAAAAACACCCTCCACACCAGGTCTGTACATTCCTCCCACCTGCTAGATTATTGATACGGGACACCATATCCCCCACCCCCCACCATCCCTTGCTGCTGCACCGCTTGCTGTTGTGCTTGCATAGCCCCCTGCTGCTGGCTTCTCAACTGTCCCAGATCCCTGAACCATAAATGGCTCAACGCGTCCACCGCACTGATCCTCATCTCCGGCCGCAGTTGTAACATTCTGGATAGCAGATCCAGGCCCACCTGGTCAACCTGGGGTAAAATCATTCGCAAGTCCTGGGTGGCGTAGATGTGGAAATTAGGCTTGTATTCTGGGAACTGACTGATGCCCGGCCAAGAACGTTCAGAGGGCGTTCCCATGAGCCGGAAGATTTTCTGTAGTTGATCTTCATTAGTGGTTCCTGGGAATAGGGGTCGGCCAGTGTACATTTCGGCCATGATGCAGCCGGCAGACCATATATCGATCGAGGTGTTGTAGGTGCGGGAGCCGAGGAGGACGTCGGGAGCGCGATACCAGAGAGTGACGACTTCGTTGGAGAATGTATTAACGGGGATCCCAAAGGCTCTCGCGAGACCAAAGTCTGCGAGTTTGAGCTGGCCCTTGTTGTTTATAAGTAGGTTCTGAGGCTTTAGGTCTCGGTGTAAGACGCGGTTTTCGTGGCAGAACGCGATACCCTGCAGGAGTTGGTGCATAAAAGATTTGATAGTGATATAGTCCAACTGGCCGCCGCCGCCGCGAGAGTCCATGTATTTTTTGAGATCTTTGTCCATGTATTCGAAGACGAGCATTAACTTATTCTCGGTGTGAATGACGTCGTGGAGCGAGACGATATTTTCATGTTTGAGCTCTTTCATCAGGGAGATTTCGCGGATAGCGGTGGAAGGGGTGCCCTCTTCGGAGTCGAGGTGGATTTCTTTTAGGGCGACCAGTTCGCCGGTTTGGCGGTTGCGACCTTTAAAGACCTGGGACCATGGAGTCAGCGGGAGCGCGAGGGAGAGTCATGGGGTGGAGTATACAGTGGCATAAGTACCCTCACCCAGCTGTGGAATAATTAGCATGCAGTCACTGGCGATTGGAAGGATAACATACCTTTTCCAGCTGCTGGAACGAGCTGGGGTGTCTCTTATCCATGACGAACTCGTAAGAATATCTCTGCGGATTCAATGGAGGCGTACAAGTGCTGCTTGGAACAATCGGTATGGTATATGAGAACGTCTGGGCGCTTGGAGGGGCAAAGGTATTCTCAAGTCTGACGGAATTGATCCGCTGTGCTAGTGTCTCTCTTTGGACCTGAAGATAATCGCAGGGAGCGACAAGCTGGTTGGCAACCTTGTTACTTTGTTGAGAAGCAAACAACTGGGGTTGAGTGTAGGGAAAGGGCGCGGTATATAAAGGATCAGGCTCGGTAAGTTGTTTCAAGAGGGATCTGTTCGGATCGAGGGGATCCATCTTGGGCTGCAGCGGGAGGATGCAGCTCTAAGCGCTGCCCTACGCGTGAAAGCGAGTGGAACAGTAAATATAGTAGTCTTATATATCGTAGTTGGCTCAGCGCGTCAAGTGCTATATTGTTTGGAGTAAAAGGATCTTCTGTTACAAGAGGAACCCATGTCTGCAAAGGCTTGATTGGAATTGGAATGCACGGCAGTCACTGCTCCTTCCTCATGGAATTTCCCTTCTTGGGGGGAGACTTTCCCAAGCCTACTAATATCCGGAGTAACGTCCAAATAAATGAGTTAGAATATTCGCATCTGTAGGTGTTCGAGATCACCAGATAAGTCCTGCAACGGGTCCATGCCGAGTGACATTAAACAATTTCAATTGAGCAATCACCATATCGCCTGTACAAGGCTTCAAAGCAACCATTCCTCCGACGGTACCGTACAAACTCTCCGAGTCGTTTTGTTACAGAAAAGTCGCTCTCCTTGCTCCAACTTCCAGCGCAAGGATCCATTCATCACATAGAAAACTCTCCGGAGCTCTAAAAGACATATAATTTACACCATCCAGACAAGCATAACGAATAGCAAACAACCAGTAAGCAGCTTTTCTTCATCGTTAGTCTTAAATCACAGGCCAAAACTCCCTTCCAAACCTTCGAGCACGCCAAATTCGTCCACATTCGGTATTACGATCCCTCGATATTCGCCCCCCATGTCGCAACTACTCAGCTCCTCCCCGCTTGTCAGCTCTTCTTCCGAGAAACTCAGCACACTTCGCGCTGAAGCTGGATTAGTGCCTAGATCTGGTGGCATGGCCCATATTTCCGAGGCCCAGTCGTAGGTTGCAGACGATGGGGACGGAGATATGTAAGCTGAAAGCAGGTTGGGTGATGAAAATAGGCCGTCGTACGGAGTGTGCGTTTGCTGCGTAAGACCATAGGCCGCATCTATGTCTTTATACGGGGTTCCGCACATAGTGGACTGAGAGTTGGGTCTGGGAGTCTGTTCGTTATTGAAGGATAAATAGTCAAGATTTGGTGTTTGACAAGGGGCGGCTTGGCGTGGAGACCTCTGGATGCTCGAAGAGCTCGCGTGATTATACTGAGGTGATGGCTCAGAAATGGCTGATGATATGCTATTCTGGCTGTCGCTTCGAGAGTAGATTCCGAGACTGTTTGTAGAAAGGCTAGGGGCGGTCGCTCGACGACCGTGAGGGTCCTCCTGCTTCATTTGACGAGGATAGCCACCAGCAATGCGCGAAGCCACTGCTTGGATTTGTTTCCTAGCTCCCTTCAAAATGACCTTCGGTGCAGGCATGACGCTATCAGATTTCCGCCTCGGCGTAGTGTCCCCGGGTTCTTGATTACTTTTCGGACCTCGTTCGACACTAATCATTGCACAAGCTACCTTCTTGAATCCTGCAGCTCCAGCTGCTTTGTTACGCTCAAGTATCTCAACGACCGAGCACATGAGCCGTTGACTATCTTGAATAAGCTTGCCGTTACGGTCGAGGTCAAGTCCTTGGAAGAGGAGGCCGAAGCCGGAGAGGAGCAAAAGTTCGTTCTTGTTGAGACAAAAAGAGAAGCTCATCCTGCGTTCTTCGAGTAGTCGCACGATTTGAATGATGTGCTTGCTTGAGCCTGCGAGCGCCATAACTGATGAGGAAGCTTTGGGCCCAAGGGTGGAACCGACAGCAGGGCGGTGAATCAAGGTCCGAATGTAATGATACGCGAGTGACTTATGGTGATGTTAGCTTTGGACCGTTTGAAGGGAAGTGTATAAAGTACCAGTAGCGGTGATCGGCTGCCGACTACATGAGTGCTAGGCTTGTCTTGGACAAAGTGTAATCTCAAGTGAGGCGCAAGACTGTTGAGCCAGGCATCAAGCTCATCGTTCAATGCACTAATGCTCTGGAGAGACAAGTCGTGGGTCGAAGCTGCGGGGTAATTCTGGTCGAGAACTTTTGACATGATGCGCGATACACGGAAGAGGGCTAACGCGCTCGACAGCCTGGTAGATTCTCCAGGTAATGTTGACTGAAACCCTCGCTCCGAAACGTTCTCGTCGTCAATGTCAGAGGGATACTCAGCATAAATATCGTCCTCATTCAATAGCCTTGGCAAGCCGAGTAGAGCAGCTGAAAAGCTGTCAGGGGTCAGCGTGAGCAGATTCCAGAGGAGAGAGAAAACCCACCAGTCTAGAGTATATAGCGTCCAGAATACCTTCTTCCTCGTCTCGCTTGTCAACGCTCCTAGAGAAAAGCGTTTCTGGCTCTGATGAAGTCCAAGGCGATGCGATAGGCTGACCGCCATTCCCTTATAGTGTAGTAGCTGGTTATAATCTGCCTTTGCAATGCAATAGATCTGTGCAAGCACAAAACATTGTAAAGTTGCTAGTGTGTTTTCGGAAGACACCGAGTCGATTGCAGTCTGCCATTGATTCTCGAAATCCGCCGCATTCTGCTTGTTCCACTAACGACCGAAGATTAGCAGCCTCTCCATTCTTCTGAGCGCCAGACACATACCTCAGCTGATAACGCGGCAATGCCAAACACCAGATTGAGCTGCGCAATTGATTGCTGATCATGAAGGTCTCCGGGGTGGGTTACAAAATCGGTGTAAATTTTCAAAAAGGTAGGCCTATGCAGTACCGGAAACAAAGGGGCCCATTCTTGGAAAAAGATGTTGATCATCTGATCAGAAACGAGGCGTGGAGGCGCCTTTGACGTGGTACTTGTAGCTGAAGTACCTCTGGGTAAAGACGGTTTAGTACTCGGGGCGAAGAAGGACTCGGTCTTGAAATCACTACATTGTTTACCACTTTCTTGAACCTTCGCCTTGAACGTATCTAAAGCCGTCAGCGAAAACTGTGGCTCGCCCACGGCTGCACTATTCACCTATGAAGGCTCTTCCACTTGATGCGCCCATGAAGAACGAATCTGTATTATCCCCATCAAGCAGACACGGCGATTGCTGCACCCTGAACACATCATCTTTAGGTTCCTGTCCTTCCACTACCGGAACCTGCTCCGCAGCCGTCGTGGGTGAAGCGGTGGCTGATGGTCGTCGTGAGGAGGGAAAACTTGAGTGAATCCTCGAAAGAATGTCGATTTTCTCATCCTTCTCGTCCAACAAGTCCTTCAGCTCCTTCACTTCCGTTTCCAGCGCCCTCACCCGTTCTTCCAGAGACTCCGTATATCCTCTCGGGAAAGCCCTTCGGCTAAGCTTGTCGCTTGTTTTGCACTCGAAGCCCACATTCGCACACTGAGAACAGCAGGGGGTAATGCCGTCACATCGTATTTTCTTGCTTCGACATCTGTCACAGGCTTGCGCGATCCTACTTTGTGCACTCGTCCCAACTTTTATGACTTTCATAGGAAGAATTCCAGGCATGGTTGCTTTCTCTGGGGACAACGACGAGCTAAAGCCGAGGGCGTATCTGCGAGGACTATGATAGCATTGAAGCTTGCTTACACAAAGGTGAAATACAATTGTTAGGTCAAGTTACACAAGACGTTGTAGGCAGTCGTTGAGATGGCTCGGGGGAATAAGGATCAAGCTATTTTGGCTGTGGGGGTACGGCATTTACCTTACTTATGCATCATTTAGATACTGCGGGCCATTTGCTTTGGTTTCCAGCATGGGGGAGGAAGAAGCCGGAGCCTTGAGGGTGTTAGTGCCATTGTGGCAGGCAATTCATGGGGGGCTTCGTCTACGGTGTGTAGTGGTTGTGTGGTTGTCTTGGAATCGCTTCGATTGGCTGATAGTCGGCCAAAGACATGTGCGTGTTCTGGTGCTCATCCAGAACGAGCCTAGTCACGCTACCGAACTGTGTTGTGGCATCTTTAGCACTTTTTAGCACCGACGTCTCGATCGGCCCAAAATGCGGGGATTGCCAGAGCCCTAACAATTACCGGAGGCCTAACCGCGACCACGCCCATCATGAATGATGACATGTCAGCATCAGTATAAGGCCAACGGGAAATAAGGTATCTAGACTCTGCCTTCTTCACCGATTATCCTTATTCCCCAACAATGGGGCCTTGTCGATCGCCGTTCTCTACTCCAATTACTGTGAGGTAGTACAGCTTGACGTCTGCTCGGCCAATTCCTGATTCCTTCAGTTGTTACTCCTATGAGGTAATTGGTTGGTGTTGCTATCTAATATATCGCCCTGCTTGCGATTATGCACATCTGATCATGCACAGTTCGTAGATAGCCTACCTTACTTTATGTAGGCCTCCGGGCATATTTCGAGGCATATTTCTTCCTTGTCGTGGGACAACGGGTCCCTGCAGCCAATTGAATGTGCCTGAACGGTCACAGCGCAGTCAGGGGAGACCCTTCAATATCTCAACTGCCTAAATCATCCATCAAATTTCACCTCTGCCGTGGGGGCTGAGGTCGTAGAACCAGGCATTTCAACGTTGGACAGAAACTGCCCGATGACGAGCAAGCTCTTGGGGTACCTACCTAGGTAGCGCACTGAGAGGTACTGTAGCTTCAAATCTTCGCCGCGCTTAATGCGCCAAGTTGGGTACTTAACCACACGCCAAGGTTAAGTACCTTTCTTGGCATATCCCCTTCTCCGCATCCCGAAATTGAAGTTGTGCCCTTGATGGATGTAGTTTAGGTGCTATACTCTATGGTGCCGAGACTCGGTTCGAACCCAAGCCGATTTGGCCGGAAACCCATGTTATGGAACATCTTCCCCCGGCGTTTGTTTGGATAGATGGACAAGTCCAGCGACATCGTAACGGGTCATGCTGTACGGTGACTTCCTTTCGAGTGGATTGTCGTCGAGCAAGTGTTTCGCGACTTGTAAGTTCCATGTTCATAGATTTGGGGCTCAACAGAGATGATGCCATCCATCATGCACGGACCTTCTCCGCAAAGCTCGGCTATTTCCGCTGTTCAACATACCTAAGAAACCTAGCTGCCAGCTTTTATTCCCCTTCAGGAAAAGTCATCCTCAAGCGTTGCCTGGCTTTGGTCCGCTCCAGACGCTAGATAGTCCTGGACGGTTTTCGATTCGAGGAGTGTGGATTTCTACAATTCATAAATCATAATCAGCAGGTTTGCTAGTTGCTACTCGAGGAGAAATTGCGAACGAAACATACCCTGTTTTCAAGAGTTTCATAAGCTCGCAGCATCAATGTTCGTTCGAGTCCGCGCAGCCTCAAGGCGTTGAAAAGCCGGGGATAAATGGCTTCGTCTGTAGATAATATTCCTTGAGTGCGATCCTCGCTGCTGTCAAGTGCGCGGAGTTGGCTTTCCAGCCGAGTTTGCAATGTCGCAACTGCTCGTAACTCAAACACATCCCACAGAAGCTCCGCTTTAAGAAGTTTGTCAAGCTCCGAAATATCTGTAATCTCACTGTCTTTCCAATTGACACTCAGTTCCCTCTCACCATCGTTCGTTTGCAGAACCGAAAACCCAAGCCCGTCCTCTTCATTCACACAAAGTAGCCAAACGAAAGCGCCTTCCCACTGTATTGTATCGTCCTGCAGAAACAGTCGGAAGCCAGGTGCTGAATTGTTAACAGCCTTCTTTGCAATCTTCAACGGATCGTCGCCTGGGATCTCAAGATCGAGAAACAGCTCCTGGGCGCTTTTCATAGTGTCGTCAATAAAGCCATAGGAGAACAGCATTTCGCATGCACCTTTTTCGTCCCCATATGTGATAGTAATCTCCTCCCCTAAAATGGTGTGTTTACCATGTTGAAGAAGTAGGACTGCATTACCGTTATCATCGGTTTCGTACAAGGCTACAGTGTCCTCGCCCGATGCATGATTCGCCATATCAATATAAGGAACCATTACATGGCCTGTACCGGGTAGATCCAAGGCCCGTGATCTATACATTGCATCAACCTGTTTCCAGTCGTCAAAGGTCAGGGCTCCTGTTTCCGCGTCCCACCAGAATTGCTGACACCAATTGATTGGTAAAGTTGAGTCCCGAAGAAGAGTGAACTCGCGGTCTAAGCTCTTCAGCTTCGCTTCCAACGCTGCCTCGATTGAGGTCCCCACCAAAAAAGTGCGCTCTTCATCGTCCCAAAACGTTGGTAACGGGATGTGCGCAGGCAGCAGCTTCACATATTCAGTCAGTGGATTGTAAACCCCGACTATACCATCTGTAGCACTGTTCGTGATTTGGACTAGTAGAAATATGAGAATTGCTCCCCGAGCTGTCTGGCATGTATCAGTAAAGTCTCTAATATGCTATGGTCTTGGATGGCGAAACGGGAGCAAGTACCCTTGCATACTCGCCGACAGCTTCGAGGACGTCCTTGAGGTGCTTATCAGACTTGGCAAATATCCACACATTCTCGAGAGATAGGACCAGATCTTTCGGCACCGTCACAAGAATGGAATCCTTATCGTTCCTCTGAGCGGTCAACACTAGGCCTGCGCCTCTGCTACTGGGCGAAGGAGCTACTTCAACTCCATTGAAGCCAACGCCGTTCAGCTTTGCCCATGCGGAAAGATTCCCAACAGGCATACTTTCTCGACGCATCGTGTTCGGATTGTGGGATCACGCTCAAACAAAAGACGGTAATTCGTCAAATCCCTCTTAGTAAGCGATCCTGCTTTGGCCCTAGCATCTTCAGACGTGTCACACTAACCCCGTTAGAGGCAACTAGCATCTACCTACTGTAAGGTACGTTTGGAACTTTGGAAGTGCCTAAGTATTCTTCGACATGTACCATCTTCCCCTCCTGATATTTGTCACCATGATTGAAGATCTACATTGTACGTTTTGCGCTGCGATTTCTGCTTGTGCTATTGGAGCTTTTGAGAAATCCAAATCACATCATTGGCAATATGATTTCAGAGTCATAGACACTCCCTAATGATCTCCTACCCCAGGCGGAATGGCTCCGTCGCTGGAGAACATCCTGGGAGTTCCTTCCACTGAATCTCGAACTCTTCACCTATGTCTTCCAGTCTGACGAGCTCTACAGCCCTTCTTCTCATTCACTGCACGGGCAGCACATACCTCTAAAGAACGATTCGAGCTGCACGCATTGGGGCCCCTGCTTAATCTTACCTCCCTCCCGCCATGCTACTATAAATGGGCAGATGCGACAATAAACGGCGATCTTACCCATGGATTCATTTCCTTTTCGTCTTTCGTGCACATTTTCCTTGCAAAAGCGTAAGTGGAACACTACTGGCTCACCATACGTGCATCGCGGCCAACACACGATTTTGACCTTTCACGCTGGCACACTGATAGAAAATTCTTTAATCGTGAACATGAGTGTAAGGCGTACTGGAAGCTAGCAATTACTCTTGTGGACCCAGGAACACTGTTCTTAACAGAAGGGAAAAAGGCGCGAGCTGAGCAGAAGAAGGCTAGACACTCGATGAGGAAGATGATAATGGCAAATCATCGATGTAGAGCAGTGAGATGTTTGGGGTCTGCAGGTATGCAGGAAGTGGTGCGCAAGCGCCTGGTAAAAAAGTTGGCAAAGTATAAGGTAGTTCAACCGGGGTTGGGACAGTGCTCTTTCTTTAGGGTTGGAGACGAGAATGGTGCTATGCATTCTGAACTGCCTATCTCCGGCGATCGAGTCTTTGTTTGTTAACATTTTACCTGGAAGTGAGCTTGACGTGAGAAAGCTGATGGGCAAATGGGGCATGTTGTTCCCTAGATCGTGGTCACTCGGAATTTCATTGAACTCTTGATTGCAAAGCAATGCCAGGTATTATGGTAGACGAGTTTAGGATAGCCTTCTCGAGCATGTATGCAGAGGTCTGTTCTGTTTGTGAGAAGGCTGTTGGAGGGAATCGTTCAGAGCTTGCACCGTCCTATTCGGACGTAAGGCAACCAATGACTCGGCAAGGTCTACCATCACTACGCGTAAGATGCCTACAATTTTTTATCTCGCCTTTTTGATTATGGCCACCGTTAATGGCAAAAATTTTCTCATCATAGGTGCCACTTGAGGTATCTGTCGTGCTTCCGTTCTAACTTTCGCTGCAGCTAGAGCAAGCGTTGTCTGTATAGCGCGCCTGTACCGATGATTTGAATTGACGGTGTGGGATATGAGCACATGCGTAAGAAAGAACTCATACTTATCACAAACCTAGCAAGCCTAATACAAGTTGCCCGACGACTCGGGTCGAGGCTTGGAACTGTCAACGTTCTCACCGACATTACGGGAGTAACATTCTTCGGTACTCTAGAAGCAGAGAAACCTACGGTTAGCGACATGTCGTTGAAAGTAATATTTGTGGACCGACTTCCTTCATTCATGCGGTCCTGCCTCCGATGATTGCTGTTAAGAACCGGTGTCCCCAGATTGATCAGAAGCGCCTCAGGATGTCTGGACCATCCTGTCAGCGCTGCTTACGCGACATCCAAGGCCACTTCAATTAGATTTCACCAAGATCTTCAAATGGAACCCAGAAGGAAAGGACGTCCACGGCTGTTACGTGCATTCCGGCTCTATGGCCATGTATCTGAGTACCGCGAGCGGTCTATGCGTATTAACTCAGTGGGCTTGAGCTAAGAATACAGAACGTACTATCAGCTTCGAAGCATGGAGAAAAGACACCGAAGCTGGCTGCACATATGGTGGTGGCGTTGTGTACTAATGAGCGCCGAAGGACAGTAAGTGTGAACTATATTTAATTCTTAGCAGGATATCGCAGGTGTCATGAAAGATGCTACGATAAGAAAGGAAAAGATCGAAGAATTGAGAAGGGGAGACTGTATCATTCAAAAGTTGATGCTTGTCGCTTGCGAATGTTGGGTCAAAAACAACTTGCGCTTTTTGCACTGAACCATGTAATAGTCATAATTGCTCTAGGTGTTGGTGCACGGTACTACGTCCCGATGGGACTCCAAATTCTGCATATCCGAATGGACTCTTGATAGCTGATTTGTTGCTACTCAAGTTGATTGGGCTGGATTCCAGCAGCCAAGATTGCCGCGGATTGGAACCTTCATCATCTCTGACCAAAAAATTTCCTACACTTGACGATAGTGATGAAGCGTCCTGTCCATTGGTGATACAAGCATGTCAAGCGCATCTTCGATCGCAGCTAGAAGTTTGTGATGGAGCTCGCCTGGCGATACCTGGCTATCCGCAACTGGTGGCCTGAGTTGATTGTCTTGTGGAGCATGAAGCGGCTCACGAGGCTAGCTCCATGGGGACCTCAGATAAAAAATGCTCTGTTTCTTCGGCCTCGTAATACTGTATTGCGCTGACCATTGGACTTGCATTGTTAAGGAACCCAACATTTCAATCTAGTTGCTTAATTATAGCTCTAGACCTACTGCTTGGAGATGCCATGAGATCACATGCTCCCGAGATACTACCACAAGAGGGATCTATGCCTTAATTGACCCGGTCGAGAAGATGGAGTTGGACAAAGTGCCTGCGCAAGAAAAGATGGTTTGCTTTAGCTACGATTTTCCTGGAGATTATACTTGTAGAAGCCGTTGCCGAGCTACGTACGGCGAAGCAGAGCATGGTCGCCGTTGAGAATGTACCAGTTATATATGTAGTTCACAAAGAGTGGTTTCTAAAGCGAAGACGAGTTTGACCAAGCCTATGCAATAGGATGGGGAGATCGCTGGCAACACTACAAACCCGAAGGTTGAACGAAATACAGAACCTGCTCATCAAACTCGTACGAAATCGAAAACCGACTTTACCCCAGTTCATGCTTATTATGCGAACGTGGGACCCTCTCGATTGCTCATTGCGGCAGAGCCGAACACATCTGAAGGAGTCCACGTTGTGCGGGCGAGAAACATGATGGGAGGAAAAGACGTAGGCCATCCGTTGGATGCTATACGACTTGCACATGAACGATCTAAGGGGTTCATTACGGCCTTGCCTTTACCGACTGAGGATGACATTAAAGACAAAAGCAAAACGAGCGTTTTCGCGAAGGCTATAGCCGTGATACTAATCTTTAGATTAGTAATCTCACTTGTTGCAGGAGCAGTCCTAGGTCTTAGCATATCTCAGATGAAGATAATAACTTATAGGGTCTATCGCTTGTACAGTCGCGACCTATGGTAATTAGTGGAAGAGACCTCAAGTAATAGAGACCCCTATGCTACTTACTGCATCTTTCGACAATTTCCAGATAGCGAAGCTATAGCAACTACGCTCCGATAGCCTTCTGGAACTGTTATTCCCGCCTCATGGAACAGACCCCATTGCTACAGATCATATACCAAACGGAAGTAAAACTATTCTTCCACCGCTCATCCAGCCTCTCATGGCAGTCATGGCGGCATCCACCATTGTCTTTGGTAGCCTGCACTTGCTCGCTTGGGACTACGCATCCACAACCGTTTCTGAATGGTGCCTATGGAGAACTGCGGCTCTTATTGAAGTGTATCTGCTATTGTTACTATTAGCTATCAATGGCGCTATGGCGACACTCGATCTTCTTCAACGAAGGGACGCTCGTCGTTTTCTAAGCACTCTTCATTCTACATTCAAAGACTTCCTGGACTCTCCTGCACAACATTGTAGCTCTCCAAACAGTGGTGTGTTGGTGATGAAACTCGAAGATTGAAACTCAAGGATCGATAATAAAACACCTAAGCTCACTATAGTCAAGTGCTCTCATCTACAATCCGCCTTCCTTCAATATGTCCGCAATCTGCTATTAGAACTCGTAATACCTAACTTTCGTCAAGAACTTAAAGCCTTGTCAACATAATCGACAATATACCAACAACAACCGGATATACACGGCGAAGACGTCGACCTTGTTGACATCTTCCCTAAGATTTTATGGAAAGCCTGCCACCTGCTGGACCAATCTCTACACGGATGTGGTTGCCAAATGAGCAATCTTCGAAGGTTTGCGGAATGTATTGGAGACAATCTTGCGAAGCTGTGGCCACGGGGGACGTTCTTTATAGTGAGGGCAAGATTCTACTTTTCCGCGAGGTTGACTATTCTTGCACTGGCGTTTGCTAGTTTGAGGAGAACGGAGGATTCGGTATACAAGTTATCTTGAACGAGTAACGTCTCAACCTTCCAATAGGTGGAGGAGAGAGTTTATGAATAGCAATTGCTGGTGGACCTGATACTTCCACATCTAACGATATGTCGATGCCACCATACTTTTCATATCATTCCTAGCGTTGCCCTAAACCCCGATGATATCTCCGCTGAAATTGCCGGGATCGACTAGCTAGCCCAAATGATGTAATGACCATTTCAATCCACCACCTCAGTCTACTCCCATACCTTTACCTTAATCTCTGCACCAGCTCCTGCAAACCTCCATAACCAATCACCCCCTTAAAACCCCATCAAACCCTCCCTCCCACCCAACCACCCCCCCAAAAATGCTCCCCCCAACCCTCCGCCGCGCCCTCCCCGCCCTCCTCCCCAGTGTCCCCATCCCCCACCCCCGCAACAACGGCACCTGGTCCGGCCGCCAAGCCGACGAGCACGTCACGAACCAAGACCACGAACTCGACGTCCACTCCTCGGCGTCAAAATCGGGCGGGCGGCAGCGCGCCGCAGGCGACGGGAGAGATTCGAGCGCGGCGACGGAGAAGGATCAGGGGAGTCAGAATGAGAAGGCAAAGAAGGATCATCCGGAGGCGCCGGGGCCGGTGATTGGGATGAATGATGAGAGGGGTGGGGTGAGTGCATTTTTTTGTTTGGGGGGGGTGGGGGGGTTCTGTGGGAGATGTGTGCTAATGGGAGTATAGAAGGGGCATGCGAGCTGAGGGTAGTGGGGATGTAGGGGGCTTTACTGCGGGGGGGATGTTGGGAGGCAAGGGTTTGTTGCATGATATGGCGTTGGGCTTCGGAGGAATGATTACTTTGCTGGCTCTATGGATAAAAGAACGTACAATCACGGCAATGTTTTCAATCCGAAAGCACGCTAAATCAAGTGGATGCAGCTGAATACACCAACACACAAGATCGAAAGTTATTTTGAGTTCTGATTCTAATTCCAAGCATCAATGGGTATTACCATGATGTGACCGAATATCTTTGCCTCGGCCTGGGTCGGTTTATGAACTAGGCCATGACGGGCCCCATTACGAGATATGTGGTCAACTTCTTATCTAGTACTCTCATATGACCGGCAAGCACTTAGTCCACGCCCTCATCATCGGGGTCGACTCCTGTAGCCTCGACCAAGTGAAAGGCTTGGTTGAGCCCGGGAATGAGGTGATGAGGATTTAAGATTCAGCCTATCGCCACCGACATAAGGCTGTATACACCTGTGTAGATGCACCTGTTCTTGACTTTGGCACACCGCCATCAGCGTTTGTGGTTGACCGTATCCACCCCAATCGGTGTTATAGGTATTTCCCTATCTACTTCGCTTCGAGTCGACAAAAAACCCAAGGATCTCCTTTGTGACATACGCATATCCGGGGAGCAAAATCATTTGGAGAGGTACGCAATATGTGATAGGTTGCGGTCCATTCGTCTTCGCCCAGCTTCTTGTGGACGCCTTGAACAGAATCGTTGAAAATGCAATAGCGAGCTCGGTGTGTATAGGACGCCCCTTCCCAAGCGCAGGACATGGTTTGGACGGCGAGAACGAGAGACATCTCTTCCCATTAGGGGGCCGGGATTCATTCCATCTCCCACCGCCTCGCGAAGTTCATCACGAAAGGCTGCTGCATAATCGGCAGGTTGGATTGGAGTCGTAGGCTCCGGATTCAGGTTGGGCGGCGTCTCAACCAGGACAATCGGCGCCGCGCCAGCAGGAGTGGCCTTCTTGCCACGTTGACGGGGTGTAGCCGGCACCTTTGCGGCGGGCTTACGACTGTTAATCGCAAAGCTCGACTGCAGGATCGCAAGTTACAGCATCACTTACTTTGGAGACGCCTTTGGTACCACTCTTTACCACCTTGGGGCCTTTCCCCCCTCTCTTCGCCGCCGGCGTTGAACGAGTGCGAGCCATTACGATAGTTACTTGAACAATGGTGTAGTGTACTAATATCAGGCTCAAATACAGGAAGACAAGTGGTGGAATGGTACTCGTTATACAAAGGCGAAGAGGTTGCAAATGGTTGGAGTTGAAGCGTTTGCAACTTGGCAGAATCAGGGCGAGCATGCGGGGATTCGCGCTGGGTCCCTGGTAGCTGGTAGGATATCGAGAGACTTGAGTCGTCAGAGATCACTATATGTTCGTCGGCGAAGCAGAATTCTTTTTATATGCGCACAGTTGGCGGCGTCGGCTCTGGTTTTTCTACTATCGCATAGAAGACGCAGCGTTCTTCAGTACGTTCTTGATGGTTGTTTTAGACAATACTGTCTCTCGATTACCTTACTCTATCTATAACAAGATTCGCATATCACCCTCGGAATCGCAGTGATCGCGAGACACGTTACTCAAGTCGACAATACAACACTCGAAGCTGCTAGCATTTGATTAAAACGAACGGGTGGGTGCCCCTGCTTGAAGTGGGTGTTGAGTACTTTAGCTGAATGTACAACGCCGACGGCATTTTTTTCATCGTCATCTGTTCTCTCGCTTTTTGGGCCTAACATGTTTTATCCATCGGGTCGATAGAATATTTATTTGCATAAACGTTTTACTCAAGATGTGTTGGTTGAATATCAAGGCTTGATTTAACGCACACTGAAACCAACGACGGCAATAACTTTTCATCCACCGATTTTTTTTCCGGCATGGCTCAAGAGGCTATCTGACTTCAATTTCATTTGATAGTCCTCTCATCATGTTCAAGATAACTGAATTCAGTCAACAATAAAACCTTGTTTGTTTTTGATTGCCGGGTTGGTCGTTTTCATTCTAAAAGACCAAATTCTCGCCATCCAGCTGAGCTCCTGCGTCCAACGTTCGTGCTTTTGGCTGACAGCATTCCCGGGAAGCCTTCAAGCATTTGAAGTGTCTGCTTATTGAATGGAAGAGAACGTTCTCTTGATTCACTGTAGCCCTTGAGCGAATCTTGGGGAGCCCCTCTGGTCGAGGTGCTGGTGGCTGGAGTCAATTTGTGCTCCTACCCTGGATTGTCCTTCGTTCAATACTTCTCTTTTGTGATGTCCTATTGCTCTAGCTTGTTGTAAATCCTGACATGCTTGGATTTCCCTCTAACTTTCACCTATCATATCAGAAACGTATACATCTTGAACGCACTCCCTTTGGGCCGTGTTGGCTCTGCCGAGACCTGTTGTCGGAAAACAGCGACCACGTGGTTTTCGCCCTGGACATAGTGCAGAGAGTACTTCCTCGACAAAAGCGACTATGAAGTGCTTCGAGTTTCCATGCATATGGTGGTGATGCAAGGATGTCTGCTGAGAATAGAACGAATTTTCCGTTGTCGAACCTGGGCACACTCTTTCTCTTCCTTGCCTCTTCTAGTGGTTAAGTTAAGGCAATCATCCCCAGGATTGCCATGTCTTCTGTTATGCCTTGGAGGAAAGAGAGCTGCTCACTGCTGTGCAATGACATACACAGAATTGAGCATTGTTAAGTTTGAAGTATTGGATCCCAGAATTGTGTCTGATCTGTGTAAGAATTTTCAACGACGCTTGACCTGTCGTAAACGACTAAATGATTTGTTCATGTGCTGTAAACTTGACGCATGCGTCACTGAGTCTTGCAGCTCTCTCAATGAGATAGTTCGAAAAAAGGAATCAGATTGTCTCGTCTTTGTCATTCCAACAATTAGTTGATAAACATTATAAATAACAGGAACAAGGACATTTATATTGCCCTCATGAAAAAAATGTTCTTGGCCATCCACTTAGTCAGACGTTATTCTCGTACAGACATTCATAAGACATGATGTCGACGTCGTCGAGGTCGACAAGGATCTTGCCAGGTATGAAACGGTTCAGGGGCGATTCTTGTTCTATTCGAACAAAGACACTAACACCGTCATTTTTGAGGAACCTCAGAAAGATCTCTGGGGTGAGGAGATTCGTTAGTAAGGTCTTTGAACCGTCATTTCTCCACCGTTTCGATGGTTACTAGGATCTCATTCCATGCGTGGAATATGTTCTCCCCCTATCTTTTGTACTATATCTTGTACAAATTGCTTACCAGTCTGTCTGATATGACGATTATACTCGGCGTTTCCCTAAAGAAGAGTTTCGTCCTCTTGAGCGGTCTATTCTTTCTTCTGAGCCGCCTTTCATATCTGTGCCAGGGCTACTCTGCCTCGTCAGTTTTGTTCCAGTTTAAGTTTACGCGGCTCTCTCAGCCCTTAATCAAAAACAAGAAGTATTCGATAACCTGTAAACTAACAGAGTAAAGGTCATGATCGATAGTGTGACAGTCAAGAACAAGTGATAATCATTAAATAATTCAGCAACTGACACATCGTCCTTTCTTGTGTTGCGACTTGCGAGAAATCTTGAAAATTTCTTAATCTTCTTGAATATCTGAAATTCAATTTAGCTATGAGCCTATGATTAATCAAATATTGATCAGATATTGATATGATCTGTTGTAACCTGTCACGATCCTAGCCTTCGCCTATCCTTCAACTAGCCTTCGCCTGGTTTCATCCTAATCGGGCCTAGCGGGAATCTGACCTAGGGGTGATGTCATTGAGTCCCTGCATCATATGTGTAAGGCGCCAACCCAATCGGGCCTAGCACAGGGCTGAGGAACACACATATAAGAACTCGGTTCTTTCCTGTAGATACTTTCCTTCCTTAGCATTTATCTATTAGTTAAATGACACCCCTATGACTCGCTCTAGGCCGGCCCCTAACATAACCACACATGTTCTCTTCTTCACCCTCATACCGACAGAAGATTTCCCCGAGCATTGTAACGATCTTTCCATCCTATTAATCCGGTATCAATCAGCAAATAGTATTTTATCAATCATCAGTTCATCTCTTTTGCTTTTTGCCAACTCTCTTATCAAAGATTGAATTAATCAATGATCAATAAAATATCGGTGAATGATCAATCGACTTTTCCTCCCATTGTTGACAGTTCAGATTAATCGAGGATTAATCTCAGATTAATCTTTCTCACCAGTGAGAGTTTTACTCACCTGATTCTTATTCCAAGCTGGGTGTCATTCGGGCCTTGTCGTCATTGTCTGGTATATCTTGTAGCACTCTAAATCCTTAATGGAAGGCATATATGTGAATGATTAGGCTTAGAAGATTGATTGTGTATTGATGATGGAGTAGTTGTAGCCTTGTAGGTGTAAAGGTTCAGCAGACCATGAAATCTATGTATTAAGCTCGGGCGTTAGCGTGGCTCTTAGCTTCGGACATTTTGCATGGTCGGCCGAGCTCTAGCGTTGGTCGCGCGACCTGCATCCTCCCTTCGTTCATCCCAAAGAACCATGTATTCGAAATTTCACTTCAACAATGATTATTATAGCAATACGTTACCTCGTATACAGAACGTATCGGCAAAGGTAAGGTTTGCATAATTTAGAGACGAGAATACACAGATGTGTTCAAATTCTCTAAATCGCTTTTTTCTAGATTCAAAAAATCTTTCTGCATCTTGCTGAAAATCCTCACTCTGTTACACCTCCTGATTACCGTGTTGACTTCGGTGCTCGTAAGGCCCTAATTAGACGTCACAACGCAGAACCCATATGGAACGATGCTCAACGCTTCCGACGATCTGGTCACAGCTGATATGTAGTGCGTATAACAATTGCGTTGCAAGGATGACTTCCAATGCATGTGGCTCGAGCTTATCAGAGGCTCTTATTATATGTTGCTACCATATAGTGACGGCGCCAATGTCGGTGAGACTCGCGAGTTGCTACTTGTGGCGACCTATTGGCTGCTTCGAGAACTCGTATCCTTCGATTGTTTTTGTGGCTCTTTTCGTGCCGACTTTCAATATGTGCCTTCTCAGAAAGGCATGGCCTTCTTTCGTAAAATATGGGTGAGCTCTCGAATCCGTGTATCGTTTTCAGATGGAGAATACTTAATCTAACCCCTTTCTTTGTCTGTAATGTAGGATGTGCATCTGTACCAGATGCATCTATAGTAGATACACCATCATCGCCAAGCATTTCAAGAAGCCGAGTCAATCTCATCCTGATCATTATTGTATGATTGCATAATATCAGGTGCAATGTAATCTTTAACGTAAAGCTCTGGAATACACCCGAATCCGTCGGAATGCTGGGTAATGAGCTTGCCGGCGCTGGCTGGCTTCTTGGCGCCGACTTTCCCTAGCTGCAAAGAATTGTTGAGGACGCCGGTGGTTTGCAGACCTATGCGCGCTTCTTCTCTGAGGCTTTCGAACACCGTCTTGCTTGTTCCAAGGCTTGCCTTTACGGTTTCTTGGGTGTAGTTCTTGGGCATAATTGTATCCAGAGTTACCGGGTCTGGCTGGCATGGTTTATGATATGTCTCGAAAAATTGGTGTTGAGAGAAGGCACGTAGATGTGAATGGTACAAGAAATGGGGAAGCTCAACTTTTAAATTGAGCTTTGCAACATGACGCGCTTCAGCGTTAGTGCACAAGGGACATCGAGCTTACAGTAGTTGTGGGCTCAAAATTCTGGTACCGCAGTAAAGGCCGACGACTTGTGCTTACATGTTTTGATAATAGCATTTAGGGATCTCTTGACAACGTCAAGCTACACACCTTTGCGCCAACCCTCTGTAATTTGTACATGGCTTCCTCTTGCTAAAAAATGTCGTTATCGATTGTGGAGCCGCATTGCCCATTGAGCATTCTGTGCCCAGTGTTATATATGTTTGGAATACTAACAATATTCCGGGCTACCTTGGTCTGCTTAGATGCCCAAAACCGGGTGTTCTGGCGGTTAGAAAGCGAATGAACTCTGGCAGACATTGCATTTGTATTTTCCTACTGACTGTTACTGACTCCGTCATGTATGATGACCATCCCATTCCGGTTTTGCCGAAATGCACCGATTCAGTGCCACCTTTATCATTGTATGCTTTGTATAATGATATATAATAATTGATTTCTTTAAACTTTGACTTACTGCAATTGAATCATCTTTTTCTTGAATAGATGAATGACAGATTCAATATTCTTGATTTCATCTCGTAAAATCTGATTCATGATATCCATAATTTTTTGATTCAATGTCTTCGATTTCTTGATCATATTGTTCAAAGTATCAATGATTGGCTCAGACAAAGCCGTACCTGCAATGTTAGGAAGGTAAAAAGGTTCCACTTAGTGGACTCGCAACCCACGACAGGATTGACGGCAGCGAGGAATGATTCGACTTGATTGTGTTTTGGTATTCAATAACCAATCTCTGAAACGGTCTAAATCTTTCAAGTCTTCTTTCTGATCTGGTGAATAGTAGGCTATGTCGACTGACAAGCTCACTGCAGCAGGGTACAGATTGCATTAGAAATGGTTTCGTATCGCGACATCGAAGCGGTTGTAGGACTGGATTAGTCCTTAGTAAAGGCCTCAGTTGCGTAAGAGTTTGGGTCGTGGCTGTTCTGTACGCCTTCGCATGAACTAGGAAATCTTTTAATAGCTCTAGATGCTTCAAAGTCTCATCTTCTTCGGACTCGCTAGGGACCAAATACAGGTTATGATCCGTGGTCGACGGAAGAACGACTCTACGCTTCTTCCGAAGCGGGTCCTATTCTGACTCATTCTTTACTGTAGCTTGCGAGTCTTCCCCCTCATCGTTCAACGTTCTCTTAACTTCTTTTCCCCTTTTAGATACTGAAAGTTTGATAGACGTGATGAATTTGATAGATCTAGTAGATTCGATGAGATTGATAGATCTGATAGAATTTGTAAATCTGATAGAATTGATAGATAGAGCTTTGATGATAGATCTGACTTTGCTATCAGTATTCATCTTGAGATCTTCTTCTAATCTGAACTTGATTACTTGAAGGTACTTTTGTTTCGTTCAGATAGACTTAGTAGTGTAGTCGTAGTAAGAATTATCTTTCGAGAGAGCTCGAAGATGATATCATTAGAAGACATATCAAGATATTCTATAGGTCGAGTATTTACTGCGTATGAGGATTGCTTAGAACCTCATCCCAATTCTGATTCTGCTTTCTAAGCACGTCTTCTAGCAATATGTTTGAGATCTCTATCATGCCCGTACTTTTCGAAGCACCAGAAGGACTGTAAGTGATGGATATTCCTAGATCTTTTAGGAACGAACGCATCTTTGAATTGTCAAAGTGCTGGCCTCGATCGCAGTAGATTGCCACAGGCCTTCGGAACAACGAAAAGACCTGTTCTAAACTTGATATTGCATCTGCCACGCTTGCTGAGGGAGTGGCAAAAGGGCCTCAAAGAAAGCAGTACAACTAGATGTTGACTAGTAATGCGCGCCTGGAGTCATTCTCGTTGTTTGGACCGGGCCCGTTCTTCGGAACTGTTCCGTCGCTTTATTCCACTTCTAAGCTCATGTTCGAGCTTGGTTTCTAGGCGTCTATCTGGGGCATACTTTCTGACTGGCAAAATCCTTAAGAAAAGGCTCTCTGTGTTGTTCTGGTTCACTTTGTTGCCCCGAGTTTCTGGATTTCCGAGTCATTCGCAATATTGAATAAGATAGGTGTAAGCTGTCGTTTGTCCGCTGAACTTGAAGTAAGCTGCCCTCTCTTGATTAGCCCCTGTCGATTCGCCGTGGTGTAGCGCAGAAGTCAGACTAAGACCTCGACATTAGGCTCGTTATCTGTGATCTTGTCATTCTTGGTTCGTCCTTTACGTTCCCTGCCTTTGCCCTTTGGTGAGGCAAGAAACTTCACTTCCACCTTTTCCTCTCTTGACGTTGTGTTTTTTTGGCTTCACATTAACTTTAAATTTCCAAGGAAGCTCAGTTTCAAACAATGTTTGAACTTCAAAGGTTGTTTAAGTGCTAATATCACGGTCAGCAAGTCATGTTCGTCTGATGCGTTCTTGGAGAACGGTCGAGCCCGGATCCATGTGTTCGAAGTTTGCCTGATCCTCAAGGTAGCGTCCACTAGAAAGCATCATCCAATCCATTGAAGATGTTGAACGTTTACGTTTGGTCCTTCAAGGATCTCATAGATCGATAGTAGAAGAAATTTCGTGTGTCCGCACTTATCAAAATCGGACGGTGCAGAGACTCTAGCCGCCTAACTATTCCCGTCCTTGATCGACTAATGAACCCAACTCCTTGGCCGTTTTGAGGTTTCTTCCTTGAGCATGTCGTAATCTTGGGCAAAGAGTACAGGACAAATAAAATACGAAATACGAGATATAGCGTATATTGTGTTTGGCGTGGTCGGCCGGAATCTAGGGGACCCTTGAGGGTTGACTGGTGTGAACGAAGATGATCTTATTGGACGTGATTGACCCGCCTCAGAGGAAATCGAATTCCAAAGACCTCATGGTTGTGAAAAGGCCTTCAACGTCAAATTAAATTTTTAGCGAGGGTGACGTTGGGAAGTGTGAGGGTGTTGCTATGCCATAAGCAGGATCTGATAGTGAAAGGGTCATTGAAAAACAAGACTCTATCTGACTCATTATTCTCTTAGTTCTCTATCATAGTTCGGACTTTGGGAGCGGTGGCTATCAACACGGTCATGAACCACGTGTATTTTTTTCGGTCTCGATAGCCCAACTCCTAACCTAGTCTTGGCAGACGTAGTGTTTGCCAGATATCGTACAAGGAATGCTTGTATGAACTTGCAATTGTCGCCAACATAGTATTAATTAGTTTAGTTCTCTACGCTGGGAGGATGTTAACTCCCGTAGTGGGTAGACCGGCTTCGATATGCATGGCTGAGGAAGGAAGGTACAAATGTAACGCAAAGGAGGTAGTCTCTCTAAAAGCTGTAGTTAAGAAGAGGTATAGTATACTCTTTGAAAGCAGTACCCAGAAGAAAGTAGTTGAATATTGGTAACAGAACGGCTTGATACGATCAGAGACGAGAAACGAGCCAAAATGCAAAGTTGGCAGGTTTCTGACTGGGAGACAGAGAGTCCGTGCAACGCAATGACTTTATTTTGTTCTATTCCTACATGAGTCTAATTCTCTTGGCATGATAGTTTGTGATTGTTCCGTTGACTTGTTTCGACTAATCTTGGTGTGGTACTGCACGAGTATACCTAATTTTGAGAGCGTTCGAAGGTTTTGTGATCTTCCAGACGGCATTACTTCTTAGATGCGGATTGAGGGCTACAGTTTTCGAAATCGGAAAGCTCCGAGTTGGTCGCCTTGAATTCTTTCGGACCGGAAATCCAAGTTATCCAAGGGTTTAACAGTTCATTACGTAGATTGACGACTCCTCTGTCATCGAGATTTGCTTCTCAAGGATGTCAAGGTAGTCAGCGGTGTCATGAGCTTCAAACAGGTATTGACGTGACAATGAAGCAGATTCAAAAGAATGCTTCGAAAGGCTTGGCAAACCCGGATGCCCCAGTAGACGTGAATAGCCAAAGACCATAGAGGCTTTAACTTGGACGTCCCTGTCCTTGAATCAGCTGCCTCCATGAAAAGGTAATCATGTGGTGATGCGACTCGTTGGGTAGCTCGGCTAGAAAGTCTTTCCTGCTGTTCAATTCACGCCTCGTAGAGGAGCTGAAGAGTGGGTAGCAATTTACTGGGTAATTATAAGACCACAATTTTTTTAATGCTATGGCTCAGTGCTCTTGCTCGAGGTTTCGATGGGTACCGAAGAGACCGATTTAAGCGCAGATGACAAATAAAACGGTGGAGTTGATGCAGACTTAATGCAGGAGCTGGAACAAACACGGCTGATGCCCGGCTGAAGATAGGTTCAGCGAGATGATGGTCTGATGATGGTATGCAATAAATGTGCTCACAGCATCGAGGTTTCAGCTGGTTGTATAGGACCCAACGGAGATTTGACAGAAGCCTTTGTTGTCTGAAAGCAATTGTGCACGCAAATCCACTAAATGCATAAAACCGAAGATAGCGGAGCGTGTCAAATGTTAGCTGTTTCCCCCCCTTAATTAGATTGATGTGACTGAGACTGCTAAAAATGAAACTCCGGAGGGCGGTGACTGTGCACCATCTGGTTTGATCGCTTCGAATAGGCGCTTGTCCATCTTCAGTGCCGAACTAGCACGTTTCTCCTCTAGAAGCTCGAGCTCCCAAGGAGCAGATCTTTTTCAGTATGAGCTTTATATCGATGATGAAAGAAAGCTGATGGTTTCGTATAGTAACTGTCCGCTTTAGGTTTTCCACCTCTATGAATCGTACAAACCTACTCACTTCTTCGCAGCTCTATAGCAGAGCGGTCATATTGATCTTGCAGTATGTCTAAGAAATCGCTATTGAGTAGTAAAATATTTGGTCTGCTGCGAGAATGTGAGCGGTGATGCTTGTGTTTTGAGCCATCTTTCTGTAGAAATAGCTGCAACTCAAATGAGCGATTTTGTAGAGAGGCTAGATGTTAGCTAGGTACGTGGGCGGGGAACCAAGATCGAAACATGAGAGCGCAAGGGAGAGTTGAAGTTAAAACAAAATCTGTGTTTCGCGCTCCCACAGTATATCCAATCAAGCCGCGCTTCCCTTGAATGGCTTTTAGCCACTCTAGCGTTCGAGTGACTTCTTCATCTGACGCTCAAGCAATGCAGCTGGCGGACCTTCCCTGATTATGAAGGCGTTTATAGAGGAAGAGGACGATGGCGTTGGGACGGTAGTGTCCATGAAGATACCGCGGGTGTAGAAGGGATGTATCTTTCTTCCCGGTACCGAGTATGTAAAGTATATAGAGTCGAGGTTGCATGGTACGCTGCCCCGAGGTGCTCTTATTATATCATCGATGCCCAGGGAGAGAAGTCAGCAAATATTGTGGTGCGCAGGAACATGTTCCCGATGTATTACATGTATAGATATGAACCATCAAAGCAAAAACAAAAACAAAGATTGTTGTTCTAAGTAATGGAAGTAGAAAATGTTGTGAGTAAGAGGGAGTGATGTGGAAGCAGCCGATTATATACTCCAGGATGAACACCAACAGCTAAGATGGAATGAGTGATAGCTGATTCATTCTGTGTTCCCATAAGGAACGCATGAACGCAGTATTAGGATATGTGAATTAGAGGAGCTGAAAGACTAACAAATTTGCTTCATGACTTTCATGCAGAGTCAAAACTTCTTCAATATATCCGTCGGAGGCGATTGGTAGATATCTCTATTAGATAGGTACCAAGAGGTCAGCACTCGTGAATCTCGGCATGCCTTTCCACGTCAGCACACGCCAACACCGTATTCAGCAATTAAAAAAATGCCCGCCCTTTGCTGCGGTTGATGGCACGGAACGATGCATAGTAAGTTGGTAAGCCCATTGGTGAGCATCATATTCATGGTGCGAGGATTTTGCATAATTCTCACCAACAACTCCCGATGGAGGACCGAAACGTCCAATAACTTTAGAGTACGTGCCACCTCTCCTGATGGTGTACATTTCGTGAAGAGGGTGGCTGCTCGATTATGGTCCATCCGAGGAAGCCCATTTTCACACATTGGCTAAGGAGAGTCGTCGATGGTTACTTGCGGTAGGCGGCGTAGAGCGAGGTTCCATGTGTATGCGGAGGCAGATGAGTCCTGTTCAATGGAATGGATTGGCACATCGTGTGATGAACTGCGATGGCTCCTAGCCCAAGCAAAGTCTCTTTTGTCTCGTGCCCCTCTAGTATAGCCAATCAGCGCTGGGTTCCCAGGATCGTTACGCTTGGCTTATGTGAGATTAAGCTCCCAAGTCTTCGAGTTCAGGCTGGCTCCTCGTTGGTGTCTGATATTGAACTTTACGCGGTCGTCCAACCATTTGAGTGCATCAAGATCTCTCGAGAAATTCCGAGTTAGATTGCCAACCAGTTCACCGGTCTCGGAATTCACAAGTAAAAATCTTGATCTTCTGTCAACATGCTGAAGCATAATGGTGTCCAAGACTTTTAACATCTCTAAGAGTTTCTCGACCTTTTGAGCGATCGTTTATTAGCCTCCTTGTTCGATTTTCTTCTTGCCAAAGATGAACTATCTCGTTGGTCTCTGCCATCCATATCTTAGCCAGAGGGTACGCCACTTCGAGCCTCTTGACCAAGACCCTAGGGATATAAGCTAAGAAACTGTCATGCTCTGGTCTTGATTGCAACCGTAAAGGACCGCCCTCTAAAGACATGGCTTACATACGAATGTTTGAAATGTCTCTCCGTAAAACTGAAAATTGAGGATTCCGTTTGTAAATGATGGTTTGTGATGCTGTCTATTTCATTTACGCGAGTAATATAGACAAAATGAATGCCGAAAAGCTTTGTTTCGTAGTGGCGATCCTAACACAAGCGGATATTGTTCTGAGTTACAGAAGAGCAACATCATGTGCTGCGTCGTACGAACACCTGGGCTGGACATTGTATGGTAACAGCTGTTATTCTTTGTACATTGAAGATATCCTAGCAATGCTACGCGGATTGGAGGCTGCAGTCATGATTTTGACACCGGACCAAGGCGCAAGCTTTTTGTAAGTGTATTTAAATTGTGGGAAATCAGAGGCTGCGATCAGGCGGCCATGCCATTACGTCCATCAAGCGTACCGTCTTGTTCTAGATACGAAGTGAAACAGGCTATAGAGAAAAAGACTCGACTGTTCAATGGCTGGGACTGGTATGAGCGGTTTGGGACATAACATATTTCTTAGATGAGGCAGACTAAACGATCGGGATGTCGAGACAACATGTCTCCATGACTATCAGAGTATCAAACGGCCGTGATCAAGCATAGACCCCCTGGCCTCCTGGCATGAAGGTGCTCGGGCCATTGACGCTATTAGGATCTGGCAATTTCGAAAAAAAAATTAGAATAGACGTAGGTACTGTATGACAAACTTTTTTTACTTTCTCCTTAAACAGTTTGCCGTGTAGCCGAAAACAGCCTGCGATACGGGCGACCATGGGATGAATGTGCTGAAGGTAATTCTGAATAGTTGGATCTTCGTGACCACTAACTCGATTGCCGCTTTTCGCATATCATGAAGAAGGCGGAAACTAGAGCACGATGTTTTTGCTATCGAGCCTATGAGTACTCGGTCGGAAACCGTATAGATCAGACAAGTCGTTGAGAAGACTTAATGTCAAGAAGATCAAGCGGTCGTACATTGGTGACCATAAAACGAAACTTGGTTCGTACTGTAAGCGCTGAAAAGAAAACACAGCTGTCGATTTATATCTTGGGGCCGAGAATGAATTGTGGGAAAGAATCATAGCCAGCCGTGCTCCTTATTGAACTTATCGGCTACAGCTTTCGTGGTCTTGACGATTTCTAGACAACCTGGAGAATCGGAATGGCAACAGATCGAGATTGGATAGTCCTTAACAGGAAGATGGACTTTACTTCCGTCTACAGCTGTGACAGTCTCGGTCGTGACCTGTTGAGTCACGCGCTGTTCAATATCCTCTAATTTCCATGGTCTATATTGTGATCAGTTTCCAAGCACGTCTTTGGGTTTGAAGACAAACTTTTTAATTCTGTCGATTACCAACATTCCATCAGCATTGTATTTAACGTCCGCATACATCTCGGCCCAGAACTCGATCCCCAGATTATTAGCAGCCTTCTCCATGTTTGTTCCTGCAAGACCAAACACTGGTACTCGTTTCGGTATTCCCCGCCATACTGCTTCCGCCACTTCGTAGTCTCGACACATCATGCCATATAGCACACCATGGGGCTTCACATGGCTTAGTGGGACCATTTCGCGGTCGAGAAAGCCTTTCAGTGCGCCTACTTGGTAAACAGTGATGGCGGTAAGTTCTTCAGGTTGTAGCTTCATTTCGCGGCGGCCAAAGCCCTGCAGATCTGGAAGTCCCGGATGAGCGCCGACCTGAACACCGTGGGATTTACAGAGCCGGACTGTGTCCATCATGATAAGTGGGTCGCCTGAGTGAAAGCCACATGCTACGTTGGCATGGGAGATGAAGGGGATGAGCTCCTCGTCAGGCCCCTAGACAGCGGAACGATCGTGAGCAATGTTCAACGACTGTGAAGAGGAGAAATACCGACACATTTCAAGTTCCCATAGCCTTCGCCAAGATCAACATTGATGAGAGCCTTGTGTTTGATGGGACCCATGCTGTCTGCTTCACTCTTTGCTGAGCCCTTGTCTGCTTTAGCAGTAATGGGAGTCGACTCAACCTGCGGAACAGAAGTCTAACTTGGCTCCAAAGATGGCTGGCCGGAAGGCGAGAGTTTAAACCTTGTGAACCTAGAACCCCACCTACGTACTATGTGCATCTCCATCAGTCCTGTACGTAGTTCTCTTTCTAGCCCTTATCATCCCCACCCCCGCATCCAGAAGTTACCCTGGAAAAGCGGGCTATCTTATTGCTTCTTGGCTTCTAATATAGAGGTCGCCCTCTCCCAGAATCATCAATGGATTATTTGGACCCTCTGCCGACTATTCTCTTCTTCCAATATTGTTTGCAAGTATGGAGAAATTGAAGACCTTGCTGGTTGCAAATAGGGCTGAGATTGCGACAAGGATAACAAAGACCGCTAAGTGAGCAGCACGTGACCCCGCCTTTACTTTCTTGATCTTTGACTTTGAGAATTAAAGAAAACTTGGGATACGTACAATCGCTATATATACCGAAGCGGATGCAGCATCTTCTCATGTGGTTGACGCTGATAAGGCAGTTCTGCTCCCTGGCGATGACGCCAAAGGATATCTGGATGGGTAAGGCAATTTCGTCTTATCCCAGTGCTTCATGTTTGCGAGTTTTCTCGCATTGTTGAGGTTGGACCGTGAAATTTTCTACATAATAAGGGTATTCGACAAACCAAATCATCAATCTTGTATCCTGAAATCCTACTGGCTTGTTTTTTGCCGCTAGATTATATGTGATATTGTGCTACTGTTGAAATCACTTCTAGATAATTCAGTCTAATCATACCGAACATGGTTTAGAGACGGAATCATAAAGATAGCCAAGCATGAAGGGGCAGACGCTATTATACCAGGCTATGGCTTTCTGTCTGAAAATGCAGACTTTGCAAGGTCTGTTGCGGCTGCTGGTATGGCCTGGGTGGGACCAAGCCCTGAAAGTATTGAGTCTTTTGGGATAAAACATACGGCGAGAGATTTAGCAACAAGGGCAGGAGTGCCAGTGGTACCAGGCACTAAAGGACTTGTTGATAGTGAAGATGAAGCCGTAACGGAAAGTGAGCGGCTAGGATTTCCGGTTATGCTCAAAGCAACAGCTGGTGGCGGTGGCATGGGACTTTCAACTTGCAAGGATGTGGCTGAAGTCAAGGAGTCTTTTGCCACGGTTAAGTCACGTGGGGAAAACCTCTTCAAGAACGCTGGTGTTTTTATAGAGCGCTTTTATCCTGACAGCCATCACATCGAAGTGCAAGTATTCGGCAATGGTAAAGGGAGTGCTATCCACTTTGGTGAGAGAGAATGTTCGATTCAACGAAGACATCAAAAAGTCATCGAAGAATGCCCCAGTCCTTTCGTCACTGGACACGCCGGTGAGTCATCTCAACGCAAAGTGCAAGAACATGATTGACCATATTCAGATATTAGAGGAAAATTGTGTTCAGCAGCTGTGCGCTTGGCAGAGTCAATTAAATATGGTTCGGCAGGAACAATTGAATACTTGGTGGATGACAAGACTGCGGACTTCTTCTTTCTCGAGATGAACACGCGGCTACAGGTTGAGCACGGCATCACAGAACTTTGTTACGATGTCGACTTGGTTCAATTGATGCTTAGACAGGCAGACGCCGAGCTAGCGGGTAAAGGCGGTCTTGATACTGAGGAACTTAAATCATTTCAACCCGCAGGACCCAAAGGTGCAGCTATAGAAGCTCGTGTGTACGCCGAGAACCCTGCTAGAGATTATGCTCCATCTCCGGGAACTCTTCAGATTGTAGACTGGAAAGTAAAGTCTGGCTCCAGGATCGATACCTGGGTTCGAACTGGGACCATTGTCTCATCACATTACGATCCTCTGCTTGCCAAAGTGATGTTCCATAGCCCAATGCGAGAGACCACGATTGAAGGCATGATCGAAATATTGTCTCGTTCCCGGATCTGTGGTCCCCCAACAAATCTTGACTTCCTCACGGCCATTTTGGAAGACACTCAATTCATTGCCGGAACAACTATGACTAAATTTCTCACCAACTTCAAATACTCTCCTGCCGCCATTGATGTGATTGCTGCTGGCGCGTACACCCAGGTTCAAGACTACCCTGGTAGACCAACCATGGGCAGGGGATTTCCCCATGCTGGGCCAATGGATCCGCTGGCATTCCAAATCGCGAACGCGCTGGTTGGTAACGAGTTGGGTAAGGAAGGGCTCGAAATTACCCTCGATGGGCCAACCCTTCATTTTCTGGGCGCCGCGGTCGTCGCAGTATGTGGCGCACCGATGGACGTCAAGCTGGATGGAAACCCCGTACCGATGTGGTCGAGGCTCCAAATCAATGCTGGACAGAGATTGATCATTGGTAAGACTACAGGCGGCGGCTGCAGATCTTATCTTGTCGTCTATGGTGGATTCCCAAGCGTTGCCGAGTGGTTTGGTTCAAAGGCCACTTCGCCTGGCGTGGCCGTAGGTGGCTATCAGGGTAGACAGCTTGCTGCAAGCGATCTTCTAGCGATTGCGAAAGATTTTCCCGGACACCTTTCCAAGCCACTCAGTATACCTGACAGACTCATCCCTCAGTATATCAGCCACTGGGACATACTAGCGATGGTGGGACCCTATGATGTTGGGTATCTTCTCGATGAAGATATCAAGATGATTTACGACACCAAATGGCAGATCTCCCATAACGCTGCCAGAGGTGGTATCCGTCTTATTGGACCGAAACCCAGATGGGCCCGGGCTGACGGTGGTGAGGGAGGTGCGCACCCTTCCAATGTTGTGGAATATGGCTATCCAGTAGGTGCCCTAAATTGGACTGGTGATGATCCATGTATCTTTCCTGTCGACTGTCCGGATTTCGGTGGATTTGTCTCAAGCACAACCATTATCAAAGCCGATTTCTGGAGACTAGGGCAGATGAAGGCAGGAGACACTATGCAGTACAAGAGGGTTTCGCTGGCAGACGCCTTGTCAATGCGGAAGCGGGTGAATGACTTCATCGAACAGATTGCTGGGGTGTGCTCTGGTAGCGGTTCATTTGACCAGATTGTGCCTCTTAATTACTCAGAATTGGTTCCCTCTGCCTCTTCGGGGGACCATGGAAAGGCCATTGTCCACCAAATTGACGCTAAAGGCAACCAACCTTTGACTTACTATCGACAAGGTGCTGACGATTATCTTCTGGTTGAATATGGCGACGGAACGTTCGACCTCAATCATCGATGCAGAGTCACCGCCTTAATAAAGGCACTTAGGGATCCTGAAAGCGACATCAACTTTTCAAAGGGTATCATCAATACCGTAGGATGTTGTACATGTAAGCCTTTCTCCCAACCGCATCAGACTACAGCTAATACTTCCCTTACCTAGCCCTTTTAATCTACTACAACGGATTTCGAGTTCCCCAGCAAAAATTAGTCTCCCACCTCGTCAACCTAGAAGCCCAGCTCGGCGACCTCAGCCGCGCCAAGGTCCCCAGCCGCATCTTTAAGCTCCCCATCATCTTCGATAGCCCTCGCCAAACAGCCGCCCTGCAACGCTACATGGAGACCCAGCGCCCCTATGCCTCTTACCTCCCCGACAACATGGAATTCGTCGCTAAAAATAACGGTCTCGAGCGCAGAGATCTTGAGAAAATTCTGACGACTGCAAAGCTAATGGCCGTTTCTGTTGGATTTTTCGCCGCATTGCCTTTATGCCTCCCGGTCGATCCACGCCAGAGACTGAACTGTCCGAAAATGAACCCCTCACGCGTCTTCACCCCCGAAGGCCAAGTCTCCTGGGGCGGCTCCTGCATGGCTCTCTACAACGTCGAATCTCCCGGCGGCTACCAGATGACCGGCTTGACCATTCCCGGCGTCGACATCCTTGGGTCAAAGAAAGGCTATTCCCTCCAGCGCCCCTGGCTTTTCGAAGACTTTGACCAATTGACTTTCCACGAAGTTAGCGAAGAGGAGTATGAGCGGCAACTAGCGCTGTTCCACAGTGGAAGATATGAGTACGAGGTCGAGGACTGCATCTTTGACATGGCGGAGCATAATGAATTTTTGAAAGCGACGAAGGGGGAAGTGGAGGATATACGCAAGAAGCAGCGGAAAGCTCAAGAAGAAATGGGCCAACTCGAGAAAGACCTTATGGAAAAATGGACCGAAGAAAAAGCGGCCGGCAAAATTCCAATGGACAAAGTCGAAGCCTTACTTAACGGTACTGTCCCCTCCCCTACCCTCCCATACCCTCTTACGCCCCTCTCCACCCCGTTTCCATCCCCACACAACTAACCCCCCTTCCCACTTATCTAGACCCCACAATCTCCAAAATTTCCAGCCCCCTAAACGCCAACGTCTGGAAAGTCGTTGCCCAAGAAGGCGAAACGGTCGAAGCAAACGGCGTGGTCGCAATCCTCGAAGCGATGAAGTTGGAGATTTCGGTTAGGGCAGATGATGGGTTAGATGGAGGAAAGGTGGAAAAGTTGTTGGTGAGGCCGGGGGATGTTGTCAAGGCGGGGGATTCTCTGGTGTTGGTTCGGAAGGGGGAGGAGTAGGCTTGTTGTATGGGTCTATGGACGGTTGCTGTACGGAGTATTTTCTCCTTTCTACTGTACTGTCACCCCCACTACAATCGTCCCTAAAGCTATACATCAATGCATGTACAACATGTCGCGGACATTCAGAAAGCTCAACCCGCATCGTCATAGAACCCACGGATCCGGGTACCTTGCAGATGACAATCTCAACAGCGCTCAAACCAGGACCCATTTAATCACTACTGTAAAAGCAAAAGCACAACCAAGCCACCATCAGAACCCCCCAACCCCCACCACCCACAAAGACCAACACCAACACCAACAACCACACCAACCCACACCCACGCACCAAACCCCAAAAAATTACCCTAACCTAAAACAACCCCAGCCCCCCAGCATCCCCCATCCCCAAAACCACAGCATCCACCTATACCCCCCCCGCCCCCCACAAAAACCCAAATCAATCCATCCTCTTAAGAAAACCCTTACCCAATTTTCCGTAGTTGCGGAGATGTAGATGTGTAACTTTTTTTTTTCAATTTTCAAGAAGGGAAAAAACCACGCAGTAGCTATGTAGCTGACGCAGAAGGAATAGTTTTATAAGACTGAGAAAATGGATATATAGTGTTGAGGAAGGGCGCGCTGTCTTTGCATGTGAAAGAAACGGGGTTTTTGGATATCCCGCGAGGCTAAATGTGCTGAGGAGTGAAAAAACAAAAAATGTGCTGTTGGAGGGACAAGTTGGTGATGCGGATGAAGTTAGTTGGTGGTGGCGTGGAAGGATTTTGCGGTGGGGTTGATGTGCAGGTGTGTGTGTTAAAGCGTGGTGGTTGCCGGGCGTGGGTTTGTGGGAGGGAGGAGGATCGAGAGGGAGGAGTATAGCCGGAATATATATCTGGAGAGGTTGGGGGGGGTATGGTGGGGTGGTAGAGGTTGTGTTTGAAGATTGACAGTTTGAGATCGAGGGAGGTATAGAAGGAGGTTTTAGGGGAGAAGTAGGGTTCGGGCGAACAAGGCGGTGGTTTTTCGTGTGTGGAGGCTTGTGGGCTGGTTTTTTTTTGGGCGCTGGGATATAGCAAGGATTGGGATGAGGGGTGGAAGGGAAGGAGGAGTGAGGGTTTGGGAGGATTCTGATATCCGTGGGGAGGGGAGAGGGGTATTGGGTGAGTGAATGTGAATGAAGGTTTGGAATTGGCTGAAGCATCAAGGTATGAGAGGGATGGGAGGGAGATAGGAATGGTGCTTGAGACTGAACGAAATCTGGGTGGTCATGGGATGCAAGGGTGAGAGAGAGAAAGGGGGCCAGTGGCGCCGGAACGGCGTTGAGGGTGTGAGACAGGACTGGTTGCTGTAGAAGGCGTATGGGGGCATCAAGCCCGGCTGTTTTCGGATGTGATATCTGTCAAGTAGAAGTAGTATCCTAAAATATTGGACTGCACGAGCGAAGTGGTAGCATGACCGAAATACGCTCCTCATCGACAACTTTGCCATAAACATACCTATTACAACCCTCTATCCCACCAACCCATTCAAAGTGCTTCCGCCAACTATGCCTTCTCCCCCTTCTTCAACTCCTCCAAAACCACCTGCTCCAACGCCTCCGGCTTGGTCGTACTCGCCCACCTCCCCCTAACCCCGCCGTCCTTCCCCACCAAAAATTTCTCAAAATTCCACTTGATCCTTTTCAACCCCATCACCCCCGGCGCCTCCTTCTTCAACCACTCAAACACCGGCTCCGCCTTATCGCCATTGACCTCCGTCTTGCCCAGCACCGGGAACGAAACCCCGTAGTTGACCTGGCAGAACTGCTGGATGGTGTCGTTGTCGCCGGGGTCCTGCGACATGAATTGGTTGCAGGGAAAGCCGAGGATGAGGAATTGGTTGGGGTGCGAGGCCGTGATTTTTTTGTAGAGGGTTTCGAGGCCTTCGAATTGCGGGGTGAAGCCGCATTTGGAGGCGGTGTTGACGACGAGGACGACTTTGCCTTTGGTGTCGATGAGGGGGTAGGGTTGGCCCTTTTCTGTTGGGGTGAATGATGGTTAGCTTGGGGGAGGGAGTGAGAGGGTTTGTAGAGACGAACTGTCAAGAGGCTTGAAGTCGTAGAAGCTGGTGGCGGAAGCCATGGTGCGGCGATGGTTCTTGGAGTTCTGGACACTAGCAGCGTAGAAGGATGGTTTAGATAGATAAGGGGATGTTCTGGCTGGATGTAAGTTGGACCTTATAGCTATCGAGAAAATATATCTTGAAGGATGCATATACGTGTTGGACTCAATTTATTGCCGAGGTGCTTAGAAAGTACGATTTGGAATTCCATATCGAGGACCCTGTCATCTCAGGGTCCGCCCCGCCTTTATCCGAGGCGGCGCTTTAATGCAGTGCCGTTATCACATGCTTCAGGGCTTGTTGGCAGTCACTGCATTGCGAATGCATAAGGTGTCAGTAAAGTGTAAGACTGATCTTGTAGCTTAGCAAGGCCGCTGATTAGCAGGAGTACTTCGTTCGGGAGTAGAGACGTTTCTCTATACAGAAACATGATGCATGTAGGGGCTACCTATTTCGCTAAGAAGTCGGGGTTAGAGATGATGAACAAAGAGTGTAATGGTGGTACTTATAAAGTGATAAGGAAAGAAAAGAACGAGGGAGGCGAGACAAGGCACGAAATCTAACAGGATCCGACTCATGGCAAAGTAGATTAGAAAGGACGATATTGTTCGGTTGTTGGGGCTCTCTGATGGACGAAGCACCCCAGAAACGCCTTCTCCATTTATTATAGTATGCTGATCTTACACTCAGAGAAGAGCAATTTCATCAGCTGGATTAAAGGAATATACCCATGAACGAGCGAAGTCATCCTGTGCCTCCTTGACGCCAACGCTACCGAAAAGTGACAGGAAGTCTACATTGTTGTACAGTCTGGAGATCATGATTTGAAAACAAGGAAATTCGTACGAGGAAGAAAAGTCTATTACAGAAAGTTATAAATGAACGTGCCGGGTCCTATTCATCTGCTCGACAGCCTGTTCTAGTTTCTTAATCCTGTCTTGGCATATATGGAGTTCTCTTGCCATACTATCCACTTGCTGCTGAAGAGTTTGAGGCTGCGCCACAGAATCACGTTGGCTTTGGGGGTCGTTATCTTGGACTCTTCTCCGCTTCTGAGGTTCTTGTAACATGCGTGGCTCGTCTTCAGGATAATCAGGCCTTTGTTTTCGTTTTTTGGATTCCATCGTCGTGGGAATAGCGGCTTCTTGATCCGCATTCGAATACTGGGTATCTGTAATAGAAGCCTTGTCCTGTTCACCGACACCTCGATGGACGCGGCGAAGATGCTCGGAGAGGTTTTCCTTCCGTGAAAAGCCTACACCTGTGCTGCGTTTGCAGTCGCGAAAAGGACACATGCAGCTGGCCTTTGGACCGCCATGCTGACGATGAACTTCTCGTTGGTGCCGGAGTAGGCCGCCCGAGTAAGTAAAGCCTTGTATCTTTTCGCAGCCGGGTTCTTCGCAGACGTAGGGACGATTATGCTTGTCCATGTGCTTACTACATAATGATATCAGTACGGTCCTTGAACAGGCAAAATTGAAGGAGCGAGCGGTAGATATGATAGGCTCGGGCAGAAGTGAATTGAATATACTCACGTCCACTCGCATTTCCTCCCAAAGATCGGAGGCTGATCCGCACACTCTGGGTGTGCGCAATAAATCTTGCCCTCTGCATTCTTTGTTGGCTCCAAAGACTTCCGGATTTCTTCCTGGCGCGTCTGGGGACTTGCTTCTGTGCTTAACGAAGCTGCCGAAGGCATGCCTGGACTTCTATCAAGAATGGGAGACACTGGCGGATACGAGGGTCTTGTTTGTCCCGAGTAGTCGCTACCTGGGCTAGGGTAACCTTGCATTTCGCCCATAGGTAGCTGAAGCCCGGATTGATGGCTCACGTCACCTGTGCTCTGGAGGATGGGCGTCGCTTGTTGATTGCTTGGGACATTAAATCCGATGTACCCGATCTGACCACCGGGTCCAGTTGCTCCAATACTTGGAGTGAAAGCTTGCGACTGGCTGAGGGAGGGCCAGTCAGGGCCAAATGTATACTCGGGGCAAGAGATAGGGAAGGAAGTGTTGCTGCCTTGGGTGTCGGGCTGTGAGCTTAGCGGGCCCGGAAAGCGGTCTGAGGATGCTGTGGGGCTAAATATATAAGAAAATGGAGGACCACTAGCAGCGTAGTTATCAGGCAGCGTGGATTGGTAGTCAGAATTGCCTGCACTTAGGAATTAGTCACAGAATGGTAGAGGCTATGCAGTTGTTGGGGATTAAAACACGTGCAAAGAAGTCTTGTGATCACGCGAGAAATGACTCACGATAATTAGCGCGCCCGACGAGACGCGTGTTGTTTTCTGCCGGTAGTTGCAGCCACTGCGATGGTGCTGAAGGACTATGAATACCGGCCAGAGCCCAGGTTCCAGCATCTATACAACAGTCAGTGAATTTGATGCCCACATGTCGTCCCCATGGCGTGAGTCTTACTTTGTTGACTCGTTATTGGTAACGGAGCCTGTCGCGGCCGAAAGTCCTCGCTAAATTGTCTCGGTTGGGAAACTTCTTTAGGCATCCACATATGCGCATTGTCGCCGGCATAAAACATCCAGCATACGCCCCAAAGGATGACGAGGCTTGGTTTGATGTTCCACGGCCATGTCGTGCTCAGTGGGTGTCGTCCATTGGGCCACTCCGCGAACCATCCATCCACAATTTGCGCCAGCCTCCTTAGCCAATTGTTCCAGCGCAAGGCTTCAGCCTCGATGAATTTCAGGCTGAGATGAATCAATGCCTCCAGCGCGGCTTGCTGGAGGCACCGAAGGAGGTGTTCGAGGTTTGCGTTGTATTTCGCAAAGTTCAGGTCGTCATCCCGGTCATCGACGTGGCTGCCTTGCGATTGACGCAACCTCTCCAATAACAACGTTGTTATATCAAGAATATGTTGGATCTCGGTTCTCTTAAAAGTAGTAAAATGATGAATGTCATGCTTCAGAAACAGCTGATCTTGTGCAGCGATCGCGCTCAGTGGCAACCGCCCAGGCTGACCAGCATGAGAGTCCAGGTCAGTCAGTAGCCTGTGCAATTACGTGTCAGTCATAGTTCTGGAATGGAGGGTCTATATAACAATTACGACGAGACCCCTAAATCAGATCCTGTGGGGGTTGCAGATGCGCGGTCGTGAACGGCAGTTTTGCAAGAGTCACTATGGGATCGAAAAGCCCTAGGTATGCACACTTAGCAACATTGATAGAAGAGTCACCGAGCACATGCTTACTGGTCGAAGTCTTCATATGCGCGAGCTTTGAAGTTCCTAATCTCACTACCAAATTTTCCGCTGGACGCATGACGTATCTTGACCTTAGACTTCAAGCGCTGTCTGAAATCCAGTACAAGGCGAGCGAGCCTGATAGTACCATAGAATGAAGGCCGAGTCTGCGTAGGCTGATTTTGACTGACAGCCATGGCGACGAGGACAAGAAGCAGTTTGTAGTAGAGAATAAAACATGGTGTAAACCGTGGGAAATTTCTTCTATTTCAAGCACTGCCATGTCTACGCCTGAGGGTTAAGCACGATGTTTGCCTTGAATGCGCTCGTAGTACAAAGCCTGGCGGTGAGTCGTTCGGGACTAAGATGTTACAATGACACCTGGGCGCGCAGCTCATGCGCCGAATAACTTGAAAGACACTGGAAGTTACTTGCACCATTATTACCGGTGATAAGGTACTTTTCAACATGCTCCGGGGAATATGCACCATGATATCCTTTGCGCCCTGGAGTGCTGAGAAACCGAAGAATAGTGAGGGTATAATGCGCTAATACGGGCCTAAAGCAGCCACATTTGTGGCGGTGACATTTTTAAGGCAACCGGCCTGTGCTGTCTGCAACGACGATTCTACCAACTGCTTCTCTGCTTATCACGCTTATGTTCGTCGTTTGATTATGTGAGGGCTGTGGTATGATAGGTCCAGCTGGTGATGGTTTTCTTCGTCGACTAGGGCCAAGCAAGTCCCGGGGTGTGGCTGAGGCCAATAAGCGGCTCAAAAAACCCCCTCTTGAACTTCTGTCGAATGATTTCCCATTATGGCTGTTGCTGTATCATAGAAGTGGCCGTTCTTAACTACAACGATGACTTTTCTCCACTAATGTATTTCCGAACCTAGCATTACAGTGCCGAAAATCCAAGACAAGAATCCATGAATGTGTTCGCATGCAGGGCAAAGAGATTGTCGCAGCCAGACACCAACCTTTCCTTCCAAGATCATTGTTTCCTTTCTCGGCACGGTCCTCTGTCAAGGTGCATGATAATCTTGACAATCAAAAGCACTCGATATGCCATAGAAATGAACCCAACCACGAATAATACGAAACTATGGAAAGTCATATGAGAGCATCTCTAAATGTCGGATTTTTCTGGCTTGAGTGACTCTGCTTCTTGTTTCGATCACCTGTAAGCTTCGACCCCAATTTATCTCACGGTATCCTAAGGATCCTGGCATAGAATTCAGCGGAGAAAGTGGCACTTACAGCATAGACCAATGCTCCGATGATCAGTAAGATCTCTTCGAGCAATTAGTACTGTATGCTACATTGTTTCATCATCTTGCCTGAAGCGGAATAGAACAGTGCCGTGTATGAGAGGCGCAATACTATATAAAGCAAGAACATTGAAGGTGCTTAGCTATGGAGAATTTCAATCGTGCCGGTCGCGAGAGTAAAGGTCTAGATATAACAATGAGCCATTGCTTTTGGTTCGAATAGGAGGAATCCAGAGGATATTTGATAGACTATGTCGCGAGAAGTCTAGCTAAAAGAACACTGAGTGAATTCTGCTCAGAGTATTTCCGGGGCTATACACAGGAATTTGATCAAACGAACACTAAGAGACGAAATATAGCTGATACGTGTGCATCTAAATGCCTGGGACACCGTATCCGTAAAACAGGTCATATGAATGGAAGAGTATCCTGAACATTAGGTGTACCGAGCCCAAGCGAAATATATCCAAAGGCAAATTATATTTGAGCGAGCAAGAAGGGCAACAAGAGCGCTCATCATTCCCCTGTATAATTTCCGCAGATTAGGCTCGCTGTACAACACTAAGTGTATACCGGAAACAAGTCATTTAGAATTAAGAAAACTATAACGACGTAATCGAGCCGAAGCCAAAGGCTTGGAGCGGAGGTCGCATGGTTTATAAAACGTGAAAAATGGCGGAAGTGCTTAGACATATTACCTGATGTGAGGAGGAAAAAGGGCAAAGATAGCTTTGTCGGTCGTAGACTCGTAGTGCTAGAGGGATATCGAATTCGTAAAAAAACGAAGGAACTCGCAAAAGACCGAGGACACGGCCGACAGAAGATGGTAGTGGATATCAGCTGCTTCGCCGTGGATCCAAATCCAGCTGGCAAAGCAACGAAATCTAGATCTCGTCTCCAGGCGATTGCCATAGAGGTTATGCTGGCTGTCCTAGTGCCGTGCATATATTCGATCAAAACGAAGGAGGGGAATTGGTCAACTGGACAGCCGGGCTAGACTGTCTGCTCTGATAAGGGTCCAGACGTGGTGCAGCCATATTGTGAGACTGGCGAAGTGTTTAACACAAGCGTGCAAAGGAGAAGATAGAATGATGGGGCTGACATGGTCGATGGATTGTTAAATTATCAAACGATATCGTCGTACCACAAAATGACAACGTGTAGAGTGGCCAAGTAGCCCAAAAAAATACTGGCTAGCACAGAGACTGAACACAGCTAAGCTTGTAAGCAGTCACCCATACCAGTGGATGCTATCGACATCTCTTGGGTTTATTGGGGTAATCAGAGAATAAAGCCAAGTATCTCGTTATCCTTTGCGGACTGGCGGCGAATCTTATAGGTGCTGCTTGATGATGTTCGTTGCATGAGTATACGTCCGACCCTTGGTGGGATGTAAGGATGAGGCAGGCAAAATGATTAGACAATTGATGGCTTGGGTATGGTAGCCAATACGTCTCTTCCTAGAGTGAGGTACCAGACATATAGGAACACAACCTCCAGCAGCTATGTGCCTGCAAACTGACATGAGTACGTGGCGATACAGTAACTTCGAAGTTTTCTACTCGGCGGTCCTCTGACAATTCGACGACGAGACCATTCATAGCCCTGGAGAGCTACTATCAGAAGTAGCTCCACCATCTGGTTTCGTTCGAGAAGAACGATCCCATTACGAAGAACATGCATCAATGTGTGCAGCCGGTATTCTTCTTCCCTTCCCAATCGTAAAGTCCATCCTCCAGATATCCCATGCTCACTTCCGTCTTGAATCTCACATTCCTTTGCTGCAGCTGATATCGAGTTGTGTGACGATCTTAAGGGGAGCAGAAACGTCCAAGGCTAACGCCCCTCTACCGCTGCCCTTGGGGAACGTGTATGGTCTCCTAACTCATTTCCACTCCGAACGACAAACCTCTAGCCCAAACACCCCCACCACAAACGCAGGTTTCCCTCAACTACTGCTTCGTCCCCTCAACTCGCGGTCCTCTACGCTACACAAACTCTCACGACCGAGGCCCCCACATGCGCCACCAGCACCGGTGCATAAATGGTTTCATCTACGCCTTGAATGTCCTTACATATCGTAATTCCCATGCGACAGGTCCTGGAGATCTATGCGGTAGGGACACGGATTGGGTGCCAGATGTATGGAAGGAAAGAGGTAGGAACAAGGAGAGTGAAGGGTGTGGAAGTGACTACCTTAGGGAAACACCATAGGGATTAAAAGGTGTAAGAGGGGAGGGGCATCCTAGCAATGAAGGATCCAGTTGTTGAAATAGCTGAAGGTATTGAGGGGAGGGAGGGAGAGATGGCGGATTTTGGGGCGAGGAAAGGGCGAAGAATGGATTGAGGTGAGAGGAATCGACAGAAGAGAGTTGCGAGAGAGCGAAGATTGAGTGGAAGACCCAGAGAAGGGAGGTGAAAAATACCAACGAGGGATGAGCCGGTGCCTAAGAAACGTCGCAAAATAGATTAATCTGGCACGAATCGCTTGGTGAGTCGGACCGAGATCTGTGTCTCGGAGGTGGCGAAATCTATTGTGTAAGCTGTTGTGACGAGGGAAATACTTATTGCATCACTCAGGCTTGCTGCAACTCGGCAACATTAGGGTATCGAAGATCTGCATGTTCCTCCAGAAACTCCATCCATCGCTTCAAGTACGTGCTTCCTCTATTGGACTACTCGTCAGCCATTGCTTTAAATAAGAATAGGTCATTGGCCGTCCTGGAATTGTACTGGGCGGCGAAGTAGAGAAACTGGAAGCTTCTTGGAGGAAAAAGAAGTGACTTACCTGCCTACTGTTTCGGAGTCTCCAATTACGCAGAGATGTCGCTTGGGACGTGTCATTGCAACTGAACAAGCCCATCAGCTCGGTATCCGAGATGTTGCGAGCTTTGGCTTACCGTTGAGTCTCCGCTTCTCCGCTAGAAAGCCCACCTCATGCTCCGGATTACTCCGCACCAAACTCACAACAATAGCTTCTTTCTCTCGTCCCTGAAAACCATCGATACTACCTAGCTCGATGCCAGGAAACTTTTCTTTCATGTCGTGGCTCATGAGAGCCAGCTGCGCATTATATGGTGTGACAACCGCAATATCCTCGGCCAGCACACCGGCCTCAATGAGATTTCCGACGTGGAATCTGACTAGTGCAGCCTCCATTTCGTTGCTCTTACTGTCGCCCATGATCGCTCCTTTGCTGGTCTTCTTCTCAGTATCTTCATCTTCAGTCTTCTCAGGAAAGTCGCCGCCCTGAAGATCCCAGAAGATTAGAGCCTCTTGGGTATCGTCTGTTGCTTGGACCTCATATGGGAGGTCAACCAGTAGACGGGCCTTTACCGCGTCTGCTGCAACCAAGTTTGACTCGTACAGCTCGTCCGATGGAAATCTCATGATCTTCTCATGCATTCGATACTGGATTGTTAGCATGCGTTTGATCGATGGTCCGTGAAGCATGAGCAATCGATCAAATAATGTAACCTCAAGCGAAGCTCCTGGAACATCTTTCTTCGTCCCATTCGTGTCCGACTTGACTTTCCCTGGCCTTGATTTGGAGTTCAGGGATTTGATGGTAGGCGGTAATTGTAGATGATCTCCTGCAAGTACAACTTTCTTCGCTGTCAACAATGGAACCCAGCATTGAGCCTCAAGTGCTTGACTTGCTTCATCAATAATTACCACGTCAAATTTCTCATGTCTCAATTGAAATCCGCCTGCGCCATGTAAAGTTGCGAGAACAACCTTGCTACCTCCTACCAGATTGGTCACACATTGATTTTCTCGTATTCGGTACTCTTTTCGTACCTCCTTCATTTCACCGTAGATAGCTCTCCTCTCCCTACCGTTGCGCGTTTTCTTGATTCCAGCTTGCTTAGAGTCCATCTCCTTTCTTATATCTTTTAAGATGGCAGCTGCTTCAGACGTCTGGGTTAGTACGTCGAGAGAATGATTAAGCACACTCGGGAGTAGGCGGGCTGGATGACCAATGCGAACCATCGGGACCTTATGCGGGGCGAGTCGTTCGACGATGTTGTCAACCGATATGTTGGACGGTCCACATACTAGGACGCGCAATTTGCGTTGTATTAGTTGAAGGATCAGCTCTATAAGCGTATACGTCTTGCCGGTCTGGGTGGTGTTAGCGATAGTAGTCTGGTTTCGATACTGGGATGGACAAACTCCTGGAGGTCCATGGATCAAGGCAACTTCTCTCGAAGCTAACACAAACCGTATAGCCTCTTTCTGAGAACCATTTAGAGTCTTGTCCACGAATCCCATATCTCTGATCTCTGGCTCAAGAGCTTGCGGGTCACTTGACACTGGCGTAGGAGTCTCGAGGCCAAAGAGAACTCTCGTCAATGTCGAGTACTCCCTTTCCTCCATCTTTTTCAGCCTCTCCATAGTATGGTTCATTCTGAAACACCGATTAGTCTGGTGGACCTTTACCTTGATCACTCCAACTAACGTACCTTTTATACGTGACATCGTTCGCTAGCTTGACCCTAAAAGCTATCTGTTTTAGCATGTGTCCCATGTTGCCACATAAAAGCTGAAATGGAGTAACCACACATCTACTCACACCCACAGCCTCCCACTCAAACCTTCAGTGTCATCCTCCTCTTTATCCAGCGCGATGTGCACCCCCTTCTGCCCAACCCTTACCACGACACCTTCCAAGCCTCGTTGCTCCATGTTAGCCTTCTCTTTCTTTCTCTCACTTCCTTTCGGTTGCTCTCCCACTCTCACGATATCTCCCACTCGAATTCCATGCTCCCCAATCTCCCCAACGTTTCCAATTGCATGGTCCTGTTCTAGTTCTAGGACTGTTTTACCGCCAAACCCCGCTCGCTGAGAAGCTACCACAAGGTTCAAGATAGCAAGGCCAGCGCGAGATAGTGATGTAGGTGACGTAGATGCTAAGAGGGTTGCAGTAGAGGCTGTTTCGGCCGCAAGTTCGTCTGTGAGAAGGGAAAGCTGGTTCGAGGCAAAAGCTGAAACATCAATGTTTGGAGCCATACCATGATACCTTTCTCATGGCAGATGTCAAGATAGATGATCTACCGGAAAGTATGACAGAAAAGTCACAGCAGTAGATTGTGATGACGATGTGAAGCCCCGAGATGGCCCCTTTATCACCATCGTTACCCTGCTCTCGTCTAAATCGCCCATTCCGCCTGGCACACTTTTATCTACCTGGAGAAGTTTCTCGTGATGAAGACAACCAGGTTACGACTTATGCCCTGAAATTTGCAGCGCGAAGCAAGAGTGATTGCGTGCCTTTTAGGTTTCCCAATCGTTCAACTGCTTTGATTAGCCCAACCTCAAAGGGTTCCTTTACTGCTGTTGAGACGACTGGTCGTGAAAGAAGAGCATTATTCCCTTGTATCCTGTATGTTAGTTGTTCTCTATGTGCATTTCCCAACGTTATTCCAGGAAAACACCGATCTTCACATGTAGGTGCCATACGACGAAAATATTTGCCGTGGCAGAGACAGTTAGCAATTATCTGCGAAGTCTACAACAACAAAGTACACTTCATTAAATAACGATGTCTCTAATATGAGATATCAGCATATAGACAAAGGGTATTCATCAGTAACCTTTCGCTCAGCAATCGACACGAGCAATATCTGCAAAGTCTGCTATATCAAGCCAATTTTTTCAGCATCAACTCACTAGGAAGGTTAGCCACTATAGATGTTTGCATGGTATAACGTCAATAATCTTCGATCTCATCTTCCAGCGCCTGGGTTCTCTCGCTTCCTCGCCCTTTCCCCTTGCCAAGTTCCTTCGGTCTCGAACCTCCACCTCCAGCCAGCGTAGTCCCCGTCAGATTATGACCAATAAGTATCGATACTGGAGTTCCCCCCTGATCACCGAGATATTTGGACGGCTTTTTAAATACTATTTTTGGTTTCTCGATTCGTCCTGGCGTCCAAGCTAAAGGATCGTCGGACGAGGAGTCAGAAGTCACTTGTTGAACTTTTATAGGAGAACTTGATGCTTCTGCGAGGAAGGAAGGTAAGTCGGAAGATGAATGGTATCCCGCGCTTGAACGTTGGAAAGCTCCTACAACCACCGAGGATTCACTCCCAAGGCTGTCAGTCTTTGGAAATTCAGTCTCTTGGAAGTCGAACTCCGCAATCATAGAAGACTCATCATGATCCCAATTTGTCGAGGGTATGGGGTTCTCCACAATGTCGACCGCCTCTGCTGCGCTGATGTCGCCATGCCCGAAGACGAAATCTCTCCATACCTTTTCTTCGTCTTGCGATGACTCGGATGATAAGTTTCCTGATTTCGTTTCATGATCTGGGCCCACCTGTTGCTTGCGTTGTTCAGCAGTCGAGTCTAAATTCTCAGCAGCAACCGTAAATCGTTCTTGGTGCGCCTCTAACACGTCATTGTAAGCTTCTGTCTTCGTAGCCATCGCCTCCATCTTATTGTGCAGAGTCAATGGGCTCGCCCTTTCAGCAGGTGCTAAGAGCGCTGCACTGATCCGGGGAAACGCATCTAGAGCTGCGTCTTGCATCACTGGCTCAACGTCCATCGTATCATGCCCCACGGGATTATTATAGCGCTTTACCGAAGCTGGGGTTACACACGGAACGGCATTGTGTGTGCTTAGGTTTAGTGAAGCTTTTGAATCGATGGTTGTAGGCTCCTTGACGTCCCGATTCTCATAGTCATACTGTGACAAGTCATCGAAGATAAGACGAAATTCCGAACCATTGTCTATCGGAGCCCTATGCGATAGCAGGGAGCTATAATCCCCCCGAGTGGTACTCTGGTCGCCCTGAGCACTGGCTTGATTTTGTAAGGGAGGGTCCGCCATCTCTTCGTTATTAGTGTGGGCTAAACGTTGAACGGAACGACCGTATGATACCGAAGACGTTCGGGTTCGAGCCGGAGAAGTCTGAGAAGTGACTTCTTGATGGGTGACAAGTCGTGGCGACTGATATTTCTGCGAGTAGACGTGAGCTCTAGGTTGTTCATAACCTCGGTAGGCCTCAGAAACTTCTTGAGCAAAAAGCATCTCCTCTGACATGACACTGCTGTTATCCTGGCTGGGAATAAATGAGTGCCTAGGTTTGGCTCGCTTGCTCCTGGATTGCACGGATCCTATTCTGATACTGATATCCTCCGGACTAGCAGATCTATGGGGGACGTGGCGTGGTGTACTGAGCCTTTCATGGCCATGTGCTGTCTTTAGCCGCTTGTTACCTACTCCATGCCCTCTCTCGTGATCTCCCTTCTTGACGGGACGACGCTTGCCTATCATGTCGCGGTCTTTGACTTCTGCAAATTTCATATGTACTGGCTTTGTATAGTCCAAACCAACCCAGTCCCTTGTACGAAGTAGCTCTTGTCTCCGAGCCTCCAAATCGTCAGCGGCTGATAACCCTGGAGCTTCAACATCCCTTTGTCGAACATGAGAGGTCGCTGACTTCAACGTAGACGCTGATGAAGGACGTGGACATGAATGTAAGACGAATGGTGGTTTCGTTAGTTTCCTTTCTTCATTGCGGCTGTCTCCCTCGACGAGCGGCGAATGGTTTCTAATGTCATTCCTATAATCTGGCTCAATAAAACTAAGATGCCTCTCTGTAGGAGCGACGCCGCTAGATTCATGGACCCTCTGGGATTGGTAATCTTGATGAAGTCTGCCTGCGCCTGGCTCAACTCTGTGAGGTCTTTTATTCGCATGCTTTGCGTCTTCGAATATGGAGAAATCGATTCCTGGCGAAGACGTGGGCCCGCTTTGGAGTTTCCCTCGAGCTTTGGCGAAGTGCCGCTTCTGGACCAGAGAGAGCGATGTCTTCGCATTCTTGGACGCTCTTGGTAATGTGCCCCCGTTCCAGTTCATACAAGGTCACCCCAAGATTGAGGGTGTAAGAGAGAAGAATAACCGAGGAAAAGAAAGCGTAGTGTACTCAGGGACGATTGCAGGTCAGTAACAAAAATTGAAAAGTTGCGTAAAGACGTCCGAGTCGTGTTTTTGTAGGTTGGGAGTAGGTCTCTACCTAATCCGTACCTTAGAGACACTATTTGTTACAGTGAACCAACTAAATGTCAGCAATGAGTTCTTCCGCACAGGTGCGAATTTACACAGAGAGGAATTGGCGTCATGTTAGTCTCCATGCTTTAGGTCTTGAGGGTAATGATTGGAGAATTGAAAACCAATGGTGAAGAATTTGACTACGATTAAAGACCCGTGCCAGTAGTAGGATTGACACGGGATACTCATTAGGTACCTTACCTGGGTCAACTCGTTATTACCCTATTGACCCAGATCAAGACTCAACTGTCTCCAAACCTCTTTGCGAGGTATCGCCACTCTATACGGGGTATCGTCTACCATTCCACACTCCAACGCCAGTCCAACCATTTGATGCCCTTATAGATCTATGCACGCGAACACGCTATGGGCTTCTCTATGAAATCAATCCACCTGGAGAACCTGTCCATCATGCCCTGTGTGCGTAAGGCAACCGACACAAACACAATTGTCACCACATCGACAATTCCCCGATGTGCAGCTCTCTTGTGGTTCGGGACCATAGCTGTAAGCCATGGTCAAGTACCCCGACGATCGGGCTGTACTATCCTGGGCCTGATCGAGGTTTCCAAATGGCATTGCTCCAAGATTGTTACTGCTAGGATCTGGCTGCGTAAGAGCTGTTGAATGCATGACGGACGACACTGGAGAATCTTCATGGAGACGCGGATCGTAGGTTCCAGCTCCAGTTCCGTTGTCTTCCGGACTGTGACTGATGCTTCCGTAGGAAGACTGTGGCCGGCTACGCGAGCTGTGGCCCATATCATCAATTGGCAGGAGGTCCGCGAGTATTTGTACTCTGTCTCTGGTTGGTGCGTTATAGGGATGAACCGCGCAGAACATGCATTGACAATCGGGTCCGCACGAACAGTCGTGCATCAGACCCAATGCGTTATCTCCTTCTGCAGATGGCGCTGCTGATCCTATCAAACCGGAAGGGGCGTACTGCGGGACATCTTGAGAGTGGAACTGAGAATTCTGAAGCATGAAAGCTTGTTGTTCCAATGTCAAGGGATTTGCTGCGGTTGCATACGTAGGTGGCATATTGTAGATAGTCGTATAAGGGCCCTGCAGAGCCTGGAATGTGAATTGAGCTTGAAAGGGAGAGGCTAATTGGCCTTTGGCATCATCAAAGAATGCTGCAGACTCCATTTTGTGACTTTGTCGATTCGTAGACGGCCGAAATTCCATGTCCACGGCAGACGAGAAGGCATTTGCATCATTAGTTATGTCATCGAGAGTTTCTGGACTCGACTGCGGGGATTGCTTTCTGGATCTCTTGCAGCAAGATCTGGCCCGAGTCCTCGATTCTGATGCTCTTGATTGAATAGCTGCAGTATCGAAGCTCTCGAATGATGGAGGCGATTGCGATAGTAATCCGTATGTGCTGCCTTCACTACTCATCGTAATAGAGTCGTTGCGAATCGAGACTGTATCTGCCTCGTTATTCAAAAAATCTAATCCTTGTTCTCCAGGTTGCATATTCAGAGAGAGGCTGTTGAAACCGTGTCCTGGTTCGTTATGAATAATTGAGTGTGACTGCGGCCTCCTTGCCAGTGATGGGCGAAACTGTTCATTGTAGCTCTCTAAGCGGGAGATCTTGCTAGGTCTTTGATTCTCGTCCTCGGATTGCGACACAGGTGGTCCAGGATAGACGGCGAACGGTACTTGTCCTGCTTCCAGGAGTTGAGAAATTGGTGGATAGCCGGGCGCCGGCGCACAGTGACAACCAGACGCTTTAAGGAATCAACACCATTTTCATAGGTGCTTTCATAACAGTTTGCTGACCTTTTGGTATCCTGATCATTACCACCTTCTCCCTGTTGCAAGTGCAAAGAGCATCCGTATGAGGGCAGGTATACAAAGGTCTTCCAGGCCGCCTGACGCGCATCATGAAACGGTCGAAATGTTCGCATTTCGAAGACCGATGGCCACGAATGCATGGCTCGCTGTAGCTACACGTCAGCCCGTTGACCTTTGACAGTGAGAAGGCCCCGAAGAGTATCGAAGAATGCAAGAGGGAAGATCTGCTGAGAGCGAGCAGCTTACCAAGCCCATTTCTCGTTCCTCTCGTCCATGGGCATCTTGAACAGATACAAAGCTGAGCAGATTCTGAGAACGAATGCGTGTGGACTTATGAACAGTAATTGGAACGTCTCCTCGAACCAGTAAAAAGAATAAAATACTTCAATAATGAAGGATAAAATACTTGACGCATGTGAAAGGTGGTGGGATGGTTGAAGGGCAGGGGTTGCTGTTCTTCCAAGTGAACAAAGCCGGCCCCCACCATTCCAATATGGATAAGGTCGAAAGCACTTGTGGAAAGAACCATGGTACCTACCTGTCGTAACTACTTTATCACCTCACCTCTTACATCACACATCTCTGTAGAAGCAACGGAGATACTAAATTTGGTATCTCTCAGACCTGCATTCGTAAATCAGACGTCCCGAGACATCAACTACAGCCCTTATTCGACATGGATTGACCAAGAAGTCCCTGTTCCTCGGATCCGCTTTCCCCCGGTATCTCGAACTACATACAACAGCTCATGAACATGAAAGTGCAAATGCTGCTGATTGTCGATCTTTTATTTCCCCAACCAGGCTAGTCTACCATCTCAACACTTGACCTTCGCCTTTTCCAGATATTGAGCGATTTCCCCAATATTTACCGGTGACGCCATCAATATCTTTGAAGCCGAGACGGATGGGGATCTTTGCTCCCTCGACTGCCCATGAAATAATAGCGGTTAGACAGGGACATTTAGTTGTGTCTAATTGGAAGGGCCTACCGGGACGTTTGGGCGGAGTTGAGCCCACCATCTTCCCCATGTCGGTAGAAACCCACCCAGGACAACAAGAATTTATCAGTAATCCAGAATTGTCGCGAGCGAGAACTGCCGTCAAAGCGTTGATGCATGCTTTGCTGACACTATATGCTTGCTTCGGCCATCCTTTTATATCTTCAGTACTATTGGCTGCAGTCTCCTATATTGACATTAGTGTCTTCACTTGCAGCCTGCTTTTCGCGTAGCAGGTGGTAGTAACAATCTTTCAAACACACTTGGTACTGTTTCACCAAGTCCTCCAAATCTTCCAATTTCATATTCGAGTTTCGAAAACGCTGTCTGATATCTTCGCTATACTGGCTTAAACCAGATGCAACAGATGAAATGTTGACAATACGACCATCCTCTTTCATAAGCGGTATGAATATTTGACACATCTGTAGCGAGCAAACGTCAGTTGGCTTTCATAGGAAAGGGGCGTACAGGCAGCTCAGATGCAATCATACTTTCAGCGTTCCTCGGTAGTTTGTATCTAAGGTCTTCTTGACGTTGATCGGAGAGTACGCATCGTCGAGATTGACTCCAGCATTATTTATTAGCACATCGACACCTAAATGGCCGCTCTCGACAGTGTCTGCGAGGCTCTGGATGCTCGCAGCATCCGCGATATCCAATTGGGGATACTTGATCTCGATCGTTGATGAAGATGGCTTTAAGCTCAAGTCGATTCCTTTGCGAGATGTGGCGTACAAAACCAGAGGTTCCTGGAAGGTCCTTGCGAGGGTCTGGCAGATCGCTTCGCCAATGCCCCGGTTCTATACATATATTAGGACAACCGCTACATGGCTCCGAGCTCAGATTTCATACCGCTCCGGTCACAATTGCAACAAGTGGGTTACCCATGTTGAATGCCAGTCACTGACGGGAACAGCAAAGTATTATTAAAAACCCCGGAGTTAATGAATGCTCCTCGCGAGTTATTAGGAAAGAGTTGAAACATATAATAATCAGGCTACAAGAGTAACATCTGTAACTATCAATTTACAATGACCTTCTGAACGGAATTTTGCTAACATAAAAGGTACCAGCGGCTTTGTAACGGTGTTGTTGGAGAAGTTCAATGATGCTTGAATGCCAGCGTCATAGACGCTTTGACCGAACTCTGAGGTTTCAATTAGAAAATCCAATGCATTTTTTACCCATATTTGAGGCGGGAAACATCACAATCCAAGTTGATTTCTTGATCTAATGATCCCAATGCCCATAAATCTCCAGCCGTTTCTTTCTAAACAGCGTGGACTGTCGTCGCACAAGTCATAGGGCTGAAATGTAGGGCTGAGTCCTTTGGAAAATCTAGCCGCTTTGAAGCAGAGCATGGATGAAAAATGCCACAAGATGACACGAATTCCTCTGCAAAGACCTCAAAGAGGAGCGTGTCTAAGGCGTTACCAGATCATAGTCAATGGCAATGGTTCCAAACTCCACAACCAGTAAAGCGCCTATTTGATAGATTCCCTCTCCACATATACCCTCCGAACGAGCTTCCCCAGCGGACTGCTACATCCCGAGCGCAGCATACACTCTACATCTTTACAACTAACGAGGGAGCTAAATCTGGAGCTCCCTCGTTCAATCCCGGCTGTCTGAAATGGCAGGTTCGTACTCGCTCGGCTTGCGTTTAGGGGGGGGAGGAAATCAGAATTAACAAGAGCGTATGGCAGGCATATCTTACATTCACTGGCCTCAAATTCACTACAATTCCATCCAACAACCATGCCTCTCCCACCGGAGCTCTCCCCTTCCTCATTCCACCAACCTCGAGCTTAGTCTTCACTACTGAACCAGTCTTACCTGTGCCATCAACCAAGCTTCAGCGATGGACTCGCGAGAGGCTCGACAGAAGGGACGACTCAAAGGCGCATGATGAGAAACCTTCGTTCCGTTTATCCCCTGGAGAAACGAGGTCAACAAATGGAATGGGGAGCAATCCAGTGGAAGAACCATCAGACATGAGATACGACGCCTACATGTCTCTCCTCGACCACCGAATCAGAAACGCCTGGGTACACCTATCTTCCCTGCTTCATTTCGACCCATATCACTAACCCCAATCTTCCAGCTCTACACTCTCTACCTCATCCCTTCCAACTTTGCCGCTGTCGCGAAACCACTCTACATCCTCCCTACCTCATCTAACCTTCTCGTCCACCTGTCCCTATCCCACAGCCTGCGCGCCGCAGCCGAAGCAGAGCTATTGAAGCAATCCGCCGTCATTGACGTAGGAGCCCTCTACAGAGAATGCGACAGTGCTTTTTCAGCGCTCTCGGAGCTGCTGGGTGACGATCGGTATTTCTTTTCTGCCAAAGATCCTGGGCTCTTTGATGCCAGCGTTTTCGCATATACGCACCTTTTGCTTGATGAGGGAATGAAATGGAAGGAGAGGAGGATGGTGGACATATTGAAAGGTTATGAGAATCTGGTGAAGCATAGGAGGAGGATTCTAGACGAATACTTCCCAAGAAAGAGCATTTAAAATCAAGAAAGTCCGGTTTGGTATTACAAAAGCCCAATATGCACGCTCAATGGTATCTCGTCCCGAACTCAACCCACAATCACTTCGAACCCCCAGAGCTGTACGTTTCCAATTCCCCAAACACGAATAGCCAAGCCAATGCCAGAACCTCGAAACGCCCTCTTCCCAAAGAGCCGAAACCAACTACGCCAGAGTCGCCCCAAACGGCGCACTCTCCCGCAAATCCTCCACCAAATCCTCCACATTATTTAAATACCTCCCCAAAAGTCCCTGCTTCTCCTCCGTCGTTCTCGTCCCCTCCCCCTCCCCGCCCATTCCACTCGCACTCCTCCCGCCAAAAGCCCCAATCCTCTTACTCGGACTCCGCTGCAACTGCCCCCCACCGCTTCCGTTTGCTCCAGTCGACGGCGGCGTTTCAGGCATCAAATAGAAGTACAGAAACTCCAGGAGCTTCATCTTGACTTCTCGGCTTGTGGAGCGGGATTTGAAGAGCGAGGTGACGGTCAGTAGACCGTCAAGGGTCTCGAAGGTGCGGGTGTTGGACGGGTAGGAGAGGAGGGTTGTGACAAGGGTGAGGAGGGTGGAGGATTGGATGGCGGGGCAGTTGGAGGGGTCGAGTAGGTCGAGGAGGAGCTGTTGGGCGGTTAGGGTATTGTAGGGCTAGGAGTGGAGGGGGGAGAGCACGAACGTTCATGTAGATTTCTCGGGCGAAGAGAGCGCGGGACGGCGGATGGATAAGGAGGATGCCATGGAGGAGATCAAGGGTTGAGACTATGAGGAGGTCGTTTTGGCCATCTGGAGAGACTTAGCCTTCTGCCATCCTCAATCTCCGAACAACAAGAGGACTTACTACTCCCCTTCCCCAACAACCTCTCCAAACAAGCAATCAACCGTATCGCAACTACCCCCAAACCACCCACATCAGCACCCATCCCACACACACACACACACACACACACACACACACACACACACCCCCCTTTATCTTCCATCTTCCCCACTTACCATTCCACTCAAACCCCTCCTGCAGCTTAAAAAACTCCCGAAACGCCGGATCTTCCCTCAACATCGCCAGATCCTTCGGTGCCTGCTGCTGCTGCTGTTCCTCCGCATTCGCGACCGATCTCCGCCGATCCATCGCAGCAGGAGCGGAGCGCGAGAGGCAGATTTGGGCCAGCAGGCCTTCGAGTTGGCGGAGGCCTTTGCGGATTTTGACGCCGTCGAAGGAGGAGAGGTAGTCGAAGGAGAGGGAGAGGAGGGATTCCATGGTGGTGTGGCTGGCGTGGGGTGGGGTGGGGTGGGAGGATGGGTGGAGTTGGGGTTTGTGCTGTTTATGTGGAGGTTGAGAGGGTTTGCGACGGTGTAAATAGAGCGGTTGGCTGGGTTATTAGCGTATGCAGAAAGCTATGGATTCCTTGGCATCGCAATTGTCGCGCCCCCCCCCCCAAATTTACTATTGAATCCAGACATTCTTGACATTCTCAAACCTTCAACGCTCTATTGGAAAATCAATAGAAAAATCAAACCGATAAATTTGAAGCTGTTCAACCCTTTCACAGTGCT
>JAABUT010000240.1_pt1 | contig 101869 bp, 114 predicted proteins | sample 5559281 | NCBI WGS metagenome assembly JAABUT01 (sample SAMN10711880, study PRJNA513359) | rock metagenome | isolation source: Antarctica rocks | place: Antarctica: Victoria Land, Ricker Hills nord | collected 2016-01-04 | reverse complement strand
GGTCAAAAGCCTTAGTAATATATATATAAGCTGTCTTATTGGCTGTCAAGTAGAAACATCTGACGTCAGGATGACAGAAAACATCTGACCTGACCTGACTGTCATATGACCATCCGTTATCCCTAGCTCCGAAAGCCCGCACACTGTATCTCGCTTTACACGTTCCATGAGACAAGGCTGACCTCCCTTATCCGGGTACCCTCCGCATGCTGGCCAAAACTTGAGTACTTGATATTCGCCTACGAGGTAACGGTGATGGCTTCTAGAGGCCCCAGGCAAAGTGGTTCCAACAGGACACGCCCTCGACCGTCCCCATTGTGCCGCATACAATGTGACAACTTACCATTATCAACAGGTCTGAGCCAAACGCATGACCGCGGCGCAGCTTCTTCTTCTTCTTCCAATCGCCTGCAGGCCGCCACAATACAGAGTATCCCCAGCAGGAGCAGACTGGGCCCGTCAATAAGAGGTAATCCCCTGCATCAGCATAGCTTATGGACGCCCTCAGACGGGCCCCTAGCCCCCTAGAGGCCCTGGAGCCTGGACGTTCATCAAGTATCTGAAGCCCACCTGCTCTCCATCTCCGTCTCCGTCTCGTGTTTTGTCCACTTTCTCCTCTTGTTGAACTTTCGATTTCTACTGCTTTGCAACCCGTTCGTTACCAGTCTCCAAACATCATCGATCATGCTATCGCTCATTTCTCTGCTCCTTTCCCTGCTTGTCCCTCTCGTCTATGCCGCCTCAGAACAAGGCGTAGTCAGCCTTTGGAGCGACTCCTCATGCGGCAGCGGCGCAACCAAGAATCATAGCGAAAGAGACCCCGTAGCTCTCAACTACACCCTCAGCGTCGACGTTTGCGGCATTCCTGGCGTCACTTACCGCAGTTTTAGGATCTATCAGCGCCCAGCCTGCGGCAACGGTGTCCTCGCCGTCTCTGCCTTCTATAGCAACACTGACTGTAAGAATGACGGTTACGGTTTCGGCCCGATTATCAGTATCGATCGTCAACCCGGTCACTACAACAGCGGTGACTGTCTGGCTTTGGAGGACTTCAATTCTCTGGCATTTCTTTGCGCTGGACTTGGCGTGACAGGCGGCGCGAGTCTCACCAACATCTTTTATTCTTCCGCGACGGATGCTGTTACTTCAAGTATCGCTTCGTCAGCCACGAGTCTCACCAACGACTTCTACTCTTCGGCTTCGAAGGCTATTACTTCAAGCATCGCTTCGTCAGCCACGAGTCTCACCAACGACTTCTACTCTTCGGCTTCGAAGGCTATTACTTCAAGCATCGCTTCGTCACCCTCGGCTACACCCATTGCTCCAAGCGCAAGCATGACTTCCCCACTCTATACAGCTCCAGCTGGGTCTAGCTTCCCAGGCTCGGTTCCTATCAATACTGCTTCCAGCGGCATTATCGGACCCTCCGCTGGGTCTACCACTGCGCCGTTAAGCCCCGGCTTTACCGGCGCAGCGCCCAGGTTAGGTGGATCAGTTGCTGGGGTGTTTGTTGTGCTTGTAGGAGCGGTTCTGCTTTAAATGGACCTGTCCATGTATGCAAAGAGTAGAAACAGATTAGAATCGGGTTCGGACTAGTGCGACCAAGATATACGTTGTCAGAGTATTTGGCATTATTAAGCCCTCTGCGATTTATTAGCAGGGTTAGCCTTGAAGTGGGTACAGCTTCAATAATACTGGATGTGACAGTGGAATTAACCGTTAATGGACTGTTACTACGAATATTGCACTATCTATTTAAAGCTAAGGCTCTCGGCAATTCGCTGCTGACACACGCTGGTGAGAGCTTATGATAAGCTCCAGCTCACTCCCAACATCAAAAAACCCTTTCAATCTTTCCAACTCCCACATCCAACTCATCCACTCCTCCTCATCCCCTAACAAACAAACCAAAAAACAAATTCGACTTCTCCCCCCCCCAAAAATGGTCTGTCGCCCCCCCCCTCCCCCCCCCCCCCCCCTTCCATTCTCCTACCCCAAATACCCCCAACTCCACCCCTCCCAACCACCCCCTCTAACCCCACCCCAGGACCCCCCCACCACCGCCCTCGCCCTCGCCCTCCTAACCGCCGGCGGCGGCCTAACCGGCTTCATCCGCACGGGCTCCATCCCCTCCATCGTTGCGGGCATGACCGTCGGTGCTCTTGTAAACCCCCCCCCCCCTCTCATACCATATCAAACCCCTTTCCCTTATATCAAACCCCTTTCCCTTTCCCCCCCAAACCCCTTTCCCTTCCCCCCCAAACCACGAAAAAGCTAACGCACGCAGTACGCGCTCTCGGCGCTGCGGCTGCGCAACAGCCAAGCCTACGGCGTGGAGCTGGCGGTGCTGGCGAGCGCGGTGCTGGCGGGGAGTAGCGTGCCGCGGGCGGTGCGGAGCGGGAAGGCGTTGCCGGTGGGGTTGAGCGTGGTTGCGGTGGGGGGGTTGGTGCGGTTTGGGTTGTTGTGGTGGGGGGGGAGGGGGAGGGGGGTGGGGATGGGGATGGGGAGGTGAGTGTTGGGGGGGGGTGTGATTGGAGGTGTGATTGGGCTTGGGATCTGGGAGAGGGAGGGGGGTTGAGAAGGTTTTATGGGGCTGGTCTGGCCTGGCCTGGATCTGGTCTTTATTACAAGGGACGTAGATTCGGAGAGCTATGAAGGAAGATACGCTAGACTGTTGAGTTATAAGCTCCAAACGTGACATAAACACCTTTTATGTATAAAATCGCAAGCCCCGTTTTTGTTTTGCGAGCATCAAGTATCCTCCCCATCCTCACCCCCTTCTCCATCCTCATCTCTAATCATCTCATCCTCCTCCTCGTTCAACAAATCCCCAATCTCCTTGCTATTCCTCAAAATCACCCTCGCTTCATCCTCATCCACCCGCATGTCCTCCATGACAAGCATGACCGCGAGCTCAGGCGCCAACACTGCTTGTACATAGCCTGCGACCCCAGCGGAGGCGATGAGCTTGTCCGAGGCGGCGAGACGACGAACTTTGGGAGCGAAGGAGGTCATTATATTCTCCGTACTGTTTGTTATTAGTACTCTGGGGATGCTATGAAATTGGTGGATGGTAGGGGGGAGAGGAGACGTACATCAGCCTAGAGCCCTTGGATCCATAGTATCCGGGAGCCAGACCCTCAAATCCATGACCACTTAGCATGATCTGCTGCAGCGTCTTATTCTGCCCGCCCTTGACTTGATCTTCAAAGGCGTTGCGGTAAAAAGAGGGTTTGTCGCCCTTCAAGATATCATCTACTACCGGATGGAATCTCCCCAGTCGCTCACTAAGACGTGTCCAATCAATCCTCGGGTATCTCTTCGCTTGCCACTCGTTCTCAGCGGATTTCATCTTGTGTGCTTTGCAGAACCGCACTTGCTGCCGAACATTAAGCCGTTTGCCGGAATCGAATTCTTGCAGAAAGCTTCGCTCGACAGGTTCTTGACAGATTGGGCATTTTGCTGACGGGTGGTCATAGTATTTGGCGATGCCGAGCTCGGGGAACGAGAATTGCTCCCTTAATGCCTCGAGTTCAGGAGAAACGGGCGCCGAGCTGATAGAGGAGAGGGAGCTGTCGTCGTCGAATGATGTTGATGGTATTGAAGATACTGTGACGGAGGAAGTAGGCTCTCTGTACTGTAGGTCTGGTATCTGGAGCTTATCCTTGGAAAGGTCGACTAGATTCTTTAGATCTCCCACTCCCGTCTTCTTTATCACTTCCATCGTTTCAGGCTTTCTCTCAGACTCGCTTGACCTCGTAGCCTTGGAAGTATTGACGCTGTCTGGTAATACTCGCGGTACGACGAAACCTTGAGGTGTAGGACCCTTCGTAGGGGTGGCGTCCCTAAAGAACGGTAGGTTTGGTTGTTTAAAAACATTTGGTCGACCTTCTTGCGAGGACGCTTGGTTTGTCCTCGACAGGCGATTCGAGGCTCTTTTCGAACGCGGTGTGGTTTCTTGGGAAGGCGGGGCTTTAAAGGCAGCTTCTGCGGTTGGATCTTTGATTTTATCGACTGTCAATATGTCAACCTACAAAACGTAACGAATTGTCCCGACTACTAACGTAAAGGCTCCACTGCCTTATTGTTGAATGTACGAAATCCCGTTTTGCTCTTCGTGAAGGGCGATATACTTTCCCCCTCTATATCCTTCTTATTCTCCTTCGGCAGAGCAGCCATATGTATATTTTTCGAGTTGGTACCATACATAGCTTTGGTCTTTTTAGGCTTCGCAGTCCACGTATCGATGAAATCCTCCGCGGCGATCGCCCTCACGGCTGGACCGGGACGTTTGAAGCTTGTTTGCGGGCCATTGAGACGTCTAGACCGCGCATTGGAAGATGCAAAGCTCGTGGAACGTATGTTTGATGGCTCGTTGGTAAGCTCCGAAGCAGCATCATTACTTCCGCCATGGGGGGTTTTTGAGCCAGTGCTGTCGAAAGCTAGCTCATACTTGCCAATTTTCCTTCTCTTTGATGGTAGCGAGTCGGCATCGGAGAGCTCAAAATCATGCACTGTCGAAGCGTCATCGCTTGAATCCCTCGGTGGGGCGTCGATGTCTATGCTAGGCGATCGCTGCTTCTGCTCTCGAGGTGTAGCCTTGACTTGAGGCCCGGTTGGAAGCAGGCTGTAGCCTAACTTCTCTGTTCTCATCCCCACCCTTCTAGACTGCGGCGCTTGATAGGACGAAGCCATGGAAATGTTTTCCTCACGAGGCGGATTGGAGCTCTGAACATGCTCCGCTCCTTAAGCGCGACTGGACTACGCGACGTGTAACCACTTACGCTACGCCATTGCGATATCAATCATTTCTTCAGAAAAGGAGTATTACACAAAATCGTTGTATCGAACGTCGAACTACAGTTGGTTCTCAGATTATTCGACGAGGTCGAGCAGTGTAGGCAGTGTAGGTAAACCACCACTCTACCAATAATAAACCAGATATGCTCAATGAAGCGTTTCACAGCCCGCATTAACCCCCTCCTATGAAGATGACCTGGCCTACTAATAGAACTCCATCACCAATGCATCCTCATAGTGTATGGGTAAAATAAACTCCGGACGAAAGACCTCAGAGCGTACCGCAAAATGCCGCCCCGGTAGCCAAGAAGAAAAGAGCCTATTCGGGACGCCGCGCTAAATCGAAGGCTGTAAGTACAATTACTAGGCGAAAGTCATCTTGATCTCCTTCTCTTTCCCAAAACCCTCGTCTTCCTCGTCCAGCCATGCATTATGCTCAAGACTTGCGCCGCTTGCAGCAGCAGGCATCGTCATCGAGTGAGTCAGCTCTGGCCTCGGTGGATGCGGTGTGAATTCCTGCAACTCCGGGGTGTGGACTAACCCAGGGGACTTGGCAGCGGAGTGGAATGACTGGCCAGGCGAGGGAGACTGGTGAGACTCGGTAGCCAGCTTCTTCCGTTGCGCCACAACGTTCTCAGGGCTGCCGTTTTCATCATAGCTATCGTAGTCCTTGTTGAACGGATTCGAGGCCTGGCCGTTCGATAATGATGCTTGCGATGAAAGTGCATTTGAGTTTGGCCGATATGGAGGGCTTCCTTCATAGCTTCTTGTCTCCCGCAAATTTGAATACGGGCTCTGTTCTGGCTTGTCTATGGAAGGAGTCGCTCCGTTGAGGTTTATTTTCATTGGGGGTAACGTCGACTCCAGCTGCTTTACCTCGATCTGCTCGCTGGCAAGCTCCGCTTTAATAGCATCAATATCAAAAAGAATATTGCCTGCGCCACCATCGACATTGCCTTCACCGTTGTGGTCGCCTTCTCGCATACTATCATCGTACGTCTCCCATCGCTTCTTCTCAGCAAGTTTGCCGCGCTTGAAGAACCCAAATCTCCTCTTCTCTGGCTTCGTTTCTGCGTCCTTTCGCGCCTCGTCGAGTTCATGGATGAGCTCGCGTTGACGCTTCTCATGGTTTTCTGGGTCTGGGTCTTCGATTTCAGTGAATTCATCGCTCTCAACTTCCCAACCCACTTCTCGGAGTAACCTAGGCATCGCCGAACGGTACGCCATGTGACCGTTGACCAGCTGAGTAACATCAATGTTTTCAAGGCCGGGAATCTCCATCACAGGAGCAAGGCCAGCTATCCGCATAATACCACCACTAGTGGCTCGGAAGAGGTATCCTACAAAGATCGATTAGGGCATTGAAAACCAAAGCTGCAAGCAAGTACTCACCCAGGATCCAGTCATTAGATGCGTAACCATTGACGAAGCGTCCTGATATAACTGTCCTGGCACGAAGATATTCATCTTTGTTCGCTACAATGGGCGATCCAAATAGGTACACGTTCTGAATCAATCCATACGCACCTTTGGCCGCCAGCTCTTTTAAGCAAGAAAAGATGACCCGGCAACCCAGTGAGAATCCAACTAGTGTGATAGGTCTCACACCAAGATTCCTATCAATCAATGAGTCTGCAAGAATTAAGCCGGCGGCGTTCGCTCGGCCCAAAGATACTGTCCATGGATTATCGATGAGATAGGAAAGCTTTGTTAGAACTATGGGAAGTTGCAGTGAAGCCATGAGCGCCACCAAGATTGTACTACCAAGGACTTGTTGCAGACCTTGGGTGAGAGCCTAGCTTGTGTTAGCTGGTCTAGTACACTCCATACACGAGATACGATGCCAAGCATACCTCAGTAGCCAAAATGTTGATTGTCTGGCCCATGCTTTGTAACATCTCCGGTTCCCATAAAACAGAGTACATGTCTCCCATGATCGGATCTACTGTACTGTATGGCAGCCGCACATCATCAACCTTTCCGTTCATCCATCCGGAAATTGTGACAATCAGATTCACCCGCTTGTTATTGTGCAGTGGGCGGTACTCAAAAGTCTGTACAGCACCCGTTCTTTTATTAGACGCCCTCACGGCGATGGTACCGCCTGTGACAACAGCACCAGATGTGATAAGTGCCGTACCTCCAGCACCAGCTAGAAAGCCGCTTGTGCCAGCAACGCCTATGGTCGTGAAACCCGCAGCCAAACCAGCACCAATAACTGGGGCCAAAAGGCCGGCAGAAAGCCCAATTACAAGACTCCCACCAACAGTGGCAAGTCCCATCATCATATATTTTCGCTTCAAAGCTAGCTTTCTCCGATTCTCCATGTGCTCAGCTTCATCCCATGTCTCCTTGTTTGCAGCTTCCTGCATCTCTAAAGAATCTGTAACACGCTTCTCGAAGCGACATATCTCTAACCATGAGACCTCCATTGAGGCGCCTACACGTTCGAGAAGAACCCTTGATCGAGAGTCATATATGGAATCCGCAATCAAGACTAGGAACAGATCACAAAGAACGGTCCATCGAAGGTCGATATCAATGTTCTTGGTGGTCGGCAGCTGAGACGGAGTGCGGACTTCAGGCATGTCAACACCCTCGTGTTCCACATAAGGAGGTGGTGAGGATATCTCTGTAAATTCTTCTGTCGTGGATGGAGCCGGAGAGTTCACTGATGCCCGCTTCTCGCTCTTCATGGTGGGAGATGAAACTGAGTGGTTATCAGGGACACCGTCTTCTGCCATGGGATTCTTAACGCGAGAGTTCTGCATCAAGGCCGTTGTCAGATCGCCTGGCTGAACACCATGTTCGGCCAATTGCTCAATCATGACTTGCTCTGTAGAATCTCAGTACTGATTTCTTAATTCATAGAGCCCTTGGAGTTACCTGACGAATCAATCTCCATGTGTGCATACAATCTTACCATCATTTTCTGGCTCCACATCGTCGTCGACTCAAACGCGATTCGCAGTTCTTTCTTCGTTGCTTTAGTTCCCTCCACGTCTTCCAGCTCTTTGACCATCTCCGCCATCGCCAGTCTCGTAACACCTACGTAGGCTATTCTTTGCCCTTCCGTCAGCAAATCTTTGGTAGCCTGCATCTGCGCTAAGGGATCCCGCTGATCGTCGTCCTCATCAATGAAATTGGTACCCTTCTTCTTGAACAGGTACTCTGTATTATCGTCCATGCTTGTTGCAGACTGCGCATCCTCGTCAATCTGAATTCGGGTATATCCTCTCCCTGCGCCGCCAAGCCCCAAATATGCGTTTGCTTCATCATCAGATTCACGGATTTCCCTTGCTACGAGCTTTCCGTGGTCATCGTAGAGATCATAAGGCGCAAATGCAGGCATATCTTGCCATTCTTCCTCCTTCGTGTGCTCTTGTTCAACTCGCTGAGGCGCAAGTGCCTGATGTGACCATTCCGACACTCCGCCTGCAACAATAACTGGTCCAGCTTGAGCTGCCTCCTTTGTACCATTGTGCGGAATTTCTCCAGTGACGCAGTTTTCAGCTTCCAAACCCTTGGAATTCGCAGGTAACGATCGACCAGGCTGGTTGGGTTCTGGTGATCCGGACGGGCCTAACCGTTCAGCCGGCCGTATACCGACTTCATGGTTATGGTCACGGTTGTCTTGTCCATTTGATAGGGTCTCCTTCGGATCACGTTCGCTTGACTGCTTCTCTGCTGCTTTTCCCGCGTTGTCCCCCGCCCCCATACCATTTTCGGCTATACGCCTATTTGGCCGCTTCACAGGTAAACCAAACTCATCAATTATAGGCTCCTGCTCGTTCATTTCGGCATGCGAAGCTGCATCTGGCCTGTGTTCATTCTCTTTCCCTGTTGTTGCAGCATCCAGGGGCGATTGAGCATGGGCCTTGCTGTTCGCTAGAGCCGGTTCATTGAAGGGCATTATTATACTGTAAGAGCACGCCCATCTGGCTCGACTGCTGCTGCAAAGCGCGAGGTATGGGGATCGTTGAAACTCGAGGAGACGAATGACAAGGCTTGTTCATAGCAAACTACAACATACCCCATATATGCTGTTGTCTAAGGCATATAATATTGGAGAACGAAGCTCCTCCATGGCGGTTTTGGTCGGCCACCGGAATCTCTCTAGCGTAGTTCGGTCAATTCGAAGCACGTCCTTTCCTCATTTCATTTTCCGAGGCAGATCACCAACTACGATGTATTTGCGTCCCCAAATTAAGGAGGACAACAAGTGAAGAAGCGAGCTTGAATTGGTTCGGTACAAGGAATGGGTGTCCGGTGCTGCTGAGGACTTCGTCGGTTATGCAGAGCACAGCAGACGTCCTAATCCGACTGAACCAATACTACTGACAAGATTAAGGTGCTGATGAAGGGCATTGACATTTCATCCACAAGAGTTATTTACGGTTGTGAGCAAATGCACAACAAATTTTATTGATCCTGTTTAGTTGGAAGCAACATAAACAGCATGAAATGTGTATTCGAGCTATGTAAACCTTTCGCCGCGCGCCTCTTCATTATCCGTAAGAAATCATTGCAATCAATGAGCGTAGATAGTTGGAAAATGAGTGTCCGGGCACTGCAACCAAAATGGCCAACTCCCCATTCCAACCCTTAAATACACCCCTGGGATCTGATCAAGCCAGACGCCATCCCTCCAGTTCCTCTAGATCTTCGACCTGCGTAGTACAAGAATACAGCCAACCATGATGTAGTAGAAGTGTGAATATGGACATGAAAGTGATCTGGTGAACTAGATCCATCCTGCACCAAAGGGGCTGAAGGGGTTCCCGTGGCCTGCTCCAAACAAGCCTTCGATCTCATCCAGATACTCCTCGGCGCCAAATTTCTGTAGGCCATGGCTCATCAAGAATAGCTCTTCGTCGTCCAATATCATGACATCCCTAGCACCAATTTCCTCAGCGAGCTCATTTACTTGCTCGAGTTCAGCACCGAACGGGTGGTTGACATCAGGTTTGCTAGAGAACATGTCGATACTGCCACGTGCGTTTGACGGGCTATGGATGGCCGTAGGAGGTGGGATCGACTTGGAGATTGAACGCTGGCGGGCGATTTCTTGGTGCGATTTCTTGGTGTGGGACAATGCTCGCGACGGGACCGAGGGAACATCGACATCACTCGAGTCGTTTGAGCGACGGACTTTGCCAGCAGATGACTGAGACCGGCCAGGTGCTCGGAAATAATCCGTCAAATGGTTCGGTTCGACCGGGCTTGGTGCAGACTCGATGGAAGAAGTGTCGGGGGAAGTGCCGCGCGACGAAGAGAAGTTGATAGAGCTGTCGGAGTCATCGGCGGAACTGTTTGCTGAGGAAATGGCGCTGTGAAGATCGGGAGCGTTGTATGCTAAGATGTTGGTGGTGGACAACAGCTCGAGAGGGTGCGAGATTGCGCTGCGCTTGATGGGTCCGGAGTGATTTCTCATGCTGGCTGCTCGAGCAGGAGTGAGAAGAGCGGCATCAGGACGCTTATTACGCTTTGTGAAAGCTCTTGCGAGATCCATTACGGATTAAGTTGCTCGTGTTGAGAGGATGTAATTGCAGATCCTAAGTTGACCTGGCTTCAAGATCCTTTACGAATAGATTCGCAGACAGATAAAATCCTCTGACGTGAAGCAGTGGGGTGCGTCAGCGGTTAAGTTGATCACAGTAGTGGGTGGTTGTGGTCGTCTGATGAAAGCTAGCGTGACTGAGGTGTTTTGAAAGAAAGTGTTCTGCGATGCGTAGCAGCGAACCAGATAAATGTCGAACTTGATCCTGTGGACACTGTCCAAACAAAGACTTGTAAAGAATGAGGCTGTGGGTACTGTAAAAAGAATGTTACAGTAGCACACAGATGGCGAAGGGCGATGAATGAATTTTGAGGAGCTCGACCGGCGGCGAAAGAGAGTGGGTTAAGGGAGTGGAAGGAACGACAACAGAAGAAACGAGAAACGAGTTTGACTCCTGTGCTCCGTAGGGGGGAGGTGTTGCAAGGATGTGAGATTTTCCCGCTATAACCAGAACTACCTAGTTCTAGGACTACGTACGATTACGTCGATTAGTGGAGGGGTCGTCGTTCCCAGCCAATCACCTGCCGTGCCTCGGCTGCTTTTCCTCCCATCAGCCTATTTCGGGTTTGGCGTCAGGGCCAAGATTGTTTCACTAAGCCGACTACGTCGTCGTTCCATCCAGGCAGTTTTGATTGGTCCAAGTCACGTCTCGTTCGTGCACAGTCCAAGTTCTCAGGCTTTATCGATTGACGCCGGCGAAAGGCTAACTCGTTAGAAACAGCGTCCAGAAGAAGCCATCTATGTTCATATCTACAAATCTAATAACAGGTGATATAATCCAGGATTTTGGGCGTAGCAGCTCATCAATGACATTGTTCGTAAATGGAGGTTGCAAAAGATGCTGTGGAGAATCCTAAAGGATCCTGAGGTGCATGTTGACATGTTACGGCAGGGTGCATGGCAATCGCAAAGATGATTCTAGCCACAAGAAGCGTTTCAAAGGCGGTGTGCCCTTACTGCGGTGAATAAGAACTGCTTTCCGCTTTTGTTCGCACAATTGAAGCTGTTTGGGATGCTGTGATTCATTCTTCACATCAAAGTTTCTAAACCTCCCTTCGGCTATCTGTGTTTCGAAAGGCCAGTCTGAGACAATCGAACGTATAATCCGAAGTATTTCCTTGCCGTCAAGCATGTGCTAGAAACCGGAGTTAGGTGTAAGAGATTGTGGGTCAAATTCTCGAGCCAGCTGCGTTTCGTAATCCGGCGAATGGATTGCCCTCTCTATCATACACTGTTGGGTAACTTCAGCGGGAAACCCGAGCCACATGCCGTCCCCATCTTTGGCCAAGCTTAGGGCCGTGGAAGGCGCTACTGTTGTGTGACGAACAATTGCCGGGGTAGGGTTGCTGAACGTCCTGGAGAACTGCCGTCCATGCTCGAGCGCTGGTCTTATATCTAGCAAATCACATGAGATAGATGTCTTGAACTCAACTATCATCTTAGCCAGTAAGTTCACTCATCCTCCATTGACTCCCATCCGTTCTCTGCCGTCGCTTCACTACCAGGTTCAATGCCTCCCTCTTCTTCCGAATCACTGCTATCTGCGTCCACACCCACAATCCTTTCTTCTTTCGACTCTCCCCGTATAGGGGCCATACGATTCGCAAAAGCTCCACGTATGGCTGGGTTCGTAGAGGTATCCCAGATCTGCATGGCGCCCTTGCTGCCTGCAACCGCTAATCGAAAAGCCACCTCTAGATCCGGTGCAAACTTGGTGGTGAAGACCTTGCCAACGCCGAGATTGCGTGAAACAACCATACTGGGTCCACTGGGCTGAACATTCCACAGCTTGACCTCCTTGTCCATGGATCCAGTGGCTAAGAAACCAGGGATTGTAGGATTGACATCAAAAGATGCGATAGACTCATCATGGGCTTGCAGTGTCCAAACGGGGCGTGAATATTCCGGGGTAGCGGGAACGCTCCTAACATCGTGGTAATGGATTACTCCATTCTCGGTGGTAACGTAGAAGAAGTTCGAATCATGCGGATCCCATGTCACAGTCTCAACGTCGCTCTCCACGGCCCACCTTGGTACTTTGGCATCTGGTGCACGCATGTCTGCAGCGACTATGGTCCGGTCGTAGCTTCCACTCAGTAATATGGTTGTCTCACTCGGATGCCATGCGATCGAGCATACCTTATCTGTGTGGTATGAGTAAGACTTCGCACATTTTGTGATATTCAAATCCCAAAGTTTTACTGTTTTGTCTGCCGATGCAGAGGCCAGTAGATTCCGGTGGTGTCTGTTTGCAGCCAAGGAGAGCACGGCATCAACATGGTAATCATCGTTGGTCTTTTTAGACCTTTTCCTCTTCTTCCTTTTCTTTTCCTGGCCAGGCTCCTCCTTACCTTCATCATTTCCTTGGCCTAGGATAGCATTTGGGTACATGCAGTCAATCGTGTCTAAGTCCCATACTTCGATATCTGGGTCCATTGTTCCGACCGCCACATAATTGCCCTTCACACTCGGATCTGTAATAGCTCTACCGACTGGAACGTCCAGCCACTCGACACAAAGCGGTATTGCTGGAAGCATGACATCGTGGTGAACATATAGATTATCTGCCTCGTCCTCATATACATAGACTTCCAAATGGGCAACTTCATCTTCAACCTTTGCAGCTACTACCATATTGTCTGTCGCCAGGACCTGTAGCTCTTCCCTCTCTTCATTCTCATCCTCGTTATCTTCAAACGTGATATATGGATCGTCGGAGTTCGATTGATGGTATGCTAACGATTGAGCATTACCAAACATTGCCATAGTCTCTCCATCCTCATTAACTACGTCGCTGTCATAATGTTCAAGGTCATATTCCTTGAGGTCATCGTCAATATCGCTAGGCGCAAAGTCAGAGCAAACCCAAAATTCCGTGTCGAAAAGCTTACCCGTGAGATCTTGGAAGTACCACACCATCGCCTTCTGCACCTGATGATTCCTCCGTGGCCTCTTCGCTCTTGTGCCCTTTATTTACATCATCCAAGTCGTCTTTCGCATCCTCAAGCTGGAGTTTCGCAAGCTTTGATATTCGTGCAAGCTCATGTTCGTCAACGTCGTACTTTGTGGGATACGCAGCAGCCGACCCTCGCGGTACCCATGCTGATGCTGTGATCATAGACATGACCGAATCGTTGCACCTCTTGGTCTGAGCTCAGGAGATCATGGAAGTCAATACGCACTGTGCGAAATCGAAATATGATGCTAGCGTGGACGAGTCGGGCAAACTTTTTGGTATGTCCGAGGGGTCGGCAAATTGTTGACTGTTAAATAGATACTGAGGCGAGGGTAAGTAAATATAATTACCAAGATTGGAATCCTGTATCTCAGCCTTCGGGGGTCTTTCTCACTGATGGCGCGCGAAGATAGTCCCAAGAGAAGGAAGCTTGACTCGGATCGCTTCTCGGTACCTTCGAGGCCTTCCACAACCAGCACCAGGGCATTTCGCGGCGCCCAAACCCCACAACACAGCAAAAGCAATACGACATATCAGACCCCAATTATAGCTCAAAATGGCTTCGGACGCCCTAATACCACGTCAACCCCACGGACATCACGCTATTCGGCTACACCACGTCAACAAGAGTTCGATGGCCCTGAGCCGATGATAGACGAAGAAGATTCGAATGCCTTGGACCGAGATTGGTACACGGGTGATGAGTTTGGACACAGCTTGGGTGATGAGTCTCACAACCCCTTTGGGTCTGCAGATAGTTCTTGGGCAGATCAGCAAAGGGAAGCCGCCCTAGTTGAGAAAAAAAATGGCAAGCGGGTCAGCGCAAGAGCTGTGCAGAAACAGCGGGATGTGGATGCCTGGGAGGTGAATCGTATGCTCACGTCGGGTGTTGCGCAAAGACGGGACTACGAGGATGACTTTGAGGACGATGAAGAGGCTACAAGGGTGCATTTGCTTGTACATGATATCAAGCCGCCGTTCTTGGACGGAAGGAAAATATTCACTAAGCAACTGGACCCAGTACCTGCTGTACGCGATCCACAGAGTGATATGGCAGTCTTTAGTCGTAAAGGAAGTAGGGTCGTAAAGGAGAAGAGGCAGCAAAAAGAAAGGCAGAAGCAAGCTCAAGAGGCTACGAACATGGCCGGGACAGCTCTAGGGAATTTGATGGGTGTCAAAGAGGATGAAGGAGATAGCGCCGCGCCTGCCCCGGGTGAAGAAAATGTCAAGTCGGGTACTAAGTTTGCAGAGCATCTCAAGAAGAACGATGGGCAAAGTGCTTTCAGTAAGAGTAAAACTCTTCGAGAGCAAAGAGAGTATCTTCCCGCATTTGCCGTGCGTGAAGAGCTTCTTCGAGTCATACGAGATAACCAAGTCACTATTGTAGTAGGGCAGACCGGCTCTGGAAAGACTACGCAGCTAACTCAGTTTTTGTACGAGGATGGCTACGCAAAGGTTGGGACGATAGGTTGTACGCAACCTCGTCGGGTTGCAGCAATGAGCGTTGCCAAACGAGTCAGTGAGGAAATGGAAGTCAAGCTGGGTGGCTTAGTTGGGTACGCCATTCGATTTGAAGACTGCACCAGCAAAGAAACAGCTATAAAGTATATGACAGATGGCGTGCTCTTACGAGAATCACTCAATGAGCCCGATTTAGATAGGTATTCTTGCATCATCATGGATGAGGCTCATGAACGCGCTCTCAACACTGATGTTCTGATGGGCCTGATCAAAAAGGTTCTTACTCGACGTCGAGATTTGAAGCTTATAGTCACGTCAGCAACGATGAACTCAGATCGATTCTCAAGATTCTACGGAGGAGCCCCAGAATTCTTTATACCCGGAAGAACATTTCCAGTAGATATACAGTACTCTCGATCTCCTTGCGAGGATTATGTCGACAGTGCAGTCAAGCAGGTTCTTGCCATACACGTCTCTCAGCCGACTGGAGATATTCTTGTTTTCATGACAGGTCAAGAGGATATTGAAGTCACATGCGAGCTCATAGCAGAACGACTTAAGATGCTGAACGATCCGCCAAAGATAAGTATTTTACCAATTTATAGTCAAATGCCCGCGGATCTCCAAGCAAAAATCTTCGAGAAGGCAGCTCCAGGTGTCCGGAAGGTTATTGTGGCCACCAACATCGCCGAGACAAGTCTGACAGTGGACGGCATTATGTACGTGGTTGATGCAGGCTACTCCAAGCTTAAAGTCTACAACCCGCGTATGGGTATGGATGCTTTGCAAATCACCCCGATCTCTCAGGCCAACGCCTCTCAACGTGCGGGACGCGCAGGGAGAACCGGCCCCGGGAAGTCATACCATCTCTATACAGAGGCGGCATTTAAGAATGATTTCTATATTCAGACGATACCTGAGATCCAAAGGACTAATCTAGCAAATACCGTTCTTCTCTTGAAATCGTTGGGCGTAAGGGACCTGCTCGACTTCGACTTCATGGATCCTCCCCCCCAAGATACAATCACCACCTCCCTCTTTGACCTTTGGGCTCTTGGTGCGCTAGACAACATCGGCGACCTCACCCCAATGGGCAAGAAGATGACCGCTTTCCCGATGGACCCTTCCCTGGCTAAATTGATCATAACCTCTGAAGACTATGGCTGCAGCGAAGAAATGCTTACCATCGTCTCCATGCTCTCTGTTCCAAGCGTCTTTTACCGCCCCAAAGAACGCCAAGAAGAATCTGATGCCGCACGTGAAAAATTCTTCGTCCCCGAATCCGATCATCTCACTCTTCTCCACGTATACACCCAATGGAAATCCAACGGCCACTCTGATGGCTGGTGCATCCGGCATTTCTTGCACCCAAAAGCCTTAAGACGAGCGAAGGAAATTCGAGAGCAGCTGTACGACATCATGAAAGTGCAGAAGATGATTCTGACAAGCTGTGGCACAGACTGGGATGTGATTCGCAAATGCATCTGTTCAGGCTATTACCACCAAGCTGCTAAAGTAAAGGGCATAGGCGAGTACATCAACCTCCGCACCAGCGTGACGGTGCAACTACATCCGACAAGTGCTCTGTATGGCCTCGGGTACCTACCAGACTACGTCGTCTACCACGAACTCATCCTCACGTCGAAAGAATACATGTCCACTGTTACCGCTGTCGACCCACACGTAAGTCATCACCTTGCCTCCTCCCACCATGAGAATGACTCATTCAGATTGCGTACAGTGGCTCGCCACCCTCGGCGGCGTCTTCTACTCCATCAAAGAAAAAGGCTACTCGGCACGCGAAAAACGCGTCACCGAACACGAATTCAACCGCAAAATGGAAATCGAGGCGCAGATGGCTGAGGACAAGGAGAGAGAAGCGCAGAGGATTGCAAAGGCGGAGGATGTGAAGAAGGGGGAAGTGAGGAGACCGACGACAAGCGCCATCAAGCGAATCGCTACGCAGGGGGCTGTCAAGAGACCGTTGACGCCGAGGGTGGGGAGGGGATTTTAAGGGAGAGATGATAGAAGGGGTGGTATTCGATCAGCCCGTAGCCCACTGATGGGATCATCTTGGTGGTTGCCACGTAGCCGACGATAATTGCTCAGCACCGGCCGAGTACTGTAGTACAATTTTCACGAATGATCTCACGGAAGGCACCCTTGATGAAGAGTTCAATTGAACCACTCCAATTGGAAGCACTCTCCAAAACGGCAGGACTTACAGTAGCGGGACTCTTTAAAGGGCCAGGACTCCAAGTCAAAAAAAAACCTCCAGCCGGGAAGCACCGTATCCATAATAAATAGCATGAGCAGCATGTACGTACGAGTCGTGCAACAGCAACGGAATTCCCCAAGTTAGAAAGAACGTCCACATACCTATGTACAGTAGAAGACCTTGCCAAATAGAAAAACCAAACTAAATATTCCCAACCCCCCCAGATAAAATAAAAGCCTAAGCTATCTGCCTACATACTGTAGGACAAGTCAGCCCCAGCACCTTCTAAAGATTTTTTTCGCCACGAAGTTCTTTACTCCTAGCCAGCTAGAATCGGAAAACTCTCAAAACAACGATGGAGTTTGCTTCACGGAAAGGGGGGTTTTCGCAAAAGTTATAGCTTGGTTGTGTAACCTACAGTATAAAGTAAGCGGGATATTCAGGCGTTGCAACCTGACGGTTTTGATAATACATTATTTGATAGTTGATGATATGGAAGACTCGATTTTATATCCCACATCCCTTCATCCCAGATCCCCCTACAGCTAACACCCAAAAACAATAACCCTGCATCCCCAACCCAGCAAAAAGTCAAAACTCCCCATCAGCGCCACGTCCGCCGCCTCCTCACTGCCAAAATCCAACTGGATCATAACCCCACGGCAAAGACGCAGAACAGCCCGACCAGGAACCCTGCAGCCGGCTCCGCGTACGCCGAGGCTGCGGCGTTGGTGAAGGATGTTGGGGTTGAAGTGGTAGGGACGGAGGGGCCGGTGAATTGGGTGGCGGGTTGGGTGGCGGTTTTGGAGGTTGCGGGGGTCGTGGGTGTGGAGGATTGGGGTGTTGCTGCGATTGCGTTGGCGGTGGGGGTGGTGGGGGTGGTGGGTGTAGAGGGTGTGGTGGGAGTAGAGGGTGTGGTGGGCGTAGTAATTGACGCAGCAGATGTGGCGGGAGTGGTGACGGTTGCGGCAGACGTGGTAGGCGTTGTAGAGGCAGCAGATTCGCTGGGAGTAGTGCTCGAATTACTCAGTATCGGAGCATCCGTCACCGTGTTCAAATAGGTCGTCGATGTCGGGGTTGAAAAAGCGCTCGACATCTGCGCATCGAACGTCGAGGTAGGGAAAGTCGAGTAAGAGTTAGAATCGGAAATATATGTCTGGACCGGTCCGGAGCAGAGCTTGCCGATGGAGCAACAGCCCACGCCGTCGCAGTATTCGTTCGACAGGCAGCAGGCGTAGTCGTTGGTGCAGGATATGAGACCTTGGGCGACACAGGTTTCGTAGGTGCTTTGGCGGGTGAGGAGGCGGTGAGGTTGAAATGGGGACGAGGCTGGATGAGCTTGGATGGCTGTGGCCAGGAGGGTGGGGAGGAGGAGGGTGAGGAGCATGGTGAAGAGTGGTTGGGGAGATGTGGGAAGTTTGGAGGTGAGCGTTTGATAGGTGACTAGAAGAGGGTTTGGAGAGATGGACGATGATTCAGGAGATCAGAAAGCGTTCAAGAGCTGAAATGATAACTCGCGAATATAGACAGAATAAAAAAAAAGCAATGCTCGAGGGCCGCTCTCAAATAAATAGAGGAAATTTTCTTCTCAGCCTCCAAGGTACTATTGCAGCCTGGTAGCTCAGCTGCAGAATCGTCAACATAGCCAGAGTCTTTGATATAAATTGAAGGACACCAATCTCGGTAGCGGTAGACATAAGCGACGCCATCTTCGTGTAGAAGAAACCCTGCGGTCTACGGAGCCACTTTCCTACCAATGGCCCCTCTCGCCCAAGCCCTCAGGTCTTGGCCCAAGAGGGCCAGAACTTTTCCATGTGCATATTTTGTTTCAGCCGTACGCCTTGTCGTTAATAGATGCCAGTATCATTCATGCAGGTGGACCATGATGTTTGTCGTCCAAGCACGCCAAGCTCCCCGAAATCGCAAGGTTGCCAATGCTGTCGAAGCTTTACGGTGGCGGCTGAGCTGCACTAATCAATACAGTAACAATGTGATTATGTGACCCCGTCGACGAGCCTTGTAAGGTTCTCCCGACAACCCGTCTTCCCCTGGCTTGGGGGCGGGGCGGGGCGGGGTTCTGTAGTTGTCACTGAACCAGTGACCACTTTCGCGGTCTTAATCCAGTACGGAGTACTCCGTACTCCACGCGAGACACCGTGTTCCGATTGAGAGCGTACATACTCTAGCTCGAGTAAAGTTGATGGGCAGACCATGCAATAAAGTATTCCGTATGCCAGCTGTCGCTCCATTACCGCTAGGATAAAGGAGTAGGAAAGCTGACAAGGGCAATCAATACATGGCACGGGCGTGTGATCACTTCGCAAAAAGGCATCTTGCTACTTCGGGGCGTCTCTAGCGTTTAGCCCAGGGACTTTAAATCTTTAACAGACCAAGCCCTCGTATTCAACCCACCGAACTTATGCAGTCATCACTCACCAGACTTGGCCAAAGTATCTCAGATCTCAATTTTGACGTCGACTGCACGACTGAACAAGGGAGGGTAGCAACTAGTGAGTACTACTACTACAATAACATGCAATCTTCAATCTGTGCACGATATGGTTTCCAGCCAGAGAGAGGATTTCACACCAGAAACCCTGGCACGTGACCTTTCAGGAGCAAAGGTTCTTGAAAATCGTATAGACAATTGTCAAGGTGTTCAATGTGAATTGAATAAATCAGACGGGTCTTGATGTCGTTTGGTGTCATTGACAGCTTCTATTGACATGTTGAACTGGACTCTTTATTGAAGCATTGGCCCACGTGACTCATCTCCATGTTCGCTTAGCTTATCGCACTTCTCGCTTCATGTTATTTTGCTCTCCCGCGCCATATATTAATTTTTATACACGGGGTTTCGTTGCTGCTGTGTACGGACACCCCTGTTAGATCTGTACCTCTACGCCTTGACATGCTCAACCTCGATGGTCTCCATCATGTCTCCTCTTCCGCGGTCGGCCGGTTCCGTACCGGCGGCAACCACGAAACCTCTCCCACGCCGCCCCGCCTTATCTCGCAAACGCGATGACAGCGACCCTGCGTACCCTACAAGCGCAGCAAAACGAACAAAGGTCAGCTTTGATTCCGATGTTGAGGTCAGGGTTATGAGCGACTGGGAGAAAGCACCAGAATTTATCCAAGGAGAAGTGCGGAGAGCTTTGGAGAAGCACGCGATCCGTGATGACTCCGGCTATGATCAAGTAAAGGGTATCTACATCGCAAAAGAGAACGAAGAAGATGAGCCCAGCTCCACTACGTTGAAGAACTACACCAAAGCCCTCATCGGGAGCGCTTCGTCTCTCAACAAGTCATGCTCAGACCTGGTGTATGCCGTAGTGGGGAGTCAATGGCTGGGAAGAGATGGAGACTATGTCGAATTGCATGTGCGATTGCTAGCCCATCTAGCAACCGCTCATGGAGAGTTTCTGGCAGATATACTTCGAATGCTGGTAGAGAATCTTACAGCTGGTAAGAGAATGCAATGTTCCAGAATCATCCGAGTAAATCTGACCTTAAATGTAGCACCGCCATCAGGTGGCGAATTGCCCAACTCACCGACAGTCTCGCGTTCGCAGATTCACCTTCGAGCTCACCGAGCTCTTCAGTACTTGCTGCAACTCATACCTTCAGCTAGCCGCATACTTTCATCCATCCTCACTAGGTCGTTTCCTCATGAAACGGGCTCCATACGAGCTCATTACCTGTTCGTCGAAAACCTGCTCAAGCTTACAAGCTACGCGCCGGAACTACAATCTGAGGTCCTAGCATTGATCACGGAGCGACTGGTCAAGATCGATGTGCAGGTACAGGTGGATTTGGAGGATTTGGCAGAAGATTTTGATGATGGGCTGGTACAAGGCATATCGCAGTTCCAAAGTGATGGGGACGACGATATGGATGATTCAGACAGCAGCGACGACGAATCAGAGGCTGGTGATGGCACAGGAGACGACACAGGAGATGTGGAGGCGCAACGAACCAAAGACATAACACGGAATGTCGAGAAGATGGATGTCATCCTAGACTTGCTGTTCAGCCATTATGATCACATGTTTTCGAATTCCGCCATTGAAGACCGAATCCGCGCTTTTGCCATTTTACAGTCACACTTCGACACAATTATCTTACCTACCCACCGATCACGTCATACTCAGTTCCTACTCTTCCACTTCTCACAATCATCGCCCACCTTCATCGACACCTTTGTGAGCCACTGCGCTGGTGTTACTCTTGACAGGAATCAACCAGCCATGGTACGCCAGGGCGCTGCGGCATATCTCGCCAGCTTTGTTGCCAGAGGCAAACACGTGCCATCAAGCGATGTACGTACCGTCTTCGGCTATATTGGTCGCGAACTCGATAGACTGCAGGTCGAGTACGAGCCGACGTGCAAGGGGCCAAACCTAAGGCGGTACTCTACCTATTACATCCTCGTTCAGGCGCTACTTTACATATTCTGCTTCCGATGGCAGGATCTCGAGATCAGCCCCGAAGAAGACTTCGAGGACGACGACGATCTTCCAGCTCCTTATGGAATAGAACACCAATGGATACCAGGGGTCAAGGAAACTTTCGACCGCCACATCCGCTCGAAACTCAATCCTCTCAAAGTCTGCTCACCAGTCATCGTCACGGAATTTGCACGTGTAGCATATCGCCTCGGAGTGGTCTACGTCTATTCCATTCTCGAAACCAACAAGCGAATCCGGCTCTCCCAGTTTGCATCCACGCCAAGCATGGAATATGGCCAGCCGAATCGGGAGACAGCGCTCAGCGCGAGAAAGGACGAGAGCCACCAACACCTGGACGAGTACTTCCCTTTTGATCCGTATCATCTACCTAGAAGCAAAAGGTGGGTTGAAGGTGACTACCGGGAATGGACCGATATTCCTGGGCTTGATGACGACAAGGCGCCTGAGAGTGACAGTGACGATGAAGATAGCGGAGACAGCGAGGTTGAAGAGGGGACCGAGACGGACAACACGGCTAGCTCGCTATGATGAAGGGCTGGATAACAAGGTTGTATTCAGGGCTGAAGACGAGATGGAGAGTACGTGCACCACGACACGATGATACCAAGACTTCAAAAGCATAGCCGGAGGCTTCACAAGACCGAATTAGCGCGGCGTTTAGGGGTTTGTGGTCACCGCGGAAAAGCACAAGAACTAGCATTGCGAAAGCCTTTCTGCATAGGAATGCCTCCATAGAGAAGCCTGATTACTATGGGCGCATTTTCAGGAGCGAGAAAATCATATGTTTGCATTGAGAGCTGTGGCTCCGCCTGATGTACAGCTAGATATCATAGCGTAGATAGACCTTTTCAAAAGCAACCCGTTCCTTCGCACAGTTCGTTTTTCAATCTTACGTTTTGTTTGCAAATGCCATCCCAACCAACCTTCCCGACCGACCCTGGCTGGTGGAGGGGTTTCGCACGACTGCCTTAACACTCACTGTCAAATCAACTGGGATTTTATATAGTCAAGGTAGATCAGACTGCTTACAGCACTAGGCAGCAAAGGTTGACGAGGATCGGGTGTCGAAAGTACATATGGTAAACTATCGTTTTTTGGGGGGGGTGGTAATAATGGAGTAATAATGGATGGAAGGTTCGAATTTGACGTTTTGTTCTGCATTGATTTCTTAGGGCTTGTGTGCATGGTCTCGACTTTCAATTTTCCTTAGATGGACATCTTTTCTTCTTGTTTTTCTTGTGATTTCTGGATCTTCGGCTTTGGGAACACTTTCGGACCATCTCTCCGTGGTACTTTCCAAAGTGAGTGGGGGAATTATGATGCAAGTGAGTGCTGTGGTAATGCAACGTCTTCTTCTGTTTCGGATGTTGGTATCTGTATTTGAAGCTTGGGGTGGTGGATGTCTTGAAAACATGTAGAAGCATGGAGATTTTTTTTTTCTTTCGGTTTTCCACTTGTAGAGTATGAAAGGCTTATAGAGAGGTTGAATGTTATGATGAAGATAGCAGAAAGGTGCTGATGAGTACGACTGTGTCACGTTTATCTTATTCGTCATTGATGACAGTCTTGAACCATTCGTTGAACATCAAACATACAGAGATCTTGTATCTGTAGAACACTCAGTCCTAGGTGGCAGTAGTTTTAGAGGCAGAGCTCAATACCGCCCAAAGGAGGAACGATGGCATAGCCTCAGGATGCTCCTGATGGCGAATCAGGTATGAGGATGCAAGTCGATGTCAGGTTTAGGAAGTTGGAAGTTGGCCATGGCGACATTGGATAACTTCTCCACACGCATGGCGCTGGTGAAGGACTACACCAGATTCTCCTTCCTTCTTCACTTTCAATCATATCGGTCGGTGGGAGCTTATACGCTATATAATACTTCGGTCTTCTCGACCGACTCTTTCTTGAAGAATTTGTCGGTCTTCGTTTAGATACCGGGAAATTATATATATAAACAAATGGTTTGTCCTTGATATCCCTGGCTTTCTTTAAGCTAGACGGCGGTAGATCTTCAGGGCGGTTCGTGTCTGTCCTATGATGAAGCGTAGTCTAATATTGAGCGTTGGCCGAGGCTAACAGTTCAGCTCGGAAGACGACGGTCCACGTTCCCAGTGCGGCAGTGTGCCTGGTGGAGCTGGGCCCAGGCCGACTGGGATGATTGTCTTGAAATGTCGCCGAAGTCAATGAGCTAAGCTTCAGGCGGCACAGTAGCATTTGCACAGGCAGCAGAGGTTTCTGAGCTTTTGAGCTCGGGCTTTCCTTTCCTTTTTCTAAGACATCCAAGTATTAACTGGCGATTTCGGTACAAGAACCAGGTTCTGGGAATTGGTAGTCTGTATCAGCATCCAAAGTTGAAGCCGTTTCGTCAGGATCGGTAATGCTATCATGGCTGCCGATGTCGTGTACCATTTCTAGCTCCTGTGTTCTGGTCTATTTGTAGGTCTTTTTGAGCTATGTGGCAGGAGCAAAGACGCGGCGGTTAGGTCGCTGAAAATTTGTGTTGCAGAGAGCTCTTGACCCCACTGCATGCCGCCGTGAAGCTGGCAAGGTGCTTGCGCAAGATGTTTAGACGGACGTTCGTGACGCTTTGTCTGCGTCATTCGGAAGATTGTTACGAATCTGCTCTAAAAAGGTAATCGTATCGGTCAATATGTCGAGCGTGGAGCATGGTTTTATCGAGCCACATAACAGAAACCGGATACTCAGTACCGTGTCACCCCAGACCCAAATGAAATATCTTTAGAACCTAGCAAAGATGCTCAATCTAAGCCCGGTACAAGTACTTCTGCCCATTTCCCTAGATGAGTCTTGCCTTGGCTACGAAAGTATATTCGACATTTTTGTAGTTTGATGCTCGACTTTTGAATGGGTCCTACTAGAAGTAGAACGAAGTTTCCGATATCAAACCCGCACCCATCGAAGTTGTTAAGGTGCGAAGTTGGGAGTCTTTACCTAATCCAGAGGTGTAGTGAAGTAGTTGCGGGCCTTCCATATTCATCAATTTCTTACTTGCTCTTCACTTGCTCTTCCCAGCAGTTAAGGACCACCGCACGATCATATGTGTTGTGGCCATCTAAGTTCCCACTGTTTCCCACGTAATCGAGAGGGTCAATACCGAGATTCGTAATAGATAGTTGTTATAGGTTTCGTTGAGAGGTTTAGTTTTCCAGATCTAGGCTGGTATCTATGTTGGGGCCGGAATTGCTCATTTCGATAGAGTTATTCATGATAAGGCGAAAGCAGCCAAGGAATGGAGACTTTCCATTACGAACATCGATGGGTCTAGGTGCTACACTAATGAAACGGGTCGAAGATTGGAGGCCCTAATAAGTGGTCTAGGCGAAGACCGTCATGACAGTCAAACGGTCTCGAAATCCATGAAGTTCACAGAGCAGCGCTGTTGTAGCCCAGCGGTTTTGTTAGCTATAGATGCTGGTCGTATATATTGTGATCATGCGATTGCAATTCCGAGGATCTTGATTGAAATTCTCATGTTGACTTAGGGTTTTAGTGAAAGTGTGACGAAGGTGTATCAATTTCCAATGGATTACCTATCAGCATATATTAGCAGTGAGGAAGTTCTATGTATCTCGTAGTATGTTAAATCTTATATTAAAATGGTGTCTGACTGATTTGAAGGGTTTCGCCTCATACCGCGAATATCTCAGGATCTGTGGAATTGTTTCTGATGGCATTTGTGATGTCATGCTTAGGAAATAATGATGGCTGGTATAGTTAGGTTTGGACAGAATCCCGGGAAGATGGTCATGGAAACGGAGATGCTGAGGTACAGAGCTTTACAGATGTACAGATATACAGATATATCCGTACTGTATACTCTTCATCTTGTATTACTTCTATGGATGATTGACGAAAGCCAGAGGATCTCCAAGCGTGCTATGAGTGATATTCCGCCTCAAGGTCTTGCCGGTGCGTCGTACGAAGCTCTGTCGCCATTCTTTTATCGTGAAGCGGTATCATATCCCGCTCGTTCTGTGATTCACCAACGTAAAGCGAGCCTGAGAATGCACCGGAGGCAGACATCTTGTGAAACGTTTGCCGAAGAGAAGGTCTTTGACTGCTACCGCTACCCAGGAATTTGCTGAAAAGCGGTTTAAGCATTGGCATTGAAGTGATTATCATACCCAGATCATACTCCACACTGAAGGTATTTAGCACTCTATTTGAGAATTTGCTCCTTCAAGTTGACTTACACCCCGGCTTTAGTCGATCTGGGTGCGGCCCCTTGATTCCTTATATTAGATCTTGTCAACCAATAATTGAGAATTGATAGTGACACACATGTGGGGTCATTCGCCCAAATGCCTTGAATGGTCAAAGCTTTGGCCAGCGCACATCCAGCTGTGCTATACAGCTATTAGCTCTCCTGCCTAGCGCGTCTCGAATTGCACCTTCTTACAGTACACCAAGGCCCATAAGGAAACAGAGAGCGAACTTAGTACGTATATTCATCTGTAGACGCTGAATCACAAAGATTGGGATTCCAGCACAAAGTAAGTCTGTGAGGGCATCAAGGCCTGGGCCACATGTTAGCTTAGAGTCGGAAGTGCTCATCAACCCTCTTACCGAATCTAATGTACCCTGCAAGGTATGTGACATGTAAAGAGAAGCATTGACCATGTATTTGTGGCATCCAAATAGCCTTCAATGGTCTGCACTGAGTCAAGAAAAGGATCAACTGCGTCAAATGAATGGCAACAATGAAAGCGATGAGGATCCAGATGCATAGTGCAAGCTTTTTCGTCGCCCTCTCTAGGACTCTCAATACACATAGGCACACAGAGACCTTGACTAAGCCAACACCTACTACGTCCACAGTCTGCGTCAACTGGCTCCATTTGAGGACCTGAAGTTTTTGTACGTCGGATAAGCATGCCCAATGGCTTCCCAAGCCCGACAATATCCATTTCGTAAGGAAACCTCCATCAACGGAGGCAACGACCTGGCTACCCATTAGAGGGCCTGTGTTTTGAGGGGTGCAGTGACTTGCCCAGCTTGCGAATATAGCGTAATCATCGGCACCAAGTCCACTGCGAGTACCAAGTCTAAGGTAGAGCCTTAGACCAACAACAAGAGTGGCGAGAGAGTATAAAATCCACTTCAGCGTAAGAAGTGTGGTCACCTGACTCTCTTCACATAACTGTATCAATGCCAGCGAGTCTGCCATCGAAACATCAGCAGTGAAAGACTCACCCGGCTGCTATTGATGACCGCGAGATCACAGAAATAATTCGCACTCGCCCCACGGCATGAGCTTCTCTTTGAACTCATCCAACCGCGTAAAGTTCATGGAGGGCAGGGTCGTTAGATAACGATAGAGGATACTGAGGCACAGGCTGCATGCCCCATGCGCGTGTGAGGGGAGTTGCACGCTGGTGTGGTGGTACAGAACTCAATCATGAGCATCCTCGGTTCTTTTCGCTTGGATGACCTACGTTATGCTTGTACGTCGCTCATAATCAATATGCCAACTCGGTGGAACGAGATTACTCCTGTGTTTCTTCGCCACGACAACACAGTTATCGCGGTTGCAGCTCGAACTTCCTCATCAAGAAGCTTGCGAAGGGTTTGAATAGTTATTAGAGCTGCGACACAGTGACCTTGGGACTTGAAACCGGCAACGGTGCTCCACGACGACACTAATAGCACGGCTCGCTTGAGAATACGGCATTCGTTCCGTGTGGATCCGAACTCACCACATGGAATTTCATATTTTGGCCTTCGCAGACCCGGCAACATGGTTGGTCAGTTGATCAAACTTGTGTAAGTGGAGCCCTGGTTCTGCAATGGGAATGCAAAACTCAAATTGGGAACCAAAGTCTAATTGTTCATGCTGATCGACGTATCAAGTCATGCTGGGTATGATGGGTACTCGGGCATAGCAGAAGAGGTTACCGTAAGAGCTTTCCCCCGATGTAGGGCATTGGGCTTCTCCGGTCTTACTGGCGAAGCCAAATTGACATTGACAGGTTGACCACAACGCTGGTGTCTGTTTTAGGCTTCCTGGCCCCTGGCGGTGCCTCCCTTCCTTGAATACACGCGTGCGGCCCGTTACTGATCGTTCTGCGGGTCATGACCTGCTCCAGGGATCCAATCGATCTTCAGCACTCTAGCAAAGAACGGGATACCTCTTGATCTTCAGCATTCTTGCGACAACGGATAGCTCTTGATCTTTGACGCTAGTTTAATTCTGTCTTCCAGCCTTTATTTATGCCTTCGATGAGCCTTGCGTTGCATTACAACTAGAGAGCGAAAACTTGTTTATTATACGAACACCAAGCGCACTCCATATGGCTGGTTTGGGGGCCTTCATTGTTTTCTTTTACACATATTGCCATCGTGGCCCTCACTCTGCTTGGCTTCCAAAAGTAGCCATCGAACACGGGTAAGAGCCATAACTGTTGAAATTTCGGCTACAGTAACCCGATGGGACAACCTATGGAGTGTTTTCGAAGATGTACACCAAGCGAATGCAAGTGCTTAAGGTCGTTCTCAAGGCTGTCGACAGGTTGAAGCAGGTCGAATCGGTTTAGGAAATAAAAGGCAAGGGCGACAGTAGAAAGTCGTTATTCTAGCGAAACTCAAACCTACCGGTACACCCTTTCAGCTCATTTGAGAGAACCCGATTGGCATCTTACCGCTGCTTCGTTATCGGCAACCAAGTTCGCCGACCACGTTACACAAGAGGTGGACGGTGGGTGAGTGTTCAGCCATAGCGAGGACAGCTCTGAGTTGCATAATCGGGGACGGCCTGATAACGATAGGATAGGTGTATAATTGTTCCCAGAGCGAACACCGTTGAGCCCACGCCATTGCATGCATGTACTCCGTACTCTGTTCTGAAACTCGTTGCAAGTCGTGTCATCGAGAGGCTGAGCACGCCGGGACTCATTTTCCCTCCGCAAAGGCATTCGGATTTAGATTATACTGTATTCTATCATAGCTTTTGTGTGGATGGTGTTGGCTGAACTCCCCACCCGGACATGTGATATTCTCGCTAGAATAATCGATGAATCGTGGCTGACATCGCCAAACAGGAAATAGGAAATACCACGGAGTACTTCGTACTGTCAGAGCATTGCCTCGGTAGAAGAGTAACCTTATAGGACGAGTAAAATCGAAGTCCCCAGAAACGCCACAATCTTAGGCATTCCCCACCATCGTTGAACCTCGATCACCAATTTGTTTCTACATTAATGCCGCCGCCTTCCTCATCGACGATGCCATGTAAAATCAATGCCTGGGCTGGTCATATATATGCCCATAACAGTCACATAGAACGCTCACTCAATAGCACTTCCTATACATATTTTAAACGCCATCACTCCTTTTCCCATACAAGGTAATTAATTACTGGAAGGGAGTGAAATGTTTTCGAGTGAAGATTGGAGAAGTGAAAGGATTCAGGGTCACTGCACTAGCGCTGATATAGGCTTAGCCGGAAGCGCTATCACTGAGGGGCACATCAACCTGAAAAACTTCCCTCACCTCCCACTTTTCTACAACAACAACAATCCATTCAGACAACCCAAATCCATCTTGATCTTTTCCCGATCAGACTCTCAAGCGCAACCTTTGCTGCGCTCCCTCATCCGACATACTACTAACGACAGCAACACCGAAAAACCTTGAGATGTTCGTCCGCTGCTCTTCCAATGACTCTGAATCTGATCTGCCCACCATTCCTTGCTCCCGTCCGCGAGACATGTATCACATCGATGTTTCCGTGTTCTGTGTTCTGCTGCGTACCTGTTCTTACTCTCAAGCCGACGAGCGCGTGTTTGGTGTGAGAGATTTGAGATTGAGTGATATGATAGTCCGATAAAACTGAACCAACCGACAATCCACCATGTCCAAGCTATTTATTGGGTGAGTCGTTGACCTTCGTGTTCGCTTCTTCTCTCAGACGTTAACTAGAGAGCAGTGGCCTTGCATGGCACACCGACGATAGCGCTCTGCGTGCCAAGTTTGAAGAGTTTGGCCAAGTGGAAGAAGCAGTAAGTTTGTTCGAGTCGCCCGCGCTACAGCAATATCTCAATATTCATATCACAGATTGTTGTGAAAGATCGCGACACTGGTCGTAGCCGTGGTTTCGGTTTCGTCCGCTACGGTCAAGACTCTGACGCCGACGCCGCAATTTCCGCCATGAATAACGTCGAGTGAGTCCAACACTAAAACCCACTAACACGACAAATGCACAAAGGCTAATTGATAAGATTCGATGGTCGTACCATCCGTGTTGATAAGGCTTCTGAGCGTGGCGGCGGCGGCGGTGGCGGTGGAGGTAGCTACGGTGGAGGCCGCGGAGGCGGAGGATATGGTGGCGGTCGTGGTGGTGGAGGGTATGGTGGAGGCGGTGGTAGTTATGGTATGCATGGTTGTATCTCTGAGCTTACATGTGCTGATTTGTTTAGGCGGAGGCGGTGGTTACGATCAGGGTCGCTCCGGCGGCGGTGGAGGTAAGAATCCACTCCCTTTACGTGCTCTTGTCTTATCATAACATGCTTTGCAGGCTACAACGGCGGCGGCGGAGGTCAACACTACTCCGGAGGCGGTCAATCCTACGGCGGCGGAAGTGGTTATGACAGCCAGCAAGGCGGTGGCGGCGGCGGTGGCCGCTGGTAGACTGTCATATTACGACCATCCGACATAGCCTGCATCTGTACGCACCTACACCAAGGGACGGCATGACAGACAGTAAAAGCAGATACCTTTGATGGACAGCGGTGGATGAAAGACGATGTACGAAAATGGGTTGGCAACTGCAATTTCCTGATTTCACTTCGAGGATGTATTAACATCTCTTGGGTTTACAAGGCCCGACCATTTCTGATGTCAGACCCGGGAAGTCGCTGTCTACCTTGGCGATCTCATGCATAGACGCAGGCATGGAGGATATTTCTTTACTTGTCATACCCGCTCCATCCTTGCTCCTTTTCTCCTAAGCACACCAATATCCTCCATAAAAGCACCTACTGCACTGTCTCCTTGTTATGACCTTCCTGGCTCAAGCTTGCAGCTCTTCACCGACCAAGCAAGGACAAAGGATTCCACCCACGTCCGAAGATAGCGTTTGAGCCAGCCCCTTGAGATAGCGTCCGATCCACAAAGTTACTTCAGTCAGATATTCGAGAATTAGATCAAGAGCTCTTTATTGTGTTGGCTCTCTCGGTCTCTTCTTGTTCGTGACTGACCGCGCCATTTGTGACCCTCAGCATCTCACTTTCAACAGCGATTTCCGCTACCTCTGCGTCAGCGTCGCCAGTGCCCACAGAAGCCTTGCCCTTCGACTCCCTCGCTGCCAAAGCCCTGATCCTTCTAGCCAAATCCTTCACATGCTTGTCCCCACTTTCCTTCCCTAGCCCCTCTAAGGCCACTTCTAGCATGAACAAATACTCGCTGTTCTCCCCACTCGGCCCTCTACTCCTCCAGATATGCTTCGCCAACTGGTCTGGCTCCTGCACTCCCACGAATTGCGGGTTGTTCGGCAAACCAATGTAGACCAGACACTGTATCGCCGGTTGCGAAGGGTTGGCAGGGTGAAAGCTAGTATACTGGATGCTATAGCCATTGACCTCGCGGATGTCGAGATAGGCCCTCACGTCCGCAACATAGGCTGAAGGAATATGGTAGGCGGCACCCCAAACTCTAGAGGGCGAGATATGGTACTGTGAAAATGGCACGTCGTCAGGTCATACCGCCGTTACCCACTGAAGCAGACGCTCGAGAGAGAGCTCACACCTCATCACCCAAACTCTCCCAGAAGCCCCATTCAATGAGCGTCACAACACGCCCCGGAGCTTCGGGCGTTCCACGGTGGTCCTCGCTGTCTCACCCAAACCCATCAGAAACAATTGCCCACGTTCTCCAGAAGCCATTCGACAAACCTCGCCTGCCAAAACCGCCGCACATAGCCTTCTATATAACCCGGCTCGCGGCGATCTGACCTTCTCAGAACATGAGTCAGCCGCCGCGGTTGCACAACAGCAGTCTATAGGAAGGGAAGGATACCGAAATGGGGCGGGGGCTTCCAGATGAGGCTTCTACAGAAAATGGGGGGTCTGATCAGAATTGGGGGCTATTGAGAGGGGGACACGGCGCACCCATAGCCGAAGAGCCAGAAACGCTCATTGGGAGGGTTTGAGGAGTTAGCCATGATGGCGACCCTTGGTGGGTGGCTTCGGAGGGCAGGACAATGGGTGAAAATATTCGGCCGCTGGAGAGCCTGGGCCCTTCAAGACGTCAGTCTGCAGCTCGTAGGGCTCGGCATTCTCGCGCCTACAGTTGGGTCGTCGATACGACGGCTTTCACAGCTGGACACATAAGGTACTCCACCAAAAGTCGCAGATAGTACGGGAGGCTCTGCTCATGCATGCCTTGGCTAAGGCTACTGGATATACACAAACCTCTTGCACTTCGTAGCATCTAGATATACTATCTTAGCCTGCGACTGCGAGTTCGCGCTTTTGGTTCATGTATCTCTGACTTTCGCTTTCTCTGTCTTCTACACAATTATGCATTCTCCCGATTGTTCATCTAATATTGTTCCGGAGAGGAAGAGCCGCAGAAAATTTCCGGCTAGATTTCCAATCTATTGCCGCTCAGTTCTTCAAAGAGCATAGTATGCAACGTGAGTCGGCGGTTCTTGAGAGCGACGGCATTAAGAACAGATCGCAGCCTGCGACGGGGCAATGGATTGAAAATTTGATTGCCATGGACGAGATGCTGTCGGTTGGACGGGGTGAACACCCGTGGGCAGCTGCTCGTTGCGCAGAAAGCGTACAAGCATATGTCTATTGGGGAACGCTTGGTACTTATGAGCAGTATCAGCGCCTAGGCAAAGGGTGTTCCTGAGCACACTCCCTATCCGGGCAGCAAGGCGGCTCTGGAGGCGTTTGCTCGCTGTCTTGCGGTTGGTGGGCCTTCTTAACAGGGGCATCAGCGGATCTGGCATGTTCCTTTGTCAATGCTAACACCAATTATGCCCAGGCTTTGGTCAAGTACGCATGGCCGTGAACGCCATTGCTCCAGGAGGCACCAAAACAGACATGTATATCGAAGCAGTGCGGAAGTACATTCTGGGCGAGGCATCCATGACCGACAAGGAAATCGATGGAGTAAGTTATAATTTGAGGTGTGGTCAACAATATGTCTGCTGACTTCGTTCTCGAGGCTGCGGCGAACATCGACCTTCTGGGCATTATGGTATGCCACATGATGTCGCCCGAGTCGTAGCCTTCTTATACAGTGAGGATCGAGGGTGAGTAAACGGACAACACTTTCACTTGGTGGTGGTGGTGCTTTCTGAACTGATCAGGGTGGGATACTTTTCTTGCTCTCTTACGATGAATGATACTGCCATCAATTACAACAATATTGGCTTCATAAGTATACGGCGCTGCAAACTGCAGATTGCATATGAACGCTACGATCTAGCCGGAGAAGACAGATTCGATAAAGTTCATGATCGACGTTCCTATTTTCGTTGGCTGGATCTGTCCTCAGAGAGAAGATACCAACTTTGAGACGCTAACAAGCAGGAGAGCAGTGCCTCTCTGCATTGCCGCAGTAAGAATGAAAATTAATTCAATGCAATGGAGATACACTCCTGTAATGGACCTCGAGTTTTAGACGCTGAACAACAAAATCCACAAATGCCAACCCCAAACCTCACAGCCACCAACAAAAAACCATCAAGACGAACGAAAGAATGCTGTCGCTAGCAAATACGCCAAATACCTAATAGTGGTTTTGGCTTACTCTTTGGAGCCGATCTCGCAATTGTCGGCTGACCCGCGGGCCTTCTCTAACATATCCTTCCAGTTCTTTGCGTCCGCTCTGTATGTATCGATCTCCTGATCTTTAGCATCCAACGTGTTCTGCACCACAGCCGCTTTTCTCCCCAGTAGTTGGAGCTTGACCTATTCGGGGATATAACTATGGACTAATAGCCTCTCATCCTATTCCAAATATTCTACATTGGCAACCCCCCAATGTTCGGAGAAATTCTCTTTCACCAGCCATCCTCCGCTCCCAAGGGTGGACAATTGGTTAAAGCACGGCCATACAAGATGTGTGAGGGCGCAGGCGGCAGTGAGAATGGTCAATCCCAGGTACGGATTTCGCTTGGTCGAAGAATATTTGTCTACAAGGCTGGTCGAGGAATACATGATTGCCTTAGTGGTAAATGACAGACGAAATACTGAAATGTTCGAAGACTATAGAAGTATGGATACATTGAAAGGTGGAAAGACGATTAGAGGTTGTTATGGTTTCCAAAAAAACAATCTGATGCAGAAATCGAGCTTTGGCTCTGGTGAAAGCTGAGAGCTGAGAGCTGAAAGACTGGGGTGTTCGGAGGAAAAGAACCTTTGTCAAGTACTGGAAGTTGCTACGCAACAAGCCTAGGAGCGGCAGCTGCAATGAAGCCAAAGTTAGATTGCGGCAGCCACAACCCGTTCCCTGACTGAAAGAGCCGGACGTCAGGCTACTTTATTGAAGAAATTGCGAAGATCTTAGAAGCTTGATGTGCTTGCATTCAGACCACCGAATACGTTCTCAACTAAGAAGAGAGAACTCTCCTTGTCATAGGCGGTCAAAAATTATAACAGGAGGCATCATACCTTCTGTGCACTCATGGATATATATGTTTCTCTTTTAAAATAAGGTGGGACAACTAGAGTGGAAGTCACGAATTGTAATCAGCTACTCTCACATCAATGTTCATCTATCTATCGACATGGAGAAATGTATGAGCCTATCAAATATGCTGATAGTTTAAAGCCGGCTGCGACAGAATGTTCAGAGTAGAAATTGCACACAGGCAAATGTCAACAAAAGGAAGCGCAGGCCTCTGCAAGCATTTGAGAGCGAAGTCAAGAGCAGACCTGAAATGGAAACATAGCTGCGACAGTAATGAACCCATAAGCTTTTTCTGATGCTAAAGGATGTCGAACCCGATAGTTTGTGATATAGATATGATGAAGCCTGAACGGCTTACCCTAACCAATTTACATTGCCGTGATTGCCTTATTCGACGAAGGATCATACAAGCGAACACTTAGTAAGCTTCTATACGGCACGTACAGCATGAAATCGAGGGAGGAAGATAAAAGAGTCTGAAAGAGGAGGAAGAATGAAGCGGATGACTAGACCATGAAGCAAACAAAAACGCCCGCCTTGACTCACTTCAGCCACTCACTTCAGCCGCTGGACAACGAAGCGTGGTGGGGGCGACCATCTCCTCTGTTGCTCTCAGAAAGCAACAATTCGTAAAGCCTCGTATGATTATTGATCATTATATAACCAGAGCAATTCTGTCCTCGAGGAATTGAAAAGTATGGCATACAACAGCGGCTACAACCCAGATGCACTTCCGGCGTAAGTACAAATCCCTCCATATCACCAGTCCCAACTCGATCGAGGAAGAGTACTGACGAGGTGTTCCAGGCATGCTGAACCAGAACAGGTATATTCCCGGGTCTATAAGCACCCGAGCGACGTTCTATGCTAAAGATGTATCTAGGCGGCACAGATCCTCTCCTCCCAGCAGCAGCGGCGAACATCTGCCCCTCGCCCACCTCCGGCTGTCAACACAACGCAACCCTACAGTGCTCAGACTGCCTACCAAACCAAGCCTCAATCAAGCCCACAAGCCTACAATTCTCCGCAGCCAAATTCGTACCAGAACCCCTCGTCTCAGAATCTATACCAGAACCCTCCACCTCGAAACACTTACCAGAACAAGCCGCAACCCCCCACCCCTCAGCAATTACACCCTCAATCCCTAAACCGCCCTCCCAGTAACGCCCCCTCTTCAAACTACAACTACGGCGTCGCATCCCCACCACCCAATAGCTACGGGTCTCCTCCACCGCAAAATTACGGCTTCGGTCCTCCTCCCCAACGACATCATGGGCGCTCCCCTCCTCTCTCCCGCCCTCCTCCAACGCCCGCCCCAGGCCCTCAAAATGGCTCCGACGCTTCCTTGTTTCCACTCTTTAAAGCAGTGGATAAGACCGGGACAGGGCAGCTTGGGGAAAGAGAATTGGGGAATGCGCTGGTGAATGGGGATTATACCCATTTTGACCCGCATACGGTCAAGATGATGATCAGGATGTTTGATGTAGATAAGAGTGGGACGATTGGGTTTGATGAGTTTTGGTATTTGCCCCTTTTGTTAAGTCCAACAACCACAACATCCACTGACATTTCCCCCTCAAAGCGGTCTCTGGGGTTTCCTAGCCGCCTGGCGCCAACTCTTCGACCGCTTCGACGAAGACCACTCTGGCACCATCAGCATCGACGAATACACCAAAGCCCTCGTCGCCTTTGGCTACCGCCTCAGCGGCACCTTTGTGTCACTGCTGTACAGAACCTATGACAAGGGAGGCAGGAACGAAATGAGTTTCGATCTGTTCGTGCAAAGCTGTATTATACTGAAGCGGATGACGGATGTATTTAAGAGGTATGACGACGACCGGGATGGATTTATTACGCTGAGTTTTGAGGAGTTCTTGACTGGTAAGTTTTCCCCTCTTGGATTGGGAAGAGGGGTTTGGCTGAATTGGATAATAGAGATATTGCGGCAGCGATGATGTTGTGTATGTAACTGCAGGATTTGGAGAATGTACAGAGGTTTGGATTCGGGTGGCTTTCTGCATTTAGCCAAGGCGCAGGTAAAAAGATTAAGTCGTAGGCAGTTGAATTTTCAAAGGAACTTTGACACCCTTACTACACGCTCCAAAGATTTCCCAACCGAGCTGCTGTGAACCACTTTTCTTGACGCAACATATTCAACACCGATCATTCTTCTCAAAGCACCTTTCTCACATCCCACAACCTTCCCACCTCTTTTTTTCCTTTTCAGGACAAGCAAAAGCTACTTGTGGTTCCTAAGCGACTGTTCTAGCTCTAAACAAAGGAGAAATAAGCTCAGGAAGGATATGAGAATTGAATGGAAGCCTCGGGCGGGGTATTGCTATCGTTACTACAGTAGTACTGTAGCAATCAAAGCACTGATACCATCATCTTATCCTCTCTCTACCGATACCTTCCTTCCTTTCTCCAACCCCCCCGTCCCAACTCCCTCCATCCATCCCTCCCCCTCACCCTTTCTCCACCCCCCCGATCCCGCACCCCCCAGCCATCAACCTACCCAGGGTTACTGAGTTCACTGGCATATATATATAGAGCTTTTACTTATCGAATGCTGACTAGTTGCTGGAAAATAGAATTTTTGCAAAAGCATGGGTATCTATGTACGTAGATACGGGGGTTGGGGGGGGGGAGATGGAGGGTTTGAGAGATGCTCATTTATAACATGTGATAGATGGGGAAAAGGAAAAACTTGGATTCCAGCAGGCCCAAAAAAAAAAGAAGAAAAAAAGCGATAGATCATTTCATTAAAGGCACTGAATCTTCGCTGCCGCAAAATCCCCCTTCCTGTACACCGCGGCCTATTGGGAATAGAAGTCGCTTGGTTGCCGGCGGGGGGTGGAGATGGAGATGGGGGGGTTGAATGAATTAGAAGGGGACGTGCTTGGTTTTAGGGGGGGTTTCCTCGGCGGAGTTCCAGATGTTGGGGATATCTTGCGCGGTTTGGGTTATTCTTATGTGAATCAGTGAGGCTGGGGGGTTTTCGGTAGAAATCATGATGAGGTCAATGGATTGTTTGTGTGTGGCCATCGTGTATGACCGATCAAAGCCAGCCCATGTATAGAGCCAGCCTACTTTACAGAACCAGTCACCTCCGTTGGAAATTTTCAACCCCCAGTTTTTCGCCCCGTCCCAAATGCTTCCATACCGACATTGTGCCGCTCCCATGTTACCTTGCTAGCTATGCCCGAGTAGAGTATCGATGAATTGAGAAGAGAAATGCAAACAGCAAATAGCCACTATCCACAGCCCTGTCCTTTTTATACTTCATCACCTGGTCCTATAACCTTTTCTCCACTGGGGCCTGGAATTGCGTTCCCATTCAACGCTTGCTGCCCACTCATCCGCTTACTCTCTCTCTTCAGCCTGTCCTCGCTTTTGCGCTCCATGCGCGCCTTCTCCTGCTCCGCCAACCCAGTCTTCTGCACCTCGTGGTTCTTGCTGAGCGTCTGCCGGCCGATTGCTAGACTGACCGCCAGACCTAGCGCCGCAATGCACACGTAAAAGATCCACATGGTCATCAAGCTGGAAGTGTATGCGGCGGTGGCCACAGCCTTTTGTTGTGGAGGAAGCTGCGCGACGACACCGGTGGCAGCGCCCGCGCTTCCGCCACCGAGTGCTTGTGAGATTTGTGGGCCGAGGGCGGCGCGTAGGGTGGCTTCGCGTTTGGCCATGCCATTTTGGAAGATGACGCCGCCAATGACAACGGAGATGGAGGTGGAGAGGTTGCGGATGAAGCCAAAGGTGGCGGTTGCGGTGGCAATATCTTTTGGTTCGACGAGGGTTTGAAGAGCAATGAGCGGGGCTTGGAAATTAGGGCCGACACCAATGCCGGCGATGAGTTGGAAGATGATGACGCGAGCCCAGGTTTCGTGGTTAGGGAGGTCGATGAAGAGGCCGAAGCCAAGGGTCATGAAGAACATGCCAAACCAGATGGGCGGGAGGTACTGTCCTGTCTTTTTGATGAAAATGCCGACGACCATGGAGGTTAAAGAGAGGGTGATGATGAAGGGGAAGAGGTAGACTCCTGACAAGATCGGGGTGGCGCTGAAGACGGCTTGGAAGTAGAGAGGGAGGAAGTAAGCCCCGGAGATGAAGACAGTTCCATGACAGGCACAGACCATGAGAGCAGCAATGTTGGAGCGGTATTTGAAAAGACGGAGGGGCATGATAGGGTATGCGGCGAGCTTCCATTCGTTAAGGAAGAAGAGGCCAATGGTGACAATGCCGAATATTAGGAGACAGATTACGGGGGCGGATTTCCAGGGGTAGTTGACACCGCCATATTCGAGGCCTAGGAGGAACATGACAGTCCCGCCGACTATGAGAACAGATCCAAGCCAGTCGATGGCTTTGAGGCCGGCTAATAGAGCTGTTTTGGGTGTTTCAATATCAAGGAAGAACAATATGATAACGAATGCAAGGGCGTCAAAGGGGACTATGAGTAACATATTAGCCAAAGAATGCTAAGTCAGGAAATAAAGAGGATGCATACGGTTGATGTAAAAGCACCATCGCCACGAGACCTTTTCTGTGAAAACACCGCCCAATACTGGGCCGAGAGCGCTCGCAATTCCCCAAACCCCCCCAATCACGCCAAAGTACTTGCCACGCTCTCTGTAAAACATATCAACAAACGTCCATTATGTTCTGAATAGGAGAAAAGGTCAAGAGATACGCACCTCATACTAAACAAATCACTGATGCAGATATTGGCCAATATGATCAAGCCACCACCGCCGATTCCTTGAATAACTCTCGCAGCAATCAACATCTTGATACTGATACTCAGAGCAGCTATCAAAGATCCAGCAAAAAAAACGATATTGGCCAATAATATGATGGGCTTTCGACCCCAGATATCGCTGAATTTCCCCCATGTTGGCGTTGATGCTGCTGCTGCCAGAAGGTAGGCTGATCCAATCCATGTATAGTCGGCTTGTGAGGCTGCGAAATGGGCGGTTATTGTAGGTAGGGCGGTAGTGACGATAGTCTGCCTTGATCAATAAGGAATTCATCGGTGCAAACATGACGGTGGACTTACAGTGTCAATGGCGGCAAGGAAGACAGCAATCTGCCGAGAATCTATGAGAATTCTGCTATCCGTCTCGGATGGTCAGGATGTAGATAACTCACGCAAAGTGATGCCATAATAAGCACGATCTTCAATTTACTTCGCGGTGGCGCCTGTGGTTCATCCTTCCTCGGCTCCGCAACGACATCGGAAGAATTTGACGGTGGGGTGGGTATGCCATTGGCCTGCTTCTCATTGTTGAGGTTTGCATTCTCTGAGTTGACATTTGCGACATGTGGGTTCCCATCTGCGCCAGGGCCAGCCTCCGCCACTGCTTCCATCTTTTGCGCCTGAGACGGTTCTTCTTCGAGGTTCGTAATAGCGTAAACTCCAGATGATTAACAGACACACGGCGAGCTGTATACAACAAAACACCTAGAGAATGAGAAGAAGTGGCTGCGACGAGGAAGAGGGAATAAATTCCCAGTAATGATTGATCGGTAAGCGTGTAAAGTGTATATTATTGGGGGTAAGGTAAGGTAGCCATTATATCTCGGGGTTTCGGGTTTAAGAAAAACCATCATCCGAGTAACCGTCATAGAGATCTAGTCCGGAAAGCTTAATTGCTTGTATTCCGTACCTTTTTTAGGGTTCAGGACCTCACATGATACGTTGGTCTGGCTTACGGAGGTGAGTCAATGTGGAATCCTAGGCCTCGTATACGAAATACTCCGAATGTCCGCACAAGGAGTTCGTACATTTTATATCTCACCGTCTTTGTCCCTGGCCTATCATGGGCAAAGGTGTTATCGGCTTTTAGACCTTCGGAATCAAGAATACAAGGTTGAAAAGCCCTGGTTCAGGTTGTAGAACTCAGTACGGAGCAAGTACTCATCCTCGAATCACTCGCGTGGGCATGGCTTCTCTCGTTCAAGTCTTCGTAGTTCCCTGTATATCTACGGCTATCTTCCAAACGAACATGTCAAAGCTCATGCAATAATACACCGCTTAGCGAGCGTGAGAGGGTATCAGCCTTGCAAACATAATCATCATCTGAAGCCAACCTTGCTGAAATGAAGTCCCCAAGCCGCCAGCCCCAGATATATCTACCCAAGAATCGAACAGCCCCAGATATATCTACCCGAGAATCGAACACCGTCACGTCTTCACCCGCTTTAAATTCCCCCCTGGCTCCTGCCCGTCACCTTCTGGGCTCTTTCTCTTCCGCTCCCCGTCTTCGTCTCTTAAGAAACTTGGTCCATTGCTCATTACCGGCGTCTGAAAATTCAGTGGGCTCGGAAGCAAATTGCTTTCGCCCCCTTGTCGACCAAAGCCCCATTCGGGGTAGAACGATGAAGGCGAAGGAAGCAGTCCATCCGCCACGAACCGCGACGGTAGCGCCGAAATAGGCGTTTCGATGTTGTTGTTACCGTAAACTTGACTGTTGGGGTTTCCGTTGTTCATTGGAGGATGAGGTCGAGCAAAAGGGTTGGGAGGCCCCTGCGCACCAGCACTCAAGATAGCACTAGCGCTTGGCGACGGGGGTGGCAAGACAACGCCCGAAGAGTGGCTTGCTTCGGTGCTCGCTTTAGCCGGCGTATCGCCTGCAGTACCACCCGATTCCCGTGGCGAAGACTCGGCTGTAGCACTGCCGCCATCAGATTGCTCGCTGGGGATTTGGACCTTTAATCTTGGTCTCTTCGCTCCGACTTGTGCGCTGTTGGTGCGTGAGGGAGGTGGAAACTCCCCAGGCATTGCAGATGGTTGGTTTCTTTGAGATATCGAGGGCACTCTCTGTGGTCTTGGCGGTGGTGGTGTAGGTGCAGATGCCTGCTTTCGCTCAATGGTGCCTACATCGACCGATTGAGATCGATGGTCTTTATCCTTTTCGCTCTTAATGTCGCTACCAATTTCGTTCTTGGTCGTCCCAATGCCCCAATGTTGGGCCAGCAACGACCGACTGTCGTCGATAGGAGTGAAGATGCTCCGAGATTTGGCTGGGGCAGGTTTCGGGATTCGGTTTGGTTGATTTTCTTCAGGACGCTGTTCGCGCTCTGGTTGCGGTGGAGATGCTGTTGGTTGCTGTGGCTGCGGACGCTCTTGTGGGGGGAAAGCCGGTGGCATTGACTGCCGCCTCTGCTCCTGCATGAAAGCCTGCTGCACTTGAGGATGCTGTGGAGGCGGTGGTGGCGGCTGCTGTTGATGCGGCTGAGTTTGAGGGTAATATTGAGGCTGCGGGCCTGGCTGTTGCCCATGATGGGGTGCAACCGGCATACCATGAGCCGCATGAGGATTATAGATTGGTGGGTTGGGCATGTAAGCATACCCATTAGGACCCTGAGGCGCCTGGCTTCCTTGTTGCAGGTGTGAGGGACCAAGGTTCGAGCTTGGACGTCGTACAGCATTTCTTGATGCTGGACGAGAGCCCATCTGCGGTTGTGGTGTGTGTTGTCGATGATGGAAAGGAACACCATTTGACAGTGGTGGGGATGCAGAAGGCGCTTGTCTTATATGCCCGAAATTGTGCTGTTCTTGTAAGTGTGGAGGAAGTGCGTGTTCTGGAAGACCGTGTTCTTGTGGAAGTTGATCTTCAAGTGGAGGGGTGCCCATATCATCGTCATCGTCGTCCTCCATATTCCCTCGCCCGTTGAAATCCGCAGGTCCTTTGTGCTCATGCGCTCCTCCATACTGCGAAAGGTTAGTCTCCAACCACATGTCGGAACAAACATTGAAGACGTACGTATTGAAACCGTCCGATTGTCTCGTTTATATCGCCAGAAGAAAACTCGTAAAGTTTTTTGTTGTGGCCAAAGATGATGACTGCCACGTCGACAGAGCAGAGGACAGAAAGCTCATGCGCCTTCTTGAAAAGACCGCCTTTACGCTTGAGGAATGTACTACCAGAAGTAATCAGTAACTGTCTAGTAGTCGTTCACCAAGTAGCTGCGATGCGCGTCATGACGTGATCCCCTGGTCGCCATCAACCACCAGCGATGACCACAAGGCCGGGGCACCAAGATTTCGCTGCAATAGCTCAATCCACTTACACCGAGCGGTTCCTGTCATCCTTGATCGCCTTGATCTCGATCTTGCGCCTGCCCATGTTGGCGACAAACTGAGGCTAAGTGGAAGTGGTGGATGCACTTCGCGGACTCGACTTGAGGGGTGGGAAAGACCCAAAGAGGCTGAAACGGTTTGACCCGCTCAGACAATCGGTATGAGTCCGACGCAGTGGGGTCGCGATTCTGCAGTTCAGATCGATCTTAATAATAATAACGACAGAGGACTGAAGCTCAACCATATATCTCGACCCCAGCATGTACAAAGAGACAGCGTGGGTCGGTTGGTGGGTTGACGTGCAGTGGGTTGTTCTAATTATAAAAGGAGTGCGCCGAGTAGGCTGGTCGGGGGGTGGGGAGAGGAATTTGACCTCCTTTGGATTGTTTGGACTAGTATTTAGTCGGAGAAACCAACCAGAGATATGTAAAAATAGCACTCGAAAGAGGGCGATTTAACTCTTTAGGATGCCTGATCTCGCGGTTTGATCCAATCACAGCACGCGAGTGGTTAGGAAAGATGGCTAATTAGCTTGTTTCAATCATGGTAATCCGTACTACTCGGAGTTACTTTATGTGTTCGGCTCACCCCTTGGGTAGAGTCTTATGGTTCAGTCACGATAAATATGATGTGTGCATACAGTAGTAGTACATAGAATACATCCGTACTGCACTGTTGATCATATTCAAAACAGTCAATGTTTCCCTCAATACTGCCAAAAGCCATGTCTAGATGTAGTCGCCTTGTCGCAACAACAAGCTAGTTCTACCGGAGATGGGACTGCTTTGATACATGTACTTCCACAGAGGGTCAGACACCATTCTCCGCCAGCCTTACGTGGGTTTGAATTTTGACAAGGCACAGCCGAGACTACTTCATAAAGTCCTCCCATATTTGACGTTTGAGGGAGCATTGGGGGGGTTGAAAACCCGGGCCTACAGATAAATACCAGTGACTGGGAGGTCACACACTTGGTTTTCGGGAGAATCGTCTCCTCCATGCGGTCACGCATAACATCCCACAGTGGTTCCCTACCATCGGGTAAGGTATACTGATCACAACTACATATCGACCTTACCTGATCTCCAATGTGGCGAAGATTAAGGGTCACAAATGCTGGGGCAAAATGCGGCTCTTTTTGAAACCAAACCCTAATCACTAGTGCCGTTGATTGTCTATTTTTGGCTCCCACGTTGACTCCACAGTCCGTCAGCAGCAAGGGACCCGAGCAGGGCGAGCAGTGAGGATGGGTCCTCCACAGCACTGCCGGGCTCAAACAACCTAAAGGCTGAAGTGGAGTTTGTTCGAAGATCCTGCCCGATTGGACTCTCTTCAGGCCGACTACTTCTCTCATTAATTGGCTCAACCTCCAGCAGGCTGTGATCTACATGTCTAAATCGCACCAGGAGCGTAAGGATCGAATTCTAACATTGGCATGCAGCCGAGAGGCAATGAGGTTGCTCGAAGTCCTAAATCCCGTAATTCAAAATCTTCTCATTATTGCCCCCTCAAATAACCATCAGCAACTATCTACAGCTACGTTCCGGTAGAAGGCTGAAAATACTATTCTTGCCCAGGGTTTGCTTCTCGTCGTCACCTAAAATGTACGCCTTGTCCTGTCCGTCAGTCTACCATTTACGTCTTCTGTGCATCATGGCCCCAATTTTTCAACGACTTATAGCTTTTGCTGTTCGTATCTTGTTCAGCCTTTTCTTCTTGGGCGAGATGACGCTTGCAATACTTCGTAACAGTCAGTACGAGAGTCTATGAGGACAAGGTAGACAGTGGAGAGGTACACAGTCTTACCGAAACAACCTTTCTCATGTGGCCAAGGTCTTCCTCGTCATACTTCTCCGGACCTTCGCTTAAATTCTTCTTCAAAATCTCGATGATTTTTCGTCCACAGCTCTGCATGCTTAGAGAGGACTTGTGAGGGGCTTACAGTAAGCTAAAAGCGATACTTTTCGTGGCCGATGGTTTCATCGGATCCATCCCCCTTCGACCAACCTGAACATGACACCGCAAGAGCTAGAAGTTTGGCTCAAGGAGGAGCAATCTCAAGGTGCACAAGCTCATTGAACTCTCTACACAGCTTTAGTAACATACATCTTTTACTTGATGGGATACTGAATCCTACTCGATGACGGTCTCGTTATCTTTCACCATGATGAAATATTAAGACTGCCGAAATTGTTGTGGAGAGTCAAGCTACTAAGCAAGGTAGTTGTTACACCTCACAATGCTGTGTCAATAGATTCCTGCTTGTATTGATTGCTCAAAATCCGTAGAGAGAAGATACGAGGCACTGACGTGAAGCACAGCGCTAAATAACTGCACTGTATGACATCACCACCTCATCTTAACGAAAGCCCATAACATGCCCATAAACCCGGTACCTTACTTTGGTGATTGAGGTCACATGTGGCGAAGAAGCCATCCGAGAATTGCAACATCACACAGCATTTGCCACGGCTGCAGGCCGTAATCGGTCCTCACGGTCCTTGTGCTCCTATCCGTGGTTTGGTGGTGTGGTGTTGGTCCTGTCCTTGCCTCACCCCTGAAAGTAGCCCTCAAAAGGCTGCCATTGAAGAACTGCCAATGTTGCAATTGTTTTCCGTAGAGGGCCATACAGTCGTAAATGCCGTGATCCTCTGGATACCTTTTTCTTTGCCGCATCGCATCCACTCTGACTCGCATTTGAAATTGGAGTGACACCAAAGACGTTGCAAAAGACCCTGACATGTCAGGTAGCCCTAGCTCGGTTCGTCGCAGGCTTGGCGTGGGAGTACCTTGTGTGCTTGTCTCCGTACTCCCATTCATACTGGCATACCTTACTGCCACTCGAACGGTTCGTCACTTTTATACTTTCGACCTTACATGCAGTTATTCGTCCATGGCGGATGGAAACTGGGGCGAGGGCATGAACTGGGAAATTAGGCAGGCGCCTTTTGGTACGAATAGGTAAAGATTTAGATGATGGCTAATCATGGCTTCCGGGGAACATGGTCGGGCCAGGGGATAACGGAGAATTTGATAGGCCGATCGTTCTAGCGGGGCGTCGCGCGCACCAATTAATCCAATTGTCATTTAGACTTCAGTACGTGTAGAGCGTGTCGTTGACGGGTACGGTAAATTGTGTATTCAGGAGTCACATATGTACGAGTAAAGTATTAAATATGAACATCGTGTGTCTCGCGTTGATGGTGATTTCGATCCAGACGCGAACTCAACACCCAGTAATCACTGTGACTCTCGGAAATCCTACTCTCAGATCTACTGCGAGAAACCCTTCCACGAGTGATATAAGTAAAGGTATCCAAGATTAGAAGATCGACGACCGATCTTCGACGCTTCGCTGGCCGACCCCCTAGAAATATTTACGCGAGGCCAATAATATAATCATCTACGCCCGACCTCAATTGCGGTACTAGACGTTCAGCATATCATCTGTGCCAGCGTCTGTTCGACTTCAACCTTGTTGTTCCTCACACCCTGCCCACCAACGGGCGCTGAAGCAGCTTGCAACGCTTGAGCTGTGAAGCCCAAATGCCATAGACATCACCAAGTTCACCCACTGTATGATAACATTGGGCCTTCACCATGCCTTTCTTCTCGAAAGTCTTCAGGAGCAATAAGGATGGGTCAGGCGCGACCTCCAAATCGAAAAAGCATGCGCTACAGAATGGCGCTGTTCAGCTTCCCCCTCCAAAGCCACGCTGGGATGATGCTTGGCTACGCAAAGATGTGGAACCAGAGGAGGTTCAAGAACTTCTCAGAGGATGTACACAAGAGCTAAAGTCCAAAGGTACGCAGGAGGAACCTGGTGCAAGCATTTGTTGGATAAGCAAAGCTGGGCTAACTTGAGTTGCCGCCTCAGCGCTTGATATTCCCTTCCTACTTCTGCCTTTCAGACCAGCTTCAGATCCTAGCGCAGCGCGCTCGTTCATTCGCAGTTACTTTGATGCTGATAAAGATCTACATTTTCGGGGAGAGGGCTTGGAACAAGAGCTGCGATTGACAGAGCCAATGGTAAGCATCGAGTATCAATGCGTACCACAACTCTGGCTAAGGTTTCTAGGTCCTGTGCAGCATTATGAAGTGGTGTTGGAGTAGATTAGCAGGTGGCGTCGTGACTTGGGAGGCATACGAGCTTTTTCGCATAGGAGAGCAAGGTGGGACAGAATCAAAATGTCATGGAGGGTTCAGCTGACCTCTCTCACCAGACTCGGACATGGCCCGCGACGCTTTTGCTACCTTCATACCAATCAGCGTTGAGTCGGATGCACGCACAAAGATCATCTTTGATTTCTTTGACCTCATGGCTGCAATAGCTGCGCATGGCAAGAACAATGGAATGGCCGGTCGACAGCTTTCTAGATTGGCGGGATGGTGGGCATTTGAGCAGGTCGATACTGGCAATGGTTTCGACGGAGGTTACAAGTCATGGGCAAGGTTAGTATGAAACATCACCTCATGAAAGGCTCAACTCACAACCGTGCAGAGCAGCCGATGCTACAAGTCACTTGTTCTTCGCATACCTTCGTTCGCTATCCCCGGATTCTGTTCAAGGGACAAACGGCATATCGGCTTTACCGCTTTCTTTGCAGAACCTCGTTCAAGCGACCGAGTATCCACCCGAGCAGCCAAATCTGACCGCAATATCGAAGGTGGTAATGATTGTCGATTCCGTTTCGCCCACACCCTTTGCTCTGCTACGTCGTGCCAAGCATTTCGAGTATCGGGAAGATGATCAAGCGCTCCACGAATTTTCTAACTATGAAGACCCTGTGCAGGCATTGACCGACGAATGCCGCCGAGTTCTTAAGAGCATATCTTCGACAAATCAATCAGCGGTATCTAATTCCAAGGCATCTACTAGTCTCCGTGATGCATCTTGGTCCCGATTTGAAGATATTGGTTTCGGAGGGTTGGGCGATGACTCCGATAACGAAGATACGTCCGCTCTTGGTAAAAAGCGCAATGGCCCGCACGGTTTGAGATCGGCACCCCAGTCCAAGACCCGCGACTTTGGCAGACCTACAACTCCATCCTGGGCCGATTTCCTCTCAGCTGGCTTCGTTGATGAGCCAGGAAAAGCTCATCCAGCTCTATTGAGTTTGCCGCATGACAAGATGCTACCGCCTATTGACACCCGGAGAGGACAAAGCTCGCAATCGCATCGACGTCCACAACACGATGTTGAGGATCTGGAACCAGGCGAGCTTGCTAGTATCAACCTCGTCCACTTTGACGACACATTTTGGTGGGTCTGGATCAGTAGTCTGGCAGGAGAGGAACCGACAGAACGAAAGGGTGTTTTTGGGCGGTGCGCTCTGATTGAGACCAACATCCGAGGTGGGAAATGGCTTGTGTTAGAGGAGATGGTCAAAGGCGCTGCACCAGAGCCGGAAATGGGTGCTTACATTGCGGAGAAGAAGAGTCGATTCGGGTTCACCAAGAAGGGCCGACTTACTAGGACAAAACCCACGTCGAAGAAGGCTTCCCCTACGCCGAAGCCAGAGCTTTATCCCCGGAGTAACCAACAGTCCCCAACAAGCAAAACTAGCATTGGTAACGATCAGCACGCGCGGATCCAGGCAGCGGCGGCAGTGTTACAGCAGAAGCACCGAGACCAAAATAGTATCGATCGGAAAAGAGGCAGAAATGGAGATGCAGCTTCGACAAAGACGAACAGTGTCTTCACTCTGCAACCGGTCATTATGAGCGAAGCAGCCCCAGCTATGAAATGGGCGAATAGCTACGATAAGAACGCTGTTCGAGCTGCTTACTTGGGAACTGATTTCACGGGGAGAGGCCAACCTACCAATTTCGGCTCGAATGGGTTGAGCAATATTTCAAGTACGAATGGTTCTATTACGCCTGTAGCTCGGAAAGAGCATCTACAAAAAACGGAGTCTTACGGTTTCCCCAGACAAGATTCTGCGGACAAGGAAAATCTTCCCCCGGTACCTGACAAACCGGAGCCTCCTTTACCGCCAGAGCCGGAAACCCAACCAAGACACGAACAGCAGCCACCATTACCGCCCCCTGCTCCTTTGCCAGCGGTACCTTACAAAGATCTGCACCCTGCTAATCGGGCCGTCGTCGAAGCAGCTCAAGTCCCTCTACCGGCGGCAACGCCTTGGGAAAAGCCTCGCCCTGTCGAAGTGCCCCTACCAGCAGTTACGCCGTTGGAGCAAACTCATCCGTATGAAGAGCCAACTACAACGCCTTCACAGCTTCCGCTGAGGACAGACAGCAAGCCGTTGCCTCCTGTTGAGCCTGCGCAGATGATGTCCGAGCCAATGCCAGCGCTGTCTCGAGAGCCCACAGAGCAATCGAACGGCGTTTCCTCAACGCCATCGTCACCCGAAGTAAAAAAGTCAGCCAAGAAACTCAAGAAGAGCCAAACCGGCGGTTTGAAGGGTTTCTTCGGAAGGAACAAGTCTACTCCAGTCGCGCCTGCTCTACCGCGGCCGGCAGATAGCACTGCGGTTGCAGCAGCCCGTGCCGCTTACGAAGGGCCACAGGTGAAACCGAATTACGTTGCTCCGCAGCCTCCTAAGCTAGCCCGTCGTCTTTCTGGTATGGGACGGAAGAAAGTACCACCTCCCATTCCCGTCGACACATGCGCTCCTGCTCAAGGTTTCAATGGCCCTGTAGGAAGATCCAACGAACCGTCTCCCCTTGAGCCTGCTCGCCAGTTCTACGCTAACTATGGCTCTAAAGCCAGCCTCGACCACATTGACTCAAACGAACAGCGCCAAGCCCACCGTGAATTTCAGAGCTTTGATCAAGGTCCGACGATGGACCACCCCGCCTATGTTCCTGAAGCTGAGTATGAAGGGCACTCAGGCTCCGCTACTCCACGGCAGTATGAGCCCGAACCGATACAAAGACAATACGAACAGGAGCCGACTCAAAGGCAACTCGAACGGGAGCCGATTGAGCCACCATATGAAAGCCAGCCGGTCCAGCGACAGTATCAACACGACGATATATCTGAGGTGTCAGAGGAGGACCGACCCACGACACCACCACAAGATCGCTGGGCACAGATTAGGAAGAATGCCGCTGAGCGCGCTGCGAAGCAGGGTCAGAATGGGGAAAAGACTGATGAAACAGAGGAGGATACGAGTGGCGAAGAGAGTAAGTCGTTGTATCCTCATGCCCAGTCGAGACTAAACTTTTTTCAGCAATCGAATCGCGAGTCGCTCGCATCAAAGCCAGAGTCGCAGAATTAACGGGCAACATGGACGGCGCTCGCACATGATCGAAGTGCTATCCAAGACCTACTAATTTCCTATGTTTGCATTTCTGGTTTCCGATTCTTCTAGATACCCCCTGTTCCAGGCAAACGTGCAGATTGATACCATTTCGCGCGCGCTGTATTTTGCGAGCTGTACACATGTTTTCAGGTTCCCTTGACGAGCTGGCCGACCACGCAGGGGGTTGCAGATAGGTGTGATGAACTGTAAGGAGGGATGTAATTACGGTATTTGCGCTGTTGCTAGCGAGAAGAAGTTTTGGTGGTCTGTTTTATAGAGGATACGTAGTGGCCGAACATAGCACAAGTACGCTTTCCTGAGATGTTACTTGAGATGCCTAATCTAATGATAGTAATAGTTTCATGAACCCACCTTTCCACCATAGCATGCGTGTCAGGGGTGTTTGCAGTTGGGCCGAGAGCGGCGTCGGAATATGTTTGGCCCGCTCTCAACAGACAAAAATTGAACATACAGCCATTCCACCCATTTGACACAGTTGCACCCTAGAATGTTGGTCGTACATACAAAAGTACATTGACTTCATATCAGCAGGCTGATAGATTGCAAGACTTTCCTTAGTTCCTTAATTGACATGGAACAACCAAGCCCTCTGATCTACTTCGTTAAGATCTCGAGTCTTCTACTTTCAAATATGCTGATCTGCTACAGGCTGATATGATGCCAAGAACATCATCTGGATGCATGCCACGGTAAGGCCGAACAACTCCTTTACATGCTTTCTTCACGTCTTCCATGATGACACCAAGATACCCATGAGAGCTTCAGGAAGAGCCGGAAAAGGCATGGCAGTATCGTCAAATGCTGCCGTCGATGCTTAGGAACGGGTCTCTGAGTATATGTGCTGTTGAGAGAATACGTTGTTATAACGAGATTGGAGGAGAGTTTTGCTGACTGCTTCTACCATACTTAGGCATTCTTCATACATGGTCGTTCATGAAAACGCAACAAATCCCCAAGGTTCGGAATCTGTGCCGCTAGTACCTTGTGCTCCAGTTACCGTTATTACAGGGAGTTTCAGCAAATAAGCAGGATTGGAATACTGAGTGGGGCAACACATGCGGTGGAGATGTGGATAAGCTCAGCGGTCAAACCTGAGACCTAGGAGTGACAAACCATCCTCTCTGCCTTTTTACTTGCACTTTCTCTGGTTCGCTGAGTTGAGCATGGGCGCGAGAAGGCTTCGCGGTAAAATTTCTCTACCTAAAGCGATGGTTGGTCCCCTTACTAGCAGAGACCAAGTGAACATAGACCATGCTCTACCTAGCTTCTTTGGTGATACAATACTCGTCTTCTCTGATGGGTTGCTTGATCTATGGCCAAGCTAGAGGCGGATGCTTTTGATGTTATCTATAGCCTTAGGGTACTACTGGCTGATACCCAATAACGTTCTCTTATAATCGTCAACATCACTTTCTTTCACCCTTCTGTTACTGCTAAATGTGGCATCACTCTGTTCTGCAGAGGTCTCCTCTATTTGTCGCATCAGTTTTTCGTACCAACATGGCAATCCTCAAGTGCGTGCCAGAAATCCGCACGTCCCGGCCGTTCGTATCGGGTCCTTGAGTGTCTATACTTCTGGCTGGCAATTGAATAGCTAAGGTCTAATGAATCTTAGTTTCCATTGAATATATGACTACCTGGGCTATTACAAAAATCACCAATTGGGCGTTTTGTAAAATTGCGGCAGCACTGCGGGCAAGCCTCAAGACTGCGTGGAAAGGGGGCTCAGTGGTGATAGTATCTTGTACCTGCCGTTTGTGGCAATGGGTTTCTCTCATGTTCGCAACTTCCTTTACACTCAATTGCGACCTACAACGTCTTGAAAAGTTTCCTACAACTTGCTTCCACTGTCTCACCCTCGTTTACTTTAACAGATTTGTGATCGCCTTTGCATTCTGATCCCCTTAGATCTGGCAGAACAAAGTTTACGAATTTAATCTATGTCCTCCGAGGCACGCCAGTCACCAAGAGCCGCGATTCGAGACTGGCTGTCCCATAATGACGGAGAATCGAAATGTCCCAGACCAAGACTCGACTTTGCGGACGATCTCGGAAAGGAACGAAGGCCACGACAAAGGCATCGACCAAGACCACATCTCGATGCTGGGGACGTTTTATTACAACCAGGTGCGCGTAGATCAAGGAATCGTCAAGATAACCAAGGCGACAGACGCCAGAAACGGCCTGGTAAGCTTTTGTGGCTAGTCCTAGGAAATGCACCTATAACCGGATTGGCTAACGAAGTCGCCAAGAACAACTAGACAAGATTACGACTGGCAGACTCGACGGCGGCGGCGTGAGCCTGGCCGAGCGACTGAACTTGCATGCACCTTTCCGCTCTTTCGGAAATGCGAATGATTTTGAGGACATCAACGACAGCCGGTCAGGCCACGCACGAAAGCGACGCCGCAGCCCTTCATCCACCAGCTCTGATCTCGAGCCTGCCGCGCTTCCCGTCGAGCCACTCAATGACAAAGTGGATCGCAAGGCCTCTAGCGAGCACAAACGCAGTGGCATACATGATGATACCACCTCACTGTCAGCTTCCGAGCCTTTACATTCGTCAAGCGATACGTTTCTCTCGCCAGAGAAACCGAATAAGACATATGAAAGACGATCGAGGCATAAGACTAAGGAGGATCGTTATGAACTCAAGCACAGTAAAGCGGCGGTAAAGCAGAAGAGGGATACGAAAGATAGAAAGAAGGGAGATGCCAAGAGAGTCAAGAAATCGAAGCATCGTAAGAAGTCTGGAGCTGCCTTGGTGCACGACTTCGCGGCGCACAACGTGGCCCAAGACCGGCTCACGGTAAGCTTCAATACGGTGGCGGACTCCGCCATGCTCACAAATTTATGCTGATTGTCTGCGATAGCTGAAGCCGCAAGTATCATTAGGTATCTTTAAAAGGGGTCGGGCGTCTTCACCAGTCAGGAGGAGAGGACGTAAGTAATTTTCATTTTACCCTAACTGTGCTTTATACGTGCTCATCTGCACCATGCACAGTACCCGATCTTACTTTTTCTGAGATGACTTTCCTTAACCCTCGACAAGATAAACCACAAGATATAGTCAACTCGACCGATCAGAAGAAGAGACGGAGGAAGGATCAGACTATAGAAACCGAAGCTGAGATCTCAAGGTATTTTGCCTCAGCTAAGGCTCGGGATGTTGACGCTACGACCGCCCGAAAGGAACGAGCCAGAAGCTTAGAGGCCTCTCGTCCACACGAAAAGTATCGCAAGCGAAGCGAGGCAGAAAAGTTTGCCCATCTAGATCGATCATCTTTACCACCAGTAGAGCTACCGGAGAGACCATTCCTAGGTTTTGGGAGCGTCGGAGGGAGTCTTGTATCGCCAGTGCGAAGGAGCGAGTTTCCAGTCTCGTCACCTCGCCAGTCTTATCCAATCCAGCGTGATCTTTCCCCTACCCGATCAACAAGCTATTTTAGTTGGGCTGAGACAAGATCACCTTCCCACCGTTTGAGCCGACACAGGGAAAACGAGAGTGTTCCGCCAGTGCTACCTAAAGGAACCCCAACTGTAAGAGACATGGTTGCCAATAGTAATATCGGCCAAGGAATCGCCTCCGGTACTCCGCTATCCTGTGAGGACAACATTATGGACAAGAGAGACACTCGTAAACGTAAGACCAGTTACGGGCGCAGAGAGGATATCACGACAATACCAGATAATAGAGTCAGCAATGGTCCTCAGGAGCAAATTTTAGACCCGCCGCGAAGCATCAGCGGTTTGGAGCAACGACAGGCTAAGAATGTTGGGCCCGAGTTGGTTGAAAAGAGCAAAACTCCACAGTACCAACAAACTCCTGCGGCGCACGGATCAAACGACCACAACGCGCATACAAATCCACCACTTCCGGAATTGAATGACCTCAAATCGAAAATGCCAGAAGATCTTATTAATGCAACGCTAAAGCTTCTTCTGGAGAAGTATGGCGCCAGTACCGCCAGTCCTTGCGCTGCAGTTGGTATTGCTAATGAAACGCCGAAATCGCCAGACGCTGCTACTAACGATAATGACCCTCGTGTTTCAACCTGCCACGTCCCAACTCTTGCCAAGGGCGGAGACGGCGAAGCAACAGAAAAGGATTCAAGCCAAGGCGGGGTTCACGGGATGATCGCTCCTCCTCGCCCTTTTTCGAGACGTACTGTCCCCAGTAAGACTCAGTCAATTGACAAGCCATCCCGACACGACTACCCTTTCGAGGATGCTACCATGGTATCTCGGGACACGGAAGGCGCTCCCAAAGGCTCACAAGCAACTCAAGGCCCCCAGGGCAGCCTTAATCCATCCCAGCATCGTCGCACTGATACGAAAAGCGCATGGAATGGGTATGATGCTATCTACGAGCGACAATCCATATCTGAAGAATTACAGTATAACCCTCACGGCAATCAAATACGGGATGATCCTGCATTCAACGGGGACATGATGAACCATTCGACAACGACCTCAGACTACGAGCTCAAGGACAGATATGGTTCGGGTTTTGATGATATCTACGATGACTGTAGTCCCGACAACCGTCATCGTAGCAATTCATACGATATTCAACTTGAGGCAGAGTCTTACCAAGGTCAAGTACACAGCGAAGGAACGCGAAGTCAGCAATTGGATGAACCGTATTGTTACGCCCGCCCTCTCGAAGCACTGGAAGAGAGATTTCTGGACTGCGGAAACGGATACCTGCCCAAGGAAGAACCTCCTTTCGGGTATAATTCACCAGAGCTAGGTCAAACTGCTCTTTCAAAGGATTTGTTCGTAAAACCTCAATACGCAACGCAGGATAGCAGTCGTAGTTATCTGCCGATTCGGGGAATGCTTCGAGACGAACCGCCGCGAGCTTTGTACTCCCGTCCGCATACTCAAGGTAGCAGTCATGGTTCTATCCAGCACAACCTTATGTCGTTCCCAGATCAGATTGACAACGAGTCTTTGTCAGGCTTTTGGAAGCCTCACAGGTTGTATTAAAAGGTATAGGGTGTACCGTTCTCAGTGATAATAGCGTTCAAGACTAACCGTGTCATGATGGTTTCAGAAGTACTCCTCGAAGACCAATTTTTTTGGTTTCTGTCCGCCCGTTTCATGCCATCAGGGTCAGCTAAGAGTATCTCATTCATTATCTTCCTTTGTTGTTACCAGCCATACGGTATACTATTGTCGAACTGTAGATACTTGAGGGAAGCAAGCAGAATATATCAAGGGAAACGGCGTAGTGAGTCTGAAAATATCTTCAATGACGATGAATATACGCTCTGCTGCCGAAACCGGCCATGAGTACAATGCCCTGTCGAATCTAGTCGAACGAACGTGTTTGTTTAGGGCTAGAAGCCGCTTCCGGCACTAGGGCCATCAGCCCTACCCGAAGCATCTGACAGGGATTCTGTAGCTCGATAAACCTTCAATTCGCGACCACGTAACCCTACCGCAAAGTTCTACTCTCAATTCTCCCTCTCCACCCTCTCCATATTCTCCTCCGCATCATGGAGTCACAACAAACCCGCCGGTCTCAGCTTGGCGATCTCTCGTGGCGCCTAAGCTCCCACCCGATAACCCTCCTCTTCTTCCTCGGTTTCCGCATCTGTGAGCTCCCGAAACCCTTTTCCGCGCTTTGCTAAGCCCAGTCCTTTATGTCCGTCATTATGTTCGAAGCAGATAGGCTTACGGACAGCTAGCATCTCTACTCGTATATCTTTTCGGCCTCTGGATTTTTACCAAAAGCTTGTCAGTCCCCCCTCCCTTCTCTTCTCCGCAATCCATCAGAGAAACCGCCTCGCAAAACCTTTACCAACCAACCTAACCCAACCCCCCGTCACAGCGTCTTCGTCTTTATAATAACTATGCTCCTCCTCGCCGCCGACTTCTACTACCTCAAAAACATCGCCGGCCGCCGCCTCGTCGGCCTGCGCTGGTGGAACGAAGTCGATACCGCCTCGGGGGACTCGCACTGGGTGTTTGAGTCTCAGGACCGCGGGACCGGCGCTGGTGGGGTGAGTAATGGGGAGGGCCAGAACGCGACGGATCGGCGGTTCTTCTGGCTGGCGCTGTATGCGCAGCCGGCGCTGTGGGTGGGGTTGGCGGTGTTTGCGGTGGTGAGGTTTGAGTTTCTTTGGTTGGGGTTGGTTGGTATGTACGGTTTTCTCTTGCTTCCTTTTTCTTCCCCTGGGATTTGATGGGGAAGGGCTGCCTTGAGTGGTGTTGTTGCGATGAGCATGGCGGGTTTCTTTTTGTGATCCTTCTAAGATGACAAGCTCGCTAACACCCCCCCTCTGAACCTACAGCAATCGCGCTTACTTTAACAATCACAAACACCCTCGCCTTCTCCCGCTGCGATAAGTTCAGCCAGGCCTCAAGCCTCGCGTCTAGCGCCATGTACTCGGGCGGCATGGCGAGGAGTCTAGCAGGGGGGATGTTTAGTCGGGTGTTTGGCGGTAGGGGCTGAGTGTTTTTCTCCCCCAACGGGTGAGAGAGATATTTTTCTAGGGGTTTGAGGAAGGATTTGTTGTATACAGGATGGGGGTCCGGGAATTGGAGGGATTCGGGGGGTTTTTAGCGTTTCAGAGAGTGGAAGGGGGGGGATGATATACCCGTGTGCCGGCTACTTTTATAAGATGAATCGCTTCTGGTGCATGTATGTGAGAGTTTCCTCCCTTTGACGTGCGGAGCTACATATCTCTGCCATCTATCGTCGTCTGGGGCGAATGGGTAAGGAGGTCGGTCCTGAGGGTAAGGAAGGGTATATGTATTCCATCAAACTAGGATACGTTTGCAAACAAAAAATTGGTCGAACATTATTTAGCCCCCCTTAAAACCGGATCCATCATCTCATCCCAGCTTCGACAACCTTTTCACCGCTCCGATCATTCCCATTCCTTACTTAGTTAGTGCACGAGACAAAGAAAAAAAGTTCTTGTTAAAATACAAACTCGACCATTCTTTGAAACGGCATTCCTGCTCGCTCTGGCATATGTACATATCTACCAACGTTTTTTTTCTTTCAAAACGCCGCCTGAGAGACATCAAGATTTTCACGGATGTTGGAATTTTTGAAAAGGGTACAGTGCTTGGTGAGTGCGTTTAAGAGTTCATTAGGAATGTCGCCTAGGGGGGAGGATGGCGAGTAGAGCTTGAGAGATAATTACACAGGTTTTGATCTGCCCGTTTGTTTGAGAATGTCTGCCATTGAGTCTGCCGTCTGTTAATTCTGCCTTTCGTTGAGTCAAATTTCGACCGAGTCCGCAATCCACCAAGTCTGCGATTCTTCTGTCGAGTTCCACGTCCTTTAGGCGCGCCATCATCGAAGTTACACCAGATTCCTCCTAGTCATCAACATGAACCATCATCTCAACCTCCCAACCATCCTCAAGCCCCTCACTCCCCTTGTCCCACGCTTTATACAAACCCCGATAAAAGAGACTCCAGTCCTCAGGTCTCTCTTTCCGGATCCGGATTTGTTTCCCATCCCATGTATACCTGGCTGAGATCTTGGAAACCCTTTTAGCTGCTTCCGGGCGGATGTTGCATTCGGAAACGAGGGTTTCGAAGAGTTGGAGAAAGGTGTTGCAGGAGGTAAAGGGGACAAAAACGGGAGCGATAGTGGGCTGGTTGCTGGCGGTCACGATAAGAGTTGTTCTGGCCAAGGGGCCAGAAGAAAGTTGTTCGGTGTTGGCGCAAGCGTCATCGTGCTCTTTCTTGACGACGGCTGCAATATCGATCTTCTTGTCCTCTACTATCATACAATCTTCGTCACCCTGGTCATTACTGAGGGCCTTTAAAGTTTTGTTCGGATGATCTCCATGGGATTTGGCGATCGATAAGGAACCATTAGGCTCTGTTTTCGTCAGGAGATGTGTTCGATTCTCGAAGACCCGAGGATGCTCCTCGCTGATCTTCGCTCGATCGCCGAGGTCCACAGATGAACACCTATCTGGTAGTAGTGACGCCGGACTTGGTTGCTTTGGGCTTGCGTGGTCGATGCTAGAGTTGATGCTAGAGCGGCGACTCAATGGCGACACTACGTCCATAGACCGTTCACCGGGGTTTGACATATGGGATTCTTTGTGATTAAGTTTCTGGTAGTCGCCAAATTGTGGAGACAGGCTGCTATCGTGAGCACCATGTGTTTGGTTACACAAAGCCTTTGCCATTGGTCTATCCGGTTTTTGGATATCTTTTCGTGAGAGCCCGCTTCTCTCATGATCCTCATCTCCTAAGTCACTCAAACTAGAGCAGAATGTCTGCCGTTTCTTAGATTTCCGCATTGGAGACAGGTCTATGACGGTCTCTCTCATAGCCGCAGACTTGACATTCTTACGGGAATTACCTTTTTCTCTCTTCAAGGACCATAAACAGTCAGTTAAGCTCTCAACGGGACGCTTCCCTTTATCTCTTATTATTATTATATGCATGGCGGGCTCTGTAATCAAACATATATTCGAGTACTTTGATGAGCCTGTTTAAGTTTGGTATAATGAGTCGGTGTAATAGTAGTTCGGGACTAGTACTTGGAGTCTTTGCGCTCAGTATCTCTTGGGTACAAAAACCCTTTGGATAGGTCCTTTTCGACAAGGTGAACACGCTTCGAGGAGCCCCAGTAGGTATTTCCATGCTCTGAAAGGAACCGCTTGATCATCATCTCATACGCCTGTTTATTGCCTGTTTTGCGTATATGCTCAAAACCGGAGGACTTAACATAGTTCCTCAACTTCTTTTTGAACGTAGTTCGCATATAGTGGGCATCCTCTCCTGTTCCGAACCCTAACCGATCAAGATAATGGTCGTAATTGTACACTCGGTTCCCGGCTTGAGGCGCGTAGTCTAAAAATTCCATGGCTGTAGCCAAGTTGATCTTCGAATTAGTATCTATTTAGACTTGGCATAGTCATGTGAGATCAAGAGTGAGCTTACCAGAAGACGTATCCGCAATTGAAATCTCGACTTCGCGAGGTACATGATCCATCTTAGTACGATTCTTTGGGTACTTTTGGGCGAATCACGTTTGGTGGTGACGGTTGAGACGAGTGCGATGAAATCAGTCTCTTCAGAAACCAAGTAAAGAGTCAAGGACTTTGTGAGATATACTATGAGGACGATCGTAGTGCGGTTGGGTTTCTCAGCGGTTTGAAATTGTTATGCCTTTCTGGAAGGATGTGATCAACTTTGCACTATCTTAGAACGTGCACAAGTTGATAGCCAGATTCTGTTATCTAGCTCCAAGGGCCTCTAGAGCGCCTCTTAGCTCTTTTACTGCTGTGTTCACATCCTCAAAATTTAATGCCGATATCGCCCATTTTGCATGCTTCTGAGCATTCAAGACGGCCTCCTCGTCCGCCACATAGTTTACCTTACTATTGGTTGGCTGGGACATGGCAGGACGAGGATGGCCATCAGGCATTGCATAGGGTTGTTGTTGATTTGCAGGAGGTTGATCACGACGAACAGATGGATGAGCTGGCATTTGCCTTGATGTAAACTGGGGATGAGGAGGGTGTCGAGGTGATGGAGCTTGAGGGCCTGCTGGTCCAATGGCCAGTTCCACATGTGGCGGTGGGAATGATTCTAAGGAGTCTTTCTGCGGTAAATGGGAGGGTCGTGGATCTGACATCGGCAATGGTGGGGGTGAATAAGTATAGGGGTCTGGACAACCGACACTAGGAGGGACTTCAGGATCTTGTGGTGGTGCGTCTGGCAAGGCTGGAACAGGCGGAGAATCATCTGGATCTGGAACTCTGGGAAAATATCCACCACCATCTGAAGCAGTTCGATCAATTTTGGGCGATGCAAGGGGAGAAACTTCGCCACCTGCCGCATGGTGGTAGTAATCTTCACCGGGATTTTGTGGAGAAGGCATGCCAGGCTGATCCCACGTGTTCTGACTGGGCTGTCGTTGGTTCGAGGGTACTCTTGACGGGTGAATGGATTCATCTATGGAAGAACGCTGAGCCATGTGCCGCTCCAACCGATCATGCTCATCAGGCACCTCTTCAACAGACGATTGGTAGGCGTGCGACTGATTGTACGTAGCCGAAGGTGGTCCGTTCAACATTTGGGTATCTGGGTCGTTAGGATCTAAAGCTGAGGGTTCATTGTTTGGCACCGGTTCAGGGGTTGGATTGGACAGATTGGGATCTTCTCCGGCCTTGATGGCCTTGGCAATTCGTAGAGCATGATACTTGGCAAATTTAATTTTCGAGGCCACTTCTGGATCTAATGGGCCCCATATCTGACACAAATCTAGGAACGTCGCTGCGGCCTGTAGTGTATCTGCCGTTTGCCTTTGATGCAGGGTCCATCAGTTTGCTAGAGGCGTACCAGAAGTCAAGAACTTGTACCTAGACGCTTTATTCGCTCTCATAGCATTCTCTGCCCTTTGTAGCGTTTCCTCTCCGAATTGCTCAACGTATGCTTGGCCAGCTGTGTCATCTATTATTGCGTCGTCTTGACCATGGTCGTTTTTGGTCTTGCACGAAGATCAGCATTGAGGTTGCCGTGGATTTCTACAATCCTATAGTACCTGCTCGAGCTTATCCATGAGATTCATGGTATAAGTCATGCATTCGTCATCCGTATTATGTAGGCCTTTCGAGAGGATCTGGTTGACGATCCAGTAGTTACCTGCAAGACTGTAAGCCTCTGTCCATCTCCTCTAAAGAAGAATGTATTTACACCAGTACGCAACGACTGGCTTGGCCTTTTCCACTTGACCAGCTCGTTGCACAAAGCGGGCAATGTCCGCCGATTTCAACGGAGTGGGGATGCTCGCCGCCATGTTGGATTTGAAATGAATATCCTCTAGAAGCTTCAGAACGCGGTGTACCTCAACGGTGCAAGCAATGCTTCAAGGATTATAAGGCTCTGTACTTGTACAAGCTCCTCAAGCAATAATTCCATTTGTTACTCGTAGGCATCTGGATTTCCGTACCTAGAGGAACTCGAGGCGGGTAGTGCCGATCTTTACCCCTGTCCACGCTAAGCCCCGCATCCGCTGACGCCTAGAAGGATCCGGAGGGAAGAGGACAGCTTTCAAAGACCGGCACGGCGGTACATAAACAGCCCTGACTCCGCGACTCTCGACTCCACAGTCCCTACCTTTCTTCTTCATAATGTTTTCACATACTCTTTCTACCGCCTTGACGGCAGCTCTGCTACTGACTGGGAGTGTCAGAGCTGATGGCTTGTACACAAAAAACTCCCCCGTCCTACAGGTCGATGGGAAAAGCTATGACAAGCTTATTGCGAAGTCGAACAAAGTCTCGGTAGGTAAACAGGTCCATTCAAGACCATATTAAAGCTAATAGAAGCCTGCAGATGGTGGAGTAAGCGACTCCACTCACCCGGCCGTTGTGGGCCTACTGATGTGAACGCAGATTCTATGCTCCATGGTGCGGGCATTGCAAGAACCTCAAACCGGCATATGAGAAGGCTGCCAAGGGGGTAAGTGGTCTTGCCCAGGTGGCAGCCGTCAATTGTGACGATGAGAGCAACAAGGCCTTCTGTGGGAGCATGGGCGTCCAGGGCTTTCCCACCCTCAAGATTGTTAAACCTTCTAAAAAGCCTGGAAAACCAATTGTGGAAGACTATCAAGGGGCGCGCGAAGCGAAACCCATCATCGAAGCCATAAAGAACGCGATTCCCAATCATGTTAAAAGAATAGCAGACAAGGGCTTGGATGCATGGTTAGAAGCCAGCAATGACACCAGCAAAGCAATACTATTCAGTGAGAAGGGAACAACAGGAGCACTTATTAAGGTGCTGGCCGCCGATTATCGCGACAGGATGAGTTTTGCCCAAATCAGGAACAAGGAGAAAGCGGCAGTGGAGATGTTTGGGATAACTGAGTACCCCACGCTTGTTGTACTACCTGGCGGAAGCAAAGAGCCTGTGAAGTTTGAAGGGTCGTTCTCAAAAGACGCGATGACGGCATTCCTCGATCAGCACGCCGCACCAAAGACTGAATCTTCAGCGAAAAAACCAAAGCAGAAACCTCTGGCCAAAGAGCCAGAAGAAAACACAGAAAAAGAAGCAGCAAAACCAGCCTCAGCATCCTCGTCGTTTACAGAAGCATCCTCCTCTCACGCCTCCGCCGAAGCCTCCTCTGAAGCAGCCGGAGCCACCTCCATCATTCTCGAAGATGATAGCAACCCCACCGAGTCTCCAGAACCCATCGCTGTCCCGGAAGATGCACCCAAACCTGTAGTCATGCCCGACTTAGCTCCCCCCATTCCCGCTCTAGTTGAGCAAAGATATCTAGAGAAGCAATGTCTTGGACCGAAGAGTGGAACTTGCATACTTGCGCTTCTGCCGTCGGCAGTAGATGATGAAAACTCGGTACTTCCAGATGCGGCGAACACTGCTCTTGCAAGCTTAGCGCAATTGGCAGAAAAACACAGGGAGAGGGGCAGCAAGCTGTTCCCATTCTTCTCCGTCCCGGGAAGAAATACCGGCGCCGCCGTCTTGCGAGATGCGCTGAAGCTCGGAAGCGACAAGGAGATTCAACTCATAGCAGTAAATGCGAGGAGGGGATGGTGGAGACGGTTTGAGGCGGGTGATTATCACATTCACTCGGTGGAGACCTGGGTAGATGCTATTAGATTCGGGGAGGGCGCGAAGAGCCAACTACCTGAGAGCTTGGTGGTTGATGAGGAAAAAGCAGCGGAGGAGCAGCCAGCAGCTGCGGAGAATGAGGCGCCTGTGCATGTGGAGTTGTAGTTGTGTAAAGGTGAAGTAGCTGTTTGATAGTTAGCGATTTCAGATGAACATTCTATGATGGATACCATGTTGTATCTCTATGAAGTACATTGCTAGCCTCTTTGAAGCACATGACTAGGTAGCTTCGTCTTTCGTTGTTTCACCCAATTCCAATTAAAATATGAAAAACTGTGGAGGCTAAACCTCTCTTAGAAGCCGCTTCTTCTTGTTCTAAATCTCATCTTTTACCCACCCCCATCGCCAACTCGAGACTCCCCTCCTCTACAGTACCCTGAACATCACAACACCTTACATACTTTACCCTCTCCGGCAACGCACGTGACCGCAAAACCCCATCATCCCAATCTAGCGAACCCCTCTCGTTCATTATTACATAGCCCTACCCCGAATCCCCCGCTCCGGAGAAAATAAACACCCTCGCTCGGCCGTAATTTGGGTTGCCGTTCCCCGACCGCACCGCACGATAGCGCTATGGCGGTGCTTGAGGCTTGGAAGCGTTGCGGGCGTATAATTTGACTTTTTGGAAACTGGTATCGGGTTGGATTTTGTGTATAAATAGGATGACGCTCTTCTATTCTACTGTTCCTAGCCATTTTCCAAAACTTCGAACCGATATCTTCCTGTGCCTTTGGAAGCGTTGTCTTATTGCGCCTCTCCATATATTGCACGCATAAATCTAAGCTCATATATCAAAAGTCGTTCCGACTCATACGATCGCGCAATACCCTCTCCGCCCCCTCCATCCCCGCCAGCCCCTCCATCATAACAAAAATGTCCCGCCTCTTCCCCCACGCCCCCTACGCCGAAGACCAACCCCTCGCGCATCTAATCCTCACAACCCACGTCCTCCACCGCGGTTTCCAATCCGGCGCTCTCTTCGGCATACTCCTCTCCCCCCTGCCCTTGCTCTACCACCGTTTCTACCCTTCCAACGCAGGGTCCCTGTCTAGTACGAGCGCAGACCAGATCCGAAACGTTCCATCATCGACGCTGCCGAGACCGGTAACCTCATCCATTTCATATCAACCCCGAGCAGCGTCTTTTTTGCGATCGACGCTCCTCTCCTGGACCGGCATGGGGGGCATAATCGGTTTCGGGGCGGTAGCGGTGATGCTGCCGATGATGATGCGGGGGAAGGAGGAGATTGAGTGGCAGGATCGCGCGTGGAGACTGTTGGCGAATCGGGGCCAGGTGGAGGTGGACGAGTGGAGTTTGTGTGGTGTTGGGGCAGGGGTTGTGGGGGTGATGTGGGCGAGGAGTAGGGAGTTTGATCTGCAGGGGTGGAGAAGTGCAGGGAGGGTTGTGGGGGGAGCGGGGTTGGGGAGTTTGGCCGGGATTGGGGGATTGTTTTTGTGGCGGACGGTGGTTCCTAGAGGGGAGTAAGGGGGTTATGGGGGAAGACGTGGGGTGGAGAGTGTGTGGAAGGAGTCGGATATTTTTTGGAGTTTCGGCGGCTGGTCTCCGAGTGCTTTGGCATCGTCGGTGGGGATTGTAAGTGCATTATCCATCACACCGGTGAGGGAACATGGCAAGCTAGAGCCTGCTTGATGTCAGAATTAAACGATTTCACAAGTGGCAGCCTATGTAAAGTATGACAAAAGAGTAGGAAAATAAATACCCCGACCCTCGTGAAGGTCAGCCTCGTCTTCATAGCACATAATTTCCCCATCAAGTTCCATGGACTATGGTCTCTGCCGTGCTGTCTGTATTTGACGAAGCACACGCCTACGCTGTCGAGGTAAAAAAAATCTACTAGTACCCCTATTCAGCATAACAGTTCCTAATGAAACGCCCATATAGGCATTTGTCTCGTGCTCAAACGCGGCGGACCAAATCGTTCATGCGGATCACGATAGTATTCTTCTTCCAGCAACACCGGTGACATGGCTAGTATATCTGGGACCTCAACTTTACGGCATTTGGTAACTGAAAGGTGATATAGCTCCTTCGACCATAAACGTAAGTAATTGAAAGCTAAGAGGTTAGGAAGCTCGAATAGGGATTCGTGTCAGATATCTCGTATGACGGTTTCATTAAGGGTGCCTGAAATTTCGTTTGGATTTTGTGAAAGCGCCCAGTTGTCGGACGGGATTAGGTCGTCCACAATAGTTTGTAGTCGCGATGAGCGCACAAGGACGTCAATTTCTTTTCCTGGCATATTGTTTGCACCATTCCATATCATCGCCAGTGTACTGATGAGAACGAAAGGATGGCCATGACGTTCGAAAATTGAGAGAACAGTATCTAGATATCCAGTACGAGTACATATCAGCTTCTCTGGGTCTCGATCAAAGGGTGAGGCATCGAGATTGAAGATGTCAAGAAGGGGTGATAGATTTATATTCAAGACGTAAGCATGATCGAGGTCGATTTTCTCATTCTCCAGAGACGAGAATATAGGTATCCACGAAGGTTGATAGGTGAAACTAGAATTTGTAAACGAATTCTCCTTAGGCTAGTTTATAGAGCTACAGTATTGGCCACCCAACCCTCCCGAATTCCCATCACTCAATCGGGCTCAAATTGAAGCTCTAGATCATAACTACTACTACTATTAATAATACTGTTATTGGTTTGATAGTACGTCCGTACTTTGTTGTGTACTTACTTGCTACGAACACCTTCACCAATCTCAAGCCACGATCGCCAGCGAAATTTCACGACCACAAGATGACCGACTTCTTGTGCTGAGATGGCAAACGAAGTTCAACCAGACTTAACGACCATACAACAAATTTTGAGAAGAAGCCACTCTTTGTGGTCCTCCTATGCGGCCACGACTACAGATCTTCGACTTCCAGCGCAATGTGTCCAGCTACGAAACCTTCTCGGCAAAGTCCCCGCATTCCCTACCAGTTCGCTTCACGCTCATGCAAAGCTGTCTGCTCTCCGATACCACCATTCGCGCTTTGGCTTACGGATAGGCGGTACGTCGACATGGCGTACCTCGCTGGGAGAATGCAGCCTTCTGTTACGAACATGCCTGAACCGGCCAGGGTCCAGATCTAACCCTAATCAATTTGATTAGGGCAAGTCATGGCGCTATGCCTAGTTTGGACCTAGCGCACCCCTTCGGGCCATCCCCAGCACTTCTTCCCGTTTGTTCAGCACTTTCTTCATTCACCCCTTTCATCATCCTTTTAGGCAAACACATCTGGCCTATTACATCACATCTGTATCGGGCCTAGCGCAGCCTCAAGCCATTATTTATAGAAGAGCTCGCACTCTTTCTCTTCTGTATTCTTAATGTCTTGTTATAGCTACCTCTAAAGAACAATACATACATACCAGCCCTGAGCCCCTTTGGTTGGATGATCTAGGCACGGTCTCAACACCTTCCACCCAAAACATTGTCTCATGAGCTCCTCTGCGGAGTCTTCAATTCGACGGGTTACTCTTTCGCAGAACACTCTCGCTTCATGGATTGGCCTGGCGTGCAAGAAGGAGACGGACAAACAACTGAGGGAGACGGACAAATGACCGAAGGAAACCATCTTACGATTTTGCTTTTGGCATGGGCATACATCCTATCCGCACGCTGGGTAGAGTTGCTGTCGCCTTACGGTCTCGAGGGGTCATTTCCTCTCGGTAGCATACATTATTCAGATCTGCAAGCAGCACGGCTGAGAAATGAAGAAGACGTACCTGTAGGCGCCATCGAAATTGATATTAGCGAAAAGGGGGAACGAGCAGCTCGGTGGTGGGCTGCGGTTCTAGCTCCTGGTGAAGGCTGGCGTGCAACAATTGAACTATCAGACACAATCTACCGGTCACCGTGGTCCGCCCACATCGCCTCCTCTCAGATCTTGAAACTCCGAAATGCAGATGTAGGATCCATCACCCACGAACAGTCTAAAACTACTCCATCTTCCGATGAGGCTTTGGAGTACCTACGGGAGTATTGTGAGTACCACGGCATTAGCAGCCAGTGTATACCCGCTTTGGCAGCCTCACTGTTCCTCCCTTGGAAGAACAGCGATGAAGGCGCCTCCGCTATCCTTCCCCTCCCAAAGCCTTCCCGAAACCCAAGATCGAAGTCATCGCCTAGCTCTGTCCACTTCCAGAGAAGTCTCCAGGACGAGTCTCGCCTGTTACCGTACTACATGACATTAAGCTGCAACATTTGGGGATTGCGCGCTCTTCTCTCTGGTTCCTTTTTCGATCCCGCCGTTTCATGTAACCTTGTCAGTCCGTGGATACAGCCGATTTTCGAAACAGTTGATCCTATAATCGCAAGAGACGAATATACGAGCTTTACTATAATAATGAGCACGAGGCAGCCGACTATTGCAGCTTTGTGGCTGGGTGCGATCATAATGGGAATGGAGAAGACGGTCCTTCAATCCGTCCGAAATGGACTGTTCGCAGTTGAACTCCACGCCGCCTCATGGACCGGGACTATCCACTCATTCATCAACCTCATACCACACAAAACCTACACAACAGATAACAAAGAGATCAGTCGCACTGACGAATGTCGATTACTCTACCTTACGGGATCTGAGAGCTATCAAAGGGCCCCGGTTTGTCCTTGGCCACCCTTTGGTACTACACCACTTGAACTCGCAGATATTGAGGTCCAACAACATGTGACTTGCACAGGACATTGCCTACAGTATTTCAACTGGCGCTGGGACACTGAAAACGGGTTGAGCTGCGAAGATCGGGGCTTTGAGGAAAATGCTGTCGTGGACCACTGTGGCGCACCTTCTACCGAGCTCGATGTAGATACAACCCCTGCTCAGACGGAAGGTTTCCTCCGATCTGAGCTCCTATCCGAAGTCGCGACTCGAAGCATTTTTGGCTGGCTTCGCGTGGATGGGTATCCACCCATCGAGAAAGCCATATTTACACACGATTGGTTCGACGTGGGCAGCTCAAGTGAAGAATCGGCAGTGAGCGACGATGACTCCCCTGTTACGGAGCAAAGCCTTATAAAGGCATGGCTAGATAGAGTTGAATAGGATTGGGTATTAACTATCTATAGCAAAATTCCGACGCAAATCGTTGGCCCTAAGTCAGTGGTCTTGAAATCCATCAGGTCCACCAGCGGGATGATCGTCGCATTTGTTTACGCGCGGGGCGTCAAAACGCCGAGGCGCACATATTGCGTCACTACCCGGACGAAGCGCGAAGTTTTTATTTTGATCTGAACTGCCGATCTTACTGCTGTATCTGAAATCGCGACCAAGTATAGCAGGGTAAAATCGGGTTTCATCCCATATAGCGACGTTGCACAACATATCGTCTCCCAAGGTCTGGTGCCTCATCACACGTCGCTCAGCATCTTACAACATCGCTAGTGAGTCCGTGCAGTGTTCGTTGGATATGGCTGACAGTAATGAGATATGCCGTACTGTCAGCATGCGTAGAATACGGTAAACAGATCTTCGACAGACCAACAGCTTCTTGATATATGCAAGAAAGAAGTATGTATCCTATGTGAAGCGCTGCAAGCAACTGAATTGGGATTAGTTACCTTGCGAGGCGTGTACCATAGTTACTGGGCCAACCCAAGAAACTTATAAGACCTCTGCACCTGCGAATACATTAGCGGTTCTTGTCAATATATCTTCGGCCGGTGAGGGTGGTGCTATAAAGATTGGGGAGGCATCCAATGGCACTCCAGGGGTTGTTATGGTTGGGAAGATTACGACAGATGATGCTCAGATGTTGGTAATAGTACCATGGGATGCAAAATGGTGGTATCGTTCTATCGGTGCCGTTGAAATAAGATATATTGTGAAGGGATGAACTGCATTCCAGAAGTACGTCTATGATATCCTACATCATTTCTTGACGAGCAAGCCAATTGAGATGAGTCGTGTCATCAAAGCAGATCAGTATACTCACGCTGTCGAGTTGTTCCACCACGCCAGCCTTTCGAATTGGAGCAATTGGAGTGCACAGAGCGAATGATTGAGCTTGTTCAGCAATAACATCTTTCCAGTGTCCATAAAGCGTCCCTAAAACGATCAGTCAGCTTATAGTCGTGAAAAATGCACATATCTTACTTGACTGAAAGCCGGAATGCGGGCTTTGAAATTGCGGATTTCCTTGTGGCGGAAGTAATAGCGCTGCCGTGGATTGTGTGAATCCACTTTCCGTGACTTGCTGCTGCTCTGCGCTTTGCTGTCCCAAGAATAACGGGTTTAGGAATGGTGTTTGCACCACCGGCGTATCGCAAGAAAATCTGGTCGTAATAGAAGACCCCGGCCCGAACGACGAGCCGTCGATTAAGCCAATTTTCTTTGCAACCGCTGCTTTTGCATTCTGTTCCATCAACCGCGTTCCAATCCACTTAAGCTGCCCGACGCACCGCTGAGAGTGCGCGGTCGACGGCCGCTTCGGCGTGAATGCCAGTGGTATCGAACAACGGCACCGGGCTGTCCGCTGGCTTCACCAGCAGCATGATCTCCGTACAACCCAGAATGATGGCTTCAGCGCCTTGTTCGACCAAATGCGCGATCACCATGCGATAGGCCTCGCGAGATGCCGGTTCCGCTCGACCCTGAACCAACTCGTCGTAGATGATGCGATGAACAGTGGCGCGATCATCGGCATCGGGGGTCAGCACATCGAGGCCGAATCGATGTTGCAATCGGCCCTTGTAGAACTCCTGTTCCATCGTGAATGCGGTACCCAATAAGCCGACGCGCTTAAAGCCCTGAACTTTGATCCGATCGGCTGTTGGATCGGCGATATGCAGCAGCGGAATGCGAACAGCGGCCTGTACCTGGTCGGCCATTCGATGCATGGTGTTGGTGCAAATCAGGAAAAAGTCGGCGCCGCCTTGCTCTAAGCGCGTTGCTGCGTCGATCATCAGCGCTGCCGCGTCATCCCAACGTCCGGCATGCTGCAGAGCCTCGATCTCGCCAAAATCAAGCGACCACATTAGACAGCGTGCAGACCGCAAGCCACCCAGTCGTTCCCGGACCGTTTGGTTGATGATCCGATAGTATTCGGCCGAGCTCTCCCAGCTCATGCCGCCGATTAGTCCGATGATGGCCTGCTGCGACATGGGTTCTGTCTTCAAGGGAGCGCCGAAACGCTTTTAGGAGCCTTCAGCCGGCCCAGCACGCATAGGGTCGAGGGCAACGAGGACGAAGGCAAGGACTAGGAATCTGGAATAGCTATAATTCTTATAGCTAAAGAGTGACTAAATTGACTATGACAGAACCTGAAGATCTATTTAAGCTGAGTCTTCCGAGATTCTTATATATATCTAACCTTGGTCTTTCGGTTTAACCGGAATGCCGAGATTATCAATCAACATCTCGATCGAATGATCTAATTTGCCTCAGAACCTCAGACGTGTGGGGCTAAGCCCCTACCGGGTTAGCGCTTTGCTTACTACGGAAGCTGACGTCTTAGGGCGGAATCTAAAAATACGGGCAGATCTGGCTTACAACCAGGAAAAATACCGAACTTTGCCGTCGCCTTACCTGATGCGGTAAAGTATGAGCGTATTATTGAATTAATTACTTTTTGTTCAGCTACCAACACATGCTTCATGCTTCGAGTTCGAATATGCGTCATTCGCTTCATAGTATGCTTCATACATGCTTCATAGCACATGCTAATTAGCTCAATAGAAAGCACCCTTCATGGCTCAACATCAAACTCCCTATCGAGCTCCCTATCGAACACCCTACATGCTTCAAAATACGCGTCGGTCCGGCGCATAACACACGTCAAACAGCGCTTCAAACAATTCTTCCTACATGGCTCCCTTCATGGTTTCCTACCGAACACCCTCCATGGCTCCCTTCATGGTTTCCTACCGAACACCCTTCATGGCTCCCTTCATGGTTCCCTACCGAACACCCTTCATGGCTCCCTTCATGGTTCCCTACCGAACACCTTTCATGGCTCCCTTCATGGTTCCCTACCGAACACCTTTCATGGTTTCCTTCATGACTTTCTACCAAATCTACCTAACGACCTACTGAGGGCCTACCTACCTAATAAACGATCGAGTCGTTACAAAACTATATTTCAACCGTTAAAAAGTCTTCAATATATGCTCGAACAGTCGAACGAGCAGCTGAACTCACCGAGCAATGAAAAATGAACCTAGCATATCTTTGAAAATTTAGAAATGATTTTGAAAATATGAATAAAAATTAGATTATCACCGTGCAACAGAGATTATACTCTTTTTCTCGCGGAACATGTATTTAGAATTTATGTCAATAGATAGAATAAATATACGAGTATTGACTGCAGTTGTCAATATCGAAAGAATATATGTATTGCGTTGTTTGCGTCTGAAAGACGAATGTTAATGATCTGGCAAAAATACGGCGCCTTGGTCTCAGACGTGTTACCCGTAGGGCCGTAGGCTGCGAAGTCATTCAGAGGGTCCCTAACCCAAAGGGGCTTAGGGGATGTAGTTAACCCGAAGGGGCTTAGCTACGGAAACACGTCTGAGGTCCTGAGGCAAAAATATTTTTACACAGTGTGACAGTACCTTAAAGTAAGGTCACTTTGTAGTGGGGGAAACCGGATGTAGAGGCAGGTTTGAGGCTCCCACAGCAACTTGATCCTTCAATTCATGCCACTTGTCGCTTCCGAGGCCTCCCAACTCGAATGCATGTTATGCTTACGAGGGTGCTCTAGGTTTCCTTCTCTCTTTGCATTTTTGTAACGTGACCTGTGTGAGCGCTTATTCTAAAACCCCCTGTCCTTAGCCCCTACGGAACATCCTGCCGCGCCACATAATCCGACTCGTCTTCACGCGCGAATCTTTTTTCGAAGCATTGTACTCCCTCGAAAGACTACTTCCGGAGCCTCGCAAGCTTCACTAGGCTATTGAGTCTGTCGATATCATAGTCTCTCCCGTTCTCGATACTACAAACCAAAGATGGGGCCTATGTTGGCGAAGAGGCAGGGCTTCAATGATGGTGACTGCATGAATAGCAGTGGTTGCAACAATGACTGGTGGTGGTACTCGCCAGTGAGTTTTCAGATATGGCACACCCGGGAACTATCTGCTAACACCAGACAGACAGCAGCAGCTATCAAATGGTCCATCGTCGGAGCTATATTCGTCTTGTTCCTTGTTCTATTCGTTGGAGGCTACTGGCATGCTCAGAGGAGGATGAAAAAGGGTCTTCCTCCACTGGCTTATCATAGGGTAAAACCATCACAAATATCATCAAGAACCATGCTCAGACTATACAGTGGCTTCTCCCACGCTCTCAGCGTGCTAGGTTCCCCACGCGGAACCAGCCGTTCAGCTTCTATCAACATCAGAGTGGCTATAATGATGGGTATCAAATGAATCCGTATCCTCCTCCACCTCCAGGTAAATTATCCTTTGGATAAGACCATGGATAAGCGCTAACGGTACAGCGTACAATACGGGCTACGAAAACCCTCCAACATACGAGCCGCCACAAGGAGCATCAAAGGTGAATCCATCTCAGGTTTGGGCTGCCCCTCCACCAGGACCTCCTCCATCTGGAGAATCTTCGCGCCTCCAGCAGCAGCCGACAGGTGCTCACTTGCGCGAAGAGTCCTTGGGTTATGGCCCACAAAACCCCGACATAGATTCTTCTGCCCCACCCAAGAAGAACCTGATGAAGAGGCTCAATCCGTTTAAGTAATCTATTGTAAGGAGTAATATAGATTGGGAGGCGATTCTAAATACATTCACTTCTGATCTCCCAACATATCCCGTCCATGCACCACTCTATCGCTAACCCGATCCTTTGGGCCCGGCTGTGAGCTCTTCGATCGCTTATCGCTATCACTGTGGCGCCTTCTCCTTCTCTTGTGAGACCCTCCGGTCTTCTCATCGTCGGGCTTTTGGGTCCTTCGCAATTTTCTGGAACATCTCAGACATACGCACACTTTGACTAACGAGTTTTTCTTCCCACCATCTTCCACATACGTGAAATTCAACTCGAAGATCTTCAGCTCCTCCGTTCTGTCATCGCGTTCATCTCTATATCGCCCAGAACAATTCAGACACCCGCAAGTGAATTGCCCTTGTCCAGCAAGAACCTCAGCTTTCGTACGCCATCGTAATGCCAATTTTTGCTCCCGCCACCGACTAAGGTCAACGAGTGCGAATTCGCGAAAGAGGCTGTCGTAGTATCGCTTAGCGAGATGTTTCTCTTCGTCAAGATCCGTGGAGGTAGTATCGTCTCTAATGAAGCGGTGGTTCTGCTCCAGTATCTCGCGTTCGGAGCGGAAGATGGGGGCAGGTGGGGGAGCGCCGCCGTAGAAGCGGACGTAGGAAGAGGCGCGGTGGAGGTGGCGGGCATATGCTGAGGTACTCGCGGTGGCCATTATAGCAGCGGTATTGTACTAGATCAGTCTTATGCTATCGGGAGTCCCGGATATTGTTCTTGTGATTTCATGACGGCTTATCTCTTGTGTCGCTCACTGAAAACGCTTTCTCTGCAGTCCTACCGCTGCCCGGCTTGAATATCGGCCAATACGACTGCTTTGGAGGACCCTCCAACCGAGAATTTGCAGCGGCGCTGCCCGCGGGCTCCCCTACCGCTGCTTCTGCCTCTGGCTTCTCCACAGCCTCCTCAACAGCAACTAAAGAATGTTGCTCAGCAAACCTCGTCCTACCGAGAATTCAGCAAAACGTCCGTAAATCATATATCTAGGCTCCTGGAATGCTTACTGCCCACCCAGTTGCTTCTCCTTTTCCAATTCCTTGAACGCAGGATCAAGGACGTATATGCCTGGGGAAGGAAACGTAAGTTTAGTGGATTATGGTTTGTGGGGGGACGTATACCGCTCGCGATGCCGGCTACGGTCACTAGGAGGAGGGTGACTAGGCTTTGGGGCCTGCTCATGGCAGGTGGCGGCGTTTGAGTGAGGGTGTCGTTGAGTGGAGTGTGGGCTGGAAGGAGATGATAGTGGGTATTGGGGGAAGTGGTGGTGAGTTTACACTGTAGATAGATAAGATATAAGATTCAGGGTAGAGAATCCCGCCACCTAGATCTTCGCGCTAGTATCGCATATTGTGTACTCAATCGTCATTTTGACGCAGATGTCTTTTATCATTCAGGCTATGTAGCGACTTCAGGGCAGACTTCATTCAGAAAATCTGGCTTCCTATCTTTCAAGGTAGTGTCCATTACGTTACGGTTCAGAGCCAGTCTGGCCCTCTGCAGTGTGGGTGTAGAGTCGTTAAAAATATTGATCTTAAGGCAGCAGGGGAATTACTGTACTGCTACCTACTAAGCAAACGCATTCTGTTCATAGGGCAGTCATAGGATCTCTCTGATTAGGATGCCCTGTGTCTAAGCGTTCGGCAGTTCTTCCCCAGTGATCTACTGCTATTATTTTCTTGAGTGTGAGAAATCTAAACTAGGCGCTTCGAGGCCAACCATTTGTGTGGATTCTCTACGCTTACTGGTTATCCTTTTTCTCTTGAATTTCCTCGAGCTTGCCTCGAATTCGAATGTTTTGGCGAGATCGTTCTTGGCTGAAAGAGGGCCAGGATGCTTAACACCAGAGCGTAGATACACTTCTTATATTACGAACATATTCATGAATCTGAGAGACTGGAATCGCTGGCCCATGGCTAGGCTCACGGCCATTCTTTCACCTGTTACCCGCAACTTAAGAACCTACTTAGGTCGTGCAGAGCTTGATGGGGATTGGCGGTGGTCTCAATCCTAGACGCCGAGGAAACAGCGGGTCGTGCAACAGGGACGATATTCCAGGACCGTAAAGGCAAAGACACTTTGCCAAACTGAGAAGTACAAAGAACTAAGGTCTTTCAGGGCGTTAAATAGCTGGCTACCTAGCGCTTGAGAGATCCTAACATCTGAGTCTTTACCTTGCTTTCGCTTGTCCTGCTAAAATTAGAAATTCCATGTCTCCATATCCAAGAGATGTTTGTTCTCCGATCCATTGTGAGATGAATGTATAGAATGGATTGGCTCATCACGTTGACGTTTCAGAGATCTGATGTGTTTTTCTTGGCTAAAGTACGGTCAGTATGTGGAATGTAGAGATCCTCATCCGACAATAATAACAACATGAGCCGTGGCAGCTAAGCCTTCCGATGCGCAATTAAGGCAGCAGTTCCTTTGGAGCACAGCTTGATATCCGTTCTCACAACAGAGAAACTGAGCTACAGGGCTCCAACGTGTCATGGCAACCCCGAATCGTCTAACTGCAGAAGGTGAAGCAACTGATGTTGGTATGGACGCATGCTTAGAGAGGTCCATAGAATCAGTCACCGGGTGAGAGCACATATCAGTCCACCGCATCCCAATATATCCCAAAATTACCGCCTCAAGATTGACCTTTATATCATTTCCGGCAAATCGGAAGGTACAGATGAATTCCAAGAAGTTAAACCCCTCCCGAAGCGTTAGTAAAGGGCTGCCCAAGTGCACTCCAATGTGAGATGGTCTTATATTGTCTTTTTGTAAGGTGGTTGTAGCTTTTGGTCGGGCTCGAGCTGGTTTTGCGCGCAGATAACGATGATATCGGCGTTCATATACCAGTTGTCCCTCTACAAGCGTGAACGTCACAAACTGGTGGGGAGGTACGCTCAGAGTCCGAAGTATGGTCGGGTAGATAGTGCAGGAGTCGGAGCTTAAAGCAAGAAGTCCCTTCTGCCCCCATGATCGTTGACCGACTAATGTCATGACATATATCATGAGAAACTCGGCGCTTATGTTAGCTTCCTTCCCAGTCACAACATCCGTAATGCACCGAACGCCTACTCCGGCTGCAGGGCAGATGACAGCATTTGGGCCTGTATTGATGAAGAAGCACCAGAGTGCGTTACTCAGCGTACAGCCAATAGCATCCCAGAGGCAGTGTTGCACACAGTGCTTCTTCTTTTCCTTTTCTCTTCGATTAGTGTCCAACCAACCATTAGTGAAGTTACATTTGCATCCTTCTGGGCAAACGCAACTTAGCCCTTGAACCTTGGTGGCCACAACGGCCTTGAGTTTGGCAAATGCAGTGGTTAGATCCATTTGGGCTATTGTGGGTCTACTTCGGAGTATTTCCTCGCATATCTTACACATCCGTGCCCGTGGTAATGGCCCAAGTAGGGCTATAAGGGGAGCTGGCTGTAAGCGTTCATGATTTCTCGTTGAAAGTGAGACTGTGGGCTCAATATTAACGGCTGTAGGGATAAGTATGAGCAGGTTGCAGCATGCATCCAGTATAGCTTGATCACAATAGAAACCATAATTGAGAAAAGTCAATTGCAACCGATCAGCTAAACCCCCGGACCAATTGAAGCGATATGGCATAGGCAGCTGAGGCTTTTTTGATCTGGTCTGAAGTACAGTGATTGGCAGATCAACAGGCGTCGAAGTTGATATAGAGGTCTCAAGGTGGATCTGGGTCGGTTCAAGACGGTCACTTTGTGAGATTTCACAATAGATTCTCGCACTCTCGACGTCTTGAATGACCGTACTCTCGACAGTGACAACCGTGCTACGGTGGAACAAGGCCTGGATCAAACCGAGTATGTGGCCCATCCCCCGGCTCCCCGCAATTCGACAGATCTTCTGGTCTTCGCAGAGTGCTCGACTAACTGATACGAGAATCTCCGTTGCAGATTCGGTATCCAGTGGTTCCAGTAGGTCTTGTGGCGCCGCTATTCCAATCGCTGTGTAAACTTGATGGATCTTCGAGACTTCTCTGGCTAACAAATTCCCGAACCCTAAAGTGTCCAGCTTGCCAGTAAGAAGTTTTGCAACATCCGCGAGCTGGGATACACTTGAAACATTCATAGAATCCGATAGAAGCCTGGAGCACAGCTGCGTCAAAATCGTTCCACTATCAGGGTGCCCAAATAGGTTCATCAAACACATTGATACGAGTGCTATAGCTTGGCCGCCAGCGGATTCGGCCATGAGAGATGCTGAATCGTTCTTACGCCAGCCAACAACAATCGCAAGATGATTGAGACGCACATCGCCACAGCGCTGCAAGAGGCTTTTCACCCTCTCTGCATATTCACCAGTAGTAGAAAACGCAGAGCCAAGCTTCTCCATCTGGACAAGTGCCATAGGGAGTATATTGTCGGCTGAGAGAGTCGCCAAGATAGTAGAGAAAGCGCTCAGCCCCTGTAGGCTGAGCGTACCAACATCAGCTTGTAATTGTATGTCGTGCGACATTTGGTTCAGCAATGCCAGACTAGTCGAGAACAACTTAGCGAAACTCTGCACTTTGATATGTATAGTGAAAACTGGAGTGGAAGCACCAGCTACAAGACTTTACAGAATTAACCAGCAAATCACCCTCGTAATGATAGTTGGCGGGGTGAGGCTGAGGTTCCACGCAGAGACTGCTGTACGAGTACCTTATGGGACTAGATTCCTAAGGCACATGCACTCTGTGGCCGGCCGTTTCCACCTGTAAGTTCCGAGCGAGTTGTCACAGTAGTCAATTCCATGACTCTTACAAGGCAGGATTTGGTGATGGAGTATAGGTAGAATCGAAGTGGGTGTGTTTTAATGTAACTCCTACTCCGTACTCGGAGGTTTAGTAGAAGCCCCTCGCTCGATTGATGAAGTAGGTCGTGTTCAGTTAAGTACATATGTAATCGGAAACCCCCATAGTCGAATATTCATTGATAGGCTCAGCCCTCATTTCGTCTGCTTACCGAAAACACTGAAATTGCAGCTCTTCATCGTAAAGTAAGAGGGAGAAATGAAGTACATGCTAGACGGAATATTGAAGCTCGTTCAAATTTCTTTAGCATGACTTAAGATCTTAAACCACGTCGATAAACGACTGAAGCAGTAGATGATTATAATCATCGAATTCACAGGCAAGATATACTGAAGCATGTTAGTGTGTTCCATTATCTAATTCATCTATCAAAAGAAATGGAAATTCAAGTCGCGAGAACTAGAATTCCCACGTTCTGTTTGATACTACCTATTCGGGTCATAGATCAAATCGACCAAGCATCTTATAAAAATTCATGCCTCTCTTGTTAGATAACGCGAAAGAGCTCGATTTTCACATTGTTGTGACTGATCAAGACCCTTTAGCTCTCTTGTGGCAGCATAGGGTTCGTAGCCAGCATCACGTATAGGTGGATATCATCGCTGACCGGTAGAACTGGGGTGGAGAGGAAAGCACTAAAGTATAGGTAGTAGTCTGGGCGAAAGTTGTAATACAGTTGTTCGGCAAAAGTCGTCGTCGTTCACCCACCAAATCTTTAATGCAGTTGAACACGTCACTAGAAGAGATGAGATTTTTGAGGTCTGCTCATATGATCTGTCAGCGTTGAGTGAGGATCTGGAACCAAGTACCCATGATAATTGAATGGAAATCTTGCTGTCATTAACGGTATCGTAACAAGCGGCTATTATAAGAGTAGTATTTGTTATCCAGATAAGATAAGATCGTTCACTTCGCGTAACCCAAGTCGCGTTCAACAATCCACAGGAACCACTTTCAGAGTCAGACCACCAAAGCACAAACGATATGGTCGATACTTCAGATGGCACAATGGAGAGTCCGAGGGTACGTTCCCGACTCAGACGAGGAAGATGAAAGCCAAGGCTCTGATCAGCACGCTGCTGTAGCTACAGAAGAGGGGTTCCAGGATATTGACTGTCTTAATAAGGGACCTGGTGACCCGCAGGAGAAGAGAACGAAGAAAAATGCCTACCAGAGACGTGGGAGGCTGGGTTCAAAAAAGGAGAAAGAGGAAGATGGAGAATCTAGCACGCAAAATCAGGGAGCGGAGAAGGGACATGCAGGGGTGGCAGCGACTGCAGATAAACATAGCCAGGATCTCCGGCAAATTACAAACAACAAAGAACCTTTCTATGCTGATAGCCTCTCCAGAGATGTCGAGTACATTGATGAACTTCAACTAGGTCATTATCAGGACATACCAGCAGTACAATTGGATGCAGAGCTTAAGCGCGATATATATCTGCTTAACGAGGAACCCAATCAGGGGACACCGTCTAAATCGGCCAAAGAAGCCCTAAGATCTCTCGCTTCCTCGCCATTGACCGAATTGTCTCAATGCTCGCCTGCAAACTTGCCAGTAGTGGCCCATTGGATGTCGCCACTATGTGACCGAGGCAGCCCTGTTGACGTGCAGTCACCATGGCCGTTAAAGAGCCAAGATCCGTCTACAATTTCCTGCAGCGATCCCAACTTGGATCCTTCACTACACAACAAAAATGCTGAGCTAAACCTTAGAAGGCGTAATTTACGGCACCGGAATCCAATACAGCTCCACCCTTATGCTATCGAGAGCGAGAAATATCGTCAGACCCTCAAAGCAAGGGGTGTGAAGCCGCTACGGATTGCTCAAATGGAAGCAGATCTTGCAAATGCGACTGAAAGAGGCATACAAGAGCAGGACTTTAACGTTGCGGAAGACAGCCAGCTCATATGTCAGGATGTTGACTCGCAAGATCCTCTTAGTTCATCCTCTCAACCTGGTCATACAGCAAGAGTATCGCCCGTGCAGGATCTATCTGACATTTTTCGGTTTCAAGGGGATGAGCTCCCTGATATGGACTTGCTCCTTCGTCAACCCTTCTCACATGTTGTGCACCAGGGAAACAAACGTCGTAGGACCGCGCATACATGCTCGGAGAAAGAAGAAAGACGGTCAATCCAGCTAGATGTCAGTTTGCCCATACCGTCTCATATGAATGTAGCAGATGACGATTCGATGTTCGATGTGCCTCCTTCACCACCCCACTCTGGAAGTCCAACACCGACAGCTATCACTAAAGCCAAGAAAGATGTATTCCGTGTCCCGCGAGGGTTATCTCCCGTTGCTCTCCCGACACCAGTGACGTCTTCCGAGCCTAGGAAACACCAACCCGTCGAGCTTCTTGACGACTCGAATACCGATGAAGATCCTAGGGTTCTATCGGTAAACGGGGACTCTAGCGAAGACTCTGAGCCAGAGAGTACTTCGTCTGGAAACGAAGAGAACAGCCAACTAAAACGCGTTCAGCGCAAGATCAAGGGAGTTCTTCCAGCATCTTGGCTGAAACTTGATCTGAAAGCCAATACTAAGAAGCCAGACAGTGTGGCCAGGACCTATAGGAGTTTATCGCCCATCACCAGTGACCAGCGTGGGGTAGCCAGACCCGTCTCTAGGTTAAATAGTCAAAGTCTTGATACGCCGGCGGGCCAGCGATTTCCCATTAGTTTATCTGATGAAGAGTCGGATCTGGAACATGCAAGCCCTGAAAGTGCTACAAATAAAAAGCAACGTTTGCTCCCTTCTCCAACATTTGCCATTCAAGATGATCTCGACGATCAGCATTTGTTGACTACCAATTGGGGAGAGGTTGGGGAGGATAATCGGGTTGATGCAATGCTGCCTTCGAGAATAAGATCGGTCATCCGTCCTAGGATACGGAGGATGAAAGGTCAGACCACCTCTAAAACCCTCGTTGAACAGGCATCACGCGCTGTGGCCAATCAACTCCCCGAAAGCGCTCGGAGCAAACCCACTCACCAGCCAAGAATCACCGATCGGTTTGATCAGAGACAAAGAGAGAAACCCAAATTTCGCCCCCCGAGGCTCAGTATACTTGATGCACCCACGCGGACTCAGCTTTCTAAGCAAACTACGCCGCAATTCCTTAAAGTTGCCTCTCGTACAGCACGCGCACGAGTTGATCGGGGACGACACAGTCCTTCCAGAAAGTTTCTGCGACTTGTTACCACTGACGATTCGAAGGATGCAAACGAAACACTGCAATGTTGGCGAGAAGGCACTATTGTGCGTGCCCCCAAGTTACCTGCAGAGGTTCATGCAATGCCCTTGAACCGGGAGCCGCTATATCCTCGGTCTCATAATCCCCAATTGCCGCATATTCAACCTGTCAACAACGATATGGGGAAGGAATATCTTCATTCCTCGGATAAGGCAAGGCCTGGGGGTAACAAATCAAATTTAAAGGAGCCTCGTACGTTTCAACGGTCACTCGATCGTCTCCTCAACGGCGGTACTGTACCCCAAGTTCAGCTAAGCCACAACCGCCAGCAGAAGAAGCCTATCAAGGTAAGGCTTAAGGTGAAGAAGCGAGGACGATTGCTGTCGTCACTGCGAACATCTCATGACTCAAGACCGGCACTGTTAGAATCTTTACAGGAAGAAGAGGATCAAGTTCGTCGAGGGTCAGCCTTTAAAAGAGGTCTTTCGAGAATTGATCAAACTCGGAATCAAGCCGCAGAACCGAATATGCTGGTAAGAAGGTTCTTCGAAGAAAACCAAAGACCATCTTTGGTGCCTGTAAGTGCAGGATCATGTCCTCATGACTTCCATAACGTAAGTTGCACAGGCGCCGAGGATTGCGTAAAGCTACTTCCTCGTCCGAGAAAGCAACGTCAACCACACCGCATAGAGGTTGAAGCCCTCAACATCAAGGAAACCGTTGCCGCATTGCCTATTGATGATGACCTGGATCATTTAATACCTACTTGTACGGACGATCCGCAACAGCAGGTGCTCATTGGTCTTGGATCGTTTGGATCACGATACGTTGATGCTTTCGATGTTCATCCCTTATCAGAGGGCACCTGCTTCCATGAGAGCACTTTCATCGGTAGTGGAGACTTTCTGAAGAGCCTTAACATGACCAGAACCAACGATCTAGACAAGCCAAGGGGCTTTATGTCGCTAAGCTTTGCCAAGAAAACTTTCAGATGGGGCCCATGGAATGACGAGGTATCCGAGCAGCTTGGCCAGGTCTTCTATGCAACATGTCAGGAGCTTCGGCTAGCCTCAGCCTATACCAAAGAATTCTCCAATGGCGCGACTTACGAGCAGTTGATATTGTTGCAAAGGAACATTATACGGTACAACTCGAACCACTTGAGCTTTCTAGACCCCGTGGATAGGGACTCATACTTACAAAGATGGAATGGATTAGTGTCGTTAGTCTTTAGCGAGATGGACGAATGTGTTCCTGCTGGTGGCCCAAGCCAATCTTTCACAAATTATGGGAGGAGTAAAGATCCCCGAATTCGGCTTGGCACGCTCCTCCTGGTTATTGTCAATCAACTTCGCCAGATCTCTGAACACGAGCTGGTGCCACAAACGTTGAAAGATGGAATCAATTCGCTTGTCCTGACAGCAGCTCGCCGAAATTTGACGCAAGCACTTGAGGAAGGGTCCGGTGCTTTCAAGGAAAGTTTGGAAGACCTCAGACCTTTTGAGACATCGGCATATACTATTCGAGAGAACCACCATCCCATTGAAGCGCTCGTGATCGGTCAACACATCATCAAAGAAAGCACACATTCGATGGCGGCTTTTTGGGAGATTGTGAATGAACAGATTATGGTACAAAGCTCGGGGTTGACCATGGATGCACGGATCTTTGAAGAGCAATGGCAAAAGCTGTACAATCTTTTACCATTCCTCGGGTTCGACGCCCAGGGGATACTTGAGATTCGACAGCGTTTTCAAGATTCACTTGATAACTGGGCCCCTATAAAGCGTATGATAAGCCAGGTCCTCGCAATATATACATTCAATGAAAGCGTCCAACCGCCGAGTTTAAATGCCTACTGCCGTGCCCTGTTCAGCCGATGTCTTCACTTGATTAATGGCTGGGGTTGGCGGAGATGTGAATCAATCATTGGATCATTATTTGACTTCTTTGCCCGCAATAATCTGGCTCACTTGAGGAACGAGGGAAGCCATGGATCTCCGATATTCCTCGAGCATCTAGACCAAGAACCTTCCCTAGAAATGTCAATCAACGATCGATGCTTTCATATTCTCCTGAAAATCATCGGCAGCGGTCTCAAGCGTATGCGGCAAATCTACCCTGAGAAAAAGATTCGAGATATTGTATGGCGCCTCATGCCAAACCATGGTCGCTCACATCCCAAAGAGAAAGCTATCCGTCAAGAAGACCTAGATGCCTTGAGGAACCATCATGATCTTCTGTGCACTCTATACTGGGCTGCACCTCGAGGCATTCGCCCTCGCTTAAGTGTTATCAGAAATCTTGTCCATCTGGAATCCTCCCATCGAGAAGCTTGTCATATCAGTATTAGAGCCTGGTCCAATCTTGTCAGGTTTCAGATATCAACAAAAGAGCCTACATCTAGCCTGAAACCCTTTGCGGATTGGCATGATGATTTGTTAGGACAGGTTCTACGTCAACATAGTTTAGCTCGCACGGAAGCGGAGGAGCAGGTCACATCAGCGCAGCGTTCCGGCGGTCCTGCCATCCCGAAAGACCTACTTGAGTCCACCGTAAGAAAGAATCAGAGGCAAGTCGAAGCAATACTCGGCGATGCTTTAGTGTCTCTGAAACGGGCGGTGGATGGGGCCCGTACTCGGGGAGCTGCCGAAGCTCTGCTGACACCAACATTGACGCAAGTTTTTCTTCTCTTCGATGCCAGAAGGCCCCAAGCCAACAGGAGTATCGTCGAAGCGCTAGACGTTCTGCTTGCCCATGTGGGTCATTATTCCAAGTCTGATGAGGACAGCCAAGATTACGGTGATCGGTCAGTCTACAATGACGATAGTCTTTCACTCTCTGACAATGATGTGGGCTCCTCACAGCATCAGACAACCATGCCGCTACAAGACATTGTTCATGAACCTCTCAGGCATCTTCTCTCGAACTGCTTTGGCGCCGATACAATACCTAACGACACTCTTCTCTCAAAGCTCGTTGAGGTCTGGGCCGAGGTGGCTCGATGTCTTGTCCGCCATGGTACAAAATCCTGGAGTGATTACATGGGACGATTTGGTCATGACTCTTGGACTTCTTTGAGAGACACTGAGCAGACCCGGAAATTCACCGCATACTTCTTAGCCGTGCTGACAGAGACCGATGAGAAAGTTTACGAAGAAAACAAGACTTTCTTTGTGATATCCTGGATTACATCCCTGGTCGAGCGAGAATCCATGCTCAAATTCCAACACCGACTTACCTCAGCCTTACTGAATAGAGATACTAACAATCCTTTGCTGGAAAATCTACCATTTCACGCATCCAGAAACACTGATCGCTTCGAAATCAGCGCAACCGAATTTGCTCAACGCAGGCTGTCACTAATTTCCAGTATCCTGTCAAACATGCGGGAGTCGGTAGAAGATGCCCTATGCACCTCATCCATCGATGCCGCAATGCTAAAACAAGAATACAAAGAAATTCTAAAGCACCTCATGCTCACCATGAAGCAGCGATACCAGGAACTTGGCCACGGTCCCGACGTCCGTGGTGCTTACGTAGACTTTGTTCATCGAGTCGTGGAGTTTTTACAGCAACACACATCCGCTATCTGCCCTGTTGACCGCTTCTTCTTAGACTCGGCTACCTTCCCGTTACCGGCCAAAGATCCGAACTATGTAGTTGGACAGCTTAAGAACTATGGACTCAGATTGCGTGATTCGAGAACGCGGAAGCAGCTTGCTGTTTTCCTGCAGTCGGTTTCGGAACGAGCGATGGTAGATGAGCAACAAGAGTACCTGGTTGGCCAGCTTCATGCCGCATTAGCCCACGCGTTCGAGTCCGGCGATGCGAGGAAACCCACGCTGCGAGCTTTCGTTGTCAAAGCCATCGTTCCCGCTTACATCGAGGTGGCTTTCACCAATGCCAGTGGCTGGCTCCTCGCTTCACCGATGCTGCAGGCTTTACAGAGGGTGTTCAGCGACCTGCTGACCGACCTCGACGGCACCAACCCAGCCAGTGTAACCACCGTGCTGTCCACAATCACCGTCTTCCTCGATCGCCTACGCTTCTCTTTCAACCTCCTTGTCGATCACTCAGGCCTTCTAGATCAACCTAAGGTCCTGAGAACGCTCCTACTGTCCTACTCCGCCATCACAGCCACAATGCCCGTACTAGACTATATCACTCGTCTCTCTAGCCCCTCTGACCGCGCAGTTGCTTGCGTTGGCTTTTTCGCCTCTTTCGCTACGTTCGTAACGGAGATGCTACTTGACTGCTCCGATGTGCTCGCCCCAGAAACGGACCATTCCGACCCGATCCCACCACCACCTGAGTACGCCGACGTCCACAATTTCGCGCTGCAAGAGCTACGTGGAACACTGACCAAAAACTGGATCTGTCGCGATGAGCAGTACCACGTAATTAGGGGATCCTCGAGAAAGGAGGTCATAGTCGGCATAGGATCGTACGCGGAGGAGAAAGAGCGTCTCACGGTAGAAATCGAGATGTTTCAGCAGTGCTTGGGTGCGATGCCAGCGCTAAAGAGCGATAGTGAAGAGGAGACGATAAATAGGAGGTTTGGCGGGATTAGCATGGCTGATATTCTTTTGAGCTGAATGGGAATGCATTTGCAAGGGGGTGTTAGTCAGCAGCATTCGTAGGCGCATGAAGATTTGGGTGTGGGGTTAGAGGGGATTGGATCCAGTTGAGATTGCGTTTAATGATGTTTGGACGACTATGTGTGTCCTCGGTGCATACTCTTAAGGAAAGGCTACTGAGACATAGGTAAGGCTATAAATCATGAAAATGAACCAACCCATACCACGTTGCCAACAACAGATTCTTCGTGCAGCACATGCGATTGACTCCTTGTCTCCTGCGATTCCCATGCATGTCTCGTATCCTCAGAAAATGCGCAAAATACATACGCCCTAGCACACGACACGTAGCCCAATTAGGTTCAATTAGGGTTCTCGCCACAATCCGGGAGGGACGCCGGGATGAAGTCATTTAGCCGGCGCTTTTTGCAGCTTCCAATGATCACCACTTCCCCAAACTCCCACTTCTCCGCCTAATCGCCTCAATACTGCTGCATGGGGATGCAGTAACATGCTCTACGACCTTCAAATACTCCCACATCCTCTCCAATCCTCCCTGACTACCTCAATGCCTCCTTCGTCCACGGATCAACTCTCCCCACCCTCCTCAATGACCGATTCCCCAAAACCGCCCTCCACCACCATACATGACCCTCTCAAACTCTCAAAACCCCAACCAGGCGTCAAAAAGCCTTCCACAACCGCCACTACCTCCGTAAAACGTGAAATCGCCTCCCAAACCCTCACAACATGGACCTACCCTCCTTCCCCCGCCCACCCCCTACCACCCAACCGCCTAAACCCCACCACCCGCTGGGTCGAACGCTCCCCAGACTCCTCGCCTTGCCCCTCTCCCTCCCTTACCTCCACAACAGCACCGCCAAACGCATACCAATACGACAACCCGGATTCGCTCGCCACGCCTTTGCTGAGCAGGAAACGCAAAAGACACAGGAAGCTCCATGAAGAGATGGCCTGGAACGAGGGGCTCAGGATCTGGGTCGAGAGGAGAGACGCATGGAGCGGCGCACTACCGCAAAGCCCATACCAAGTCGACGGCGCATCTCCCCTCCCTACCAACGGACGCTCCCCCCTACATCTGGGACCCCCATCCGCTCCATCACCACCACCACCTCCCCTTCTCCCTCTCGCACCCCCCATCCTGGCTCCTACCCACCCCATCCGCGCCTCCATATCCCCGCACACCTATCCCGCCATCTACAGTAGAGTCGTCGTGCAAGGCCTCACCCCGACGGTGCCGATCAACCTCAAAGACGTCGTGAGAGCCATGGTGGCGGGCTTGAAAGCAGATGGCGAGTGGCCCCCAAAGGGAGAGGTGGAAGGGGAGGCCGGGAAAGGGATTTTGAGTGGGAGTGCGGGAGGGAAGGTGAGGAGGGGGGTTAGGAGGGTGGCGAGGGTGCTGGGGGCGTTGGGGGATGGCGGTTAGGATCGTGATGTGGGATTGGAAAGTGCATCTTGGAGGGATTAATGCTGCATTGGGGTTCGGGCGTCCTAGGAAGATGGTGTCGGTTACTTGGGCTACTATATGCATACCCACGGATTGGGATCCGATGCCGGAGCATTAATATTGAACTGGCAGATGCATTGCCCACGGGCAGTACGATGCAATAGTATCCATTGCAGGATTTCGCCAGTGCTGCAAAGCTTAGAACGTAGAAAAAATGCGAAACAGGCAAAAACAAGCAAACGACCCTACCTTGAAACCCGTGAGAATAGCCAGCCCATCCATACAAAGAAATCGATTGTTTTTCTTTCTCAACTGAGCAGGACCAGGAGCATCCACCATAACCCGATCACAGCACCTCACGTTTTTTTATTTCCTCATCCCCTTCAGTACCGTATCAAACAAACATCCCCCCCCCCATCAACAGTACAGTACGTATCTCCTCCTCCCCAATCTCCTCCTCCCCAAAATCCACCACCACCAACCACCAACCAACCAACCAACCAACCAACCAACCAACCGTCCCATCCCATCCCATCCCATCCCTCCCATCCCTCCCTCCCCATTTGATTCCTCCCCCCTATGATTTTTCTTCTTCCAACGGATCTGTATAGGAATTTTTTAGATCAAAATAGCAAAAAGCAAAAAGAAGGGGGACGACGGGGCGCTGGAGTTGAGGAAACGAGGTGCGCGTGTGGTGGTGGTAGAGTTGGTTGTTGTGGGGGAGAGGGAGGGGAGAGAACGAGAAAGGGATACACAACATATCATTATTCTTTCCCCCCAACTTTGCCCGTTTTTGAAATATCTGGTTATGTTTGTTTTGTAACGGTTTGTGAATGGTTTTTTTCCCTTCCTTTTCGATTTCTTCTACATAGAATATCTCGGTTATTCGGTTTTTGGTGGGTTTTTTCCCTTGGGTTTGGCGGGTTGAGGAAATTTTATCGGAGGGGAAATCGGTCGTGGTCCGTGGTTAGGCGTGGTGATATTGTTTGATTTTGAAGGAGTTGGTTGGTTTTTCTTTTCTTTTTTAGTCTGGGGGTTTTGTTTTTCTTGGTTTTTTGGTTTACGGTCCTTTTCATGTATGATGTGGTTGTATTCTTCGGACTTTTCATATATATATTTATATGTTATCTTGTATTTCTGGTCGCGATCCGAGACAATTTGTGAAATTTTGCGCACTTTCTGAAATCTCAATTCAGATCTTCAAGAATTTCACATACACTCGATTTGTAGACTTCAAGTAAACTCTAGATAGTAGAGAATACTATAATATGTTTATATAGAAAGAGTTGAATTATATAAAGATCTTGTGCGTTAACAGAAGCTATGCAAAATAAGTCGTGTTCATCGCACAAATTAAAAAGTGATTTTCGATTTTCCGCAAGGATAGAATTTTCGAAAATTTTTGCGATTTTTACGATTTGAGTGAACCAGCAATGGACTTTCAAGCAACAGAGATCACACTTGAAGATACTAAAATTAAGCACGAGTTGAGAACCATAAATTCATAACATTTGAGCTATGTTTAAAATGAGAGACAAATTGATTGAACGCGATACGAGTCGTCTAAATCAATACAAAGTGTCAAAAATGAACTTTTTGACGTTTCGACAGAAACGGTGATTGGTGATTTTTCCGAAACGACCCGAGAAACTTTGGCAGGCACGATATAGGAAGCGACAAGGGAGCAAGGGAACAACTGGGGAAAATATTGATAAATCAGGCGTTAGCGAGGGAGCAAAGGGGGCAGTGCAGGGGCTCAGCACGCTGGAGCTTGAACGGAATTCATTGAGCCTGGCTTCAATTGCCTTGGTGTTTGGCTCGTTGCTGCGTATTCCGTCTGGCGTACGGAATAGGTGATTCAAATAGGCGGTTTGGAATGGCCCGCCCTACATTATATCTGAAGCTACATACCCACGTTTAATGCACCGGCCCCCATATTTACAAGAAAGACCCAGTCGCCCACTACACAGACCCTCTACCTAAGCCGGCCTCAAGTTTGCCCTGCATGTCGACTTCGCTGAGCACTATACTTATGCCTTTGGCGGTTTACGCATCTCGTGATTGGTCGCCTCGTGGCGCTTTCGCGTCGGCAGCCTTTCAAAAAGTGCGTATTGTTAGGTCGTCAAGATGTACAACGGAACTTCGACTTGTATGTATTAAGGCCTCCTCGCATTAGAATTTACCGTGAAAAATTATCAGCACAAGCCGAGCTCTGTCGTCCGCGAGGAACGTTCTTTGCTCTTTCAATGTCTGGACCCGGCTCGACTAAGCCCGTTTCGCCATGCCCTTCAACAATTGCCGCTTCTAGGTTTGTCCAGGAAACTCCATATGCAATTATCATACTGTAAGACTGTACTGATCTGGAGCAACGCCGATCAGCAGTCCCCTGCTTAAGAATGTGGATCCCATTGACCTCGCATGGCAAAACGCCCGGCGATATGCATTGGAACACTACATGCAAGACCAACTGGCGGATATTGCCTCCGCCGAGTCAGTCGAAAACGTCCTCGAGCATTTGCAGGTGCTGCAGAGCAAAACAAATAAGAAAGCGATTGTCCGTTTCTATGGGAGATTTCGGGGCTTTCTCGACCGCGTAGCCCAATTCGAAGAGGTCATGAAAATCTACAGTAACAGCCACATGGCAGTGGCAATTCTGTGGGGCTCCGTCAACCTACTTCTAGTAGTAAGTATACGTATTCCAGTCATTGCAGTCCTCCAAGATTGGAGCAGCATCACCTACTATTCTCTTCTAGGTCTCACGTAGAGCCCTAAACTACCTAGATATGTTTGCTAAGGTCCTGAACGATCTTGGCGATCACTTGCCTAGAATGCAGCTGTACGCAGGCCTGTTCTCAGACAATGTTCGGCTGCGCGACATGCTTGCCGCGGTGTATAGTGATCTGATGGATTTTTGTATCCTCGCAACTACCTTTTTTGGCAGAAAAAGTCAGTATTATGTCCCCTTTCCAGTCTGAGTCTGAAGCTCACCATGGCTTCCCAGGCTTTTCTATGCTCAGGAAGATTATTTGGGGCGATTTTGAGGTCTGTTCAAGCAGGATCGTTGCCAGGTTGTCAAAGCACAGAGATATCCTCGACGTCGAAGCCAACGCGTGCCATGCTGTCGAGTCCAAAACTGAGAGGCATCAGCAGAGTTCTCACCGCGAACTCCTGGAATGCCTAGAGGTCTTTAAGTGGCTTGGTGCTGCAGATACAGAAGACCACCTCGACAAACTCCAGCGACTGCATGCAGAGTGCACTGGTATGTGGTTTTTCGAAAGACCAGAGTACAAATCATGGTCAGGGGGTACTCAGAAGCTGTTGTGGGTGAACGGAATACCAGGGTAACGTTGTTTATCGTTCCGTTAGGCCCTCGACGCCGTGTCTTGTCCGTTGACTGAGAGTTTTATAGATGCGGTAAAAGCATCCTTTGCTCTACTCTGGTCGCACATCTAAATTCAAATCAACCAGGGAGCCGAGTCTCATATTTCTTCTGTGACGATGGACATTCGATGAAGAGAACCTCCATCGGGATCCTGAAGTCTCTCATTGCACAGCTAGTAGCTGGGAACCCCGATCTCGTGCAACTGGCTCGCGAAGTGATCATCAAAAGTGGCCAGGAAACAGCCACATCCTTCTCCAGGCTGATGGGTCTCTTCAAGTCAATGATTGAGCGTTCTTCTTCGGCAATATATGTTATCATTGATGGCTTAGACGAGTGTGTCGACGGGCCTCATTCTGGCCTGCTCCAGAAAATCACTGAGTTAGCCGCCATGCAGCCACTTTATCTAGGGGTCTTCAGTCGAAGCGAACCATGGCTTCGCCCTGTGCTGTCAGCCTGGCCTTCTGTTGAAATAACCCCGCAAGCTATAGAGCAAGACATGATCCTGTACGTTCAAAAGGCGGTTGAGAGGCCTCCACTTTCCAGATTCTCGAACGAAACTCTGGCTCGACGAATCAAACAAGTTTTAATAGAAAAAGCTGACGGACAATTTCTGTGGACGCGGCTAATGATTGAGACGCTTGAGAAAGCAACCTTCGCATCCGAAATCAATCAAATGTTAAGTGATGTTCCTCTCGGCCTCGGCCAATTGTACAGTCGAATTTTGGAAAAGTTGCTCACCCAGCCTAGTCGGCGACAAAATGCTGCGCAGCTTTTGCTCAGTTGGCTTGCCTGTGCTGAACGTCACTTGACAATGTCAGAGCTAGCCACAGCTCTAGCTGTGCGTCTCGGAGCTACAGAAATTCATTCCGACGACCTTGTCATCGATCTAAGGGGGTTTCTTGAGGATGTTTGTGGGTCACTTGTGAGGGTATCCGAGCCGAACAAGGATCAATCTGAACCTGTGGTAAGCTTGGTACATCTCACAGTCAAAGAGTACCTACTTGCCTCGGAAGAGCTTTGTAGTTCGAAGTCGACTCCTGTCGCCAAGTTCCGAGTGGACAGGTTCGAAGCAAATCGACATCTTGCAAGCACCTGCATTACGTATCTGAGCTTCGATGTGTTCAAAAATTTTTCTGCAAATACGACGTCAACACAATACCCCAATTCTGTACCTCAAGACCTCCTTGATTACGCAGCCTTGTACTGGGTGCAACATTTGGTTAAGTCTGGACCACCGTCAATTGACCTTTTGCGCCGTTTGTATCTATTCATACAGTCCGATCAGCTATTAGCGTACATCGAGCGCACGGTTGCCGTCAACAATGCCGGGTTTTCTATCAGTAATTTGCTCGTTTCGCAAAGCCTTCTGAATGACTGGATTCAACAATGCGACGCTGGAGATCCGCGTCTCGCTATGGTCTCGGAATGTTTTCGCGTGCGATTGGAAGACGCTGTTCAGAGAAGAAGCGCACTTCTTGGTGACGATCACAGTGAAACCATTGAGGCAAAGTTTCAACTTGCTCAACTACTACATTTTCGCGGACACTGGGCCATGTCTGCAACACTTCACCGAGAAGTCATGGACGCCCGAGTACGGACCATTGGCGAACATAATCGTAATACATTAGGCTCGATGTTCTGGCTCGCCAATGTACTGACGCGTCTGGGAAAGCACAATGAAAGTCGAAATCTCCAGGAAAGGGCGCTCCAACATCAGAAGGAAATCTTGGGTCACAACGACCCCGACACGCTCCGCTCCGAGGATGGTCTCGCCAAAATTTTGAAGGAGCAAGGTTTGCTCGAAGAGTCTGAAGTCATGTCGCGAGCTATTCTCATCAAAAAGAATCGAGTATTTGGCAAGAGCAGTTTAGAAGCGGTACTTACGATGGACGTTCTCGCTGCGACTCTCAAGGATATCGGTTTACGGCACAATGAGACAGGCAACAACGCACTGGCAATGCAAGCATTATGGGAATGCGAAACTATCAGTCTGAATAGTCTAGCCATCAGGGAGGCGCAGTTAGGTGAGGACAACCCCCAAACGATCACTTGCATCAACATGCTCGGTATTGTTCTCCGCCACCTCAAGCGGCCTGAAGAGAGCGAGCAATATCATCGCAGAGCTTTGCGAACACGGCGGAAGATCTTCGGTCCGAACAACCCACACACACAGAGGAGTATGATATGCCTTGGGTCGGTGCTTCTAGATCAGGGAAGGATTCGAGAAGCGCAGGAGATCGAGCAAATGTTCCGAGCAAGCCAAGCTGCAGATGGTACCCTGCTAGAGAGAGATGGAGCTTCAAAAGTTTGGGGAAGGTAGACATTGAGAAGCTTTTACTAGCTGGAGCGGCTCTCGCTCATGCAAATATGCATCATAATTGTAACGAAAACATAGAGATATGGATTTGAGAGCGTAGACGACTCCTACGGCTTATCGGAATTGCCCCGACGCCCATGAGATAGCCTGGACTTTAATGAGTGCAGAGCAATCTTTTCCTTAAATCAGGTCCTTAGCCTTTCTCATATTTCAATACGTGAATAAAATGTGGACCGCAGGCTACGTGGGAAGGACAGCGCTGAGGTTAAGGGCTGCATGACCGGAAGCCAAATAAAAGCCGGGCAGATGTTTACAGTAATTCCAGGGATGCACAATTATAATGTTTAATGTGATATCGCGAGTGATCGTGGGCACGGAGATATCAAGAAGCTTGCGAACGAGTACTGCGACGGCGATAAAAGTGAAAGTCGGTGGAACGACTTGTGATCGGAGAGCGATACCTCTTTTCAGCCGGAAACTCTGTGTCTCTTGCGATAATAAAACAAGGACAAATCTCGGTTCAGAGAAGAGCATGTCTTGTTGAGATATCTGAAGATGGAGATTTTAAGCTAGTAAATTCGATGACTAATTATTACCCCTATTTCATAGTGAGCTGGCCAGATTTTAGAATTTCCAAAATCGAGGGTTCACCCTCTGCAAATTTTGCACTGCAACCAACCAATTCGCTGGAGAAGCCTAACCACCATCCCACAGACCTTTAATTCCTTTCATTCGGTATGTAATATGAGGTTTTACAAAGACGGCCCTTTCATGTATATCTGACGTGTTGCAGGATCAATTCCAGCGCGATTCCAGCGTGATTTCAGAGCTCTATGATCCCCCCTCGAGATGCAGTCGCTTTCCAGGGCCTAAATCGATGTTGATTCTCGACAACGCTTCTGTGCATCACACTCAGGTGGGTGACGTCGACGTCGAGCTGAGCCCTGCTAACTATCAGTAGGAAGTCAAAGATCTATGCCGTCAGGCCGGTATGATCTTACTATATCTGTCACTCTACTCCTCTGACTTCAATTTCATTGAAGAGTTCTTTTCAGTGCTTAAGGCCTGGCTCAAAAGACATTACAAGCTGGCGGAAGACATGAGTTTTGAAGCCTATTTGCACATGACGATGAGAGCTTGTGACAAGGATCATTTTGCAGTCGGTCACTTCAGACATGCGGACATAACAGTAAATATAGATACGGATTGATTTGTTTCCTTGTCAATACTTCGTATGTCTACTATTTTGACTGATATGACAGGTACTTTCGAGTAAATGTATACTTAATAAAATATATACTTTATAATTCATGATCATCAAATATACTACTGTTCAAAACAGTCAAACTCCTCAAGCTTCTCGCCTTCTAGTGCTGCATTAACAAGAGCATCAAGATCGCATGCAGACTGCTGAGATCTTCGCTGAGCATCTAATCTGCACTGCATCTGATACGTCTTGACCTCATCACGAAGTCTCTTACTCAGGCCAGTCGATATATTCCGGTTCACCCAATCTGATTTCTCCGTGAATCTGATTTATTGAGTATAATTGGGTCGCAAGCGAATGATATGCCTGACTTCTGCTGTCGTCGGGGCTGAATCATCGATGGCAGCTGTTGCTTTGACGGCAGCTGCTTTGAAAGGGGCTTTGGAAGGGGCTTTGGAAGTAGTTTCCTGCTTCGGAAGGCTTCGCATCTTCGTCGATTGCCTGCGTTTGTTTGCTGACTGTAGTCTAGCCATGATTAAATGGAATGAAAATTTATATGTATGACTGTTTGGTTTGTGGGGTGGTGGTTAGGCTTCTCCAGCGAATTGGTTGGTTGCAGGGCAAAATTTGCAGAGGGTGGACCCTCGATTTTGGTAATTCTAATCTGGCCAGCTCACTATGAAATAGGGGTAATTTTGTCTTGTCTTTTCAAAAAAAAAATCGACTGCCACTATCAGACTGACTCTCTTCGTTCAGCACGGCGAGTCTTTTTCTGCAACTTCGAAGAAGTTGTCTCAGAAGCCTGAGAAGCGAATTTGACCCCCGTTGACGCCTTGCTGAGGGGTGGTGGACAGCAAGATTTTCAACGCCGAACATTGCCCTCCTAAAGCGCGGATAATGCTCATGCTCTTCTTATGTAAACAACTCAGGCAAATGTCAGATGTAGCGCCCAAGCGGTGTCCTAGTGCTACTCTGGGTGATTGATGGACTAAGAGTAGGATTTATGATCTTATTCAAAAGTCCTCTGTCTTCATAGAGATCGATAGCATTCAGTCTTCTTCCAACATATACATATTGTGTTATCAGATCATCGTCAGTAACGCGTCTGTAGACTGGTGTCTGTGTTGGAAACAGGGAACAGTACTGTTACCCAGAGTTTTCACCTTCTTCCTCCCTTCGTAGTTCCTACTTTCTAGAGTAGTTCAGTTAATATATACACATGCTCGATAAATTGCAGAATTCAATCGTAATGTTTTTTAAATAAAGAAGTCTCGAGCCCTTTAATGTATTTTCTGCGCGGTCATCTGCAAAGTAACTTGAATCTAGCTATACGAGAGCGCGTCTACTCTCTTCCGCCTGTGTATGAAGTATTTCTGTAAGTTTGCTGCTAAAATTGTTAATGAAGCTTTATTTATCGATGAATGAGATGATTCTTTGGCCCAGTGCGTCAAAGTGTGTCAATATGAGGGCTAGTCAGATTTCCCCTTAGTTCCGCTATATACGTTGCTGAGTGTATTGAGACTCATCAGAAAGATTGTTGGATTGCTATGATGTGTAGGGCACTCTTTTACCTTGGATTTAGCTTGATAGGGCTAGATTATTGCCTATCTAGTTGATCAAGGTCCGCCATGTCCATATATTGGCAGGGCTGGCCGATCCACCGCGGGGAGCCTCTCTTCCGGTCAGCTCGCTGGAAAGCCTCTGATCCGGTGATCCCATTGGGAAGTACCAAAGTCTAAAGTTGTTGAAAACGAGTAGGGCAGCTCAGGCCGAAGGCTGGGAGATCCATTTTAGGCTTCCACCTGCTGCGCCCCTGCACTGCCCCATAGTGCTCCCTCTTGCTCGTCTTCTGCTCTCCCTTGTTCCCTGGTGCTCCCTTTAAAGCGGCCCTGCTCCCCTTTCCGAACGCAAACGGTAATCATGAATCCTAGGTGAATCGGTGTCTATTAAATATCTTTTATATCAGTTTGCATAATACTATGTATAAAACTACTCAAGATTATTTGCAGGTTGTAGAGTATACTTGAATATACTTTTGATATACTTTATAGCGATATATCGATGTAGTGCGTTGACGGAAGCTCTGCAAATAAGTCGTATTTACTACACAGATTGAAAATTGATTTTCGATGTTTCGCCAAGGAACCTGCTCGGCACGGTAAACAAACTACAGCTACCGTCTTATGATTTGTTAAACCATTAGCAGCACCCGCCCTCGTATATATATATATATACACATAATTCCAATCTCACACTTCCACCACCAACTCTCCCCAAGAAACCCCCTTCCCCCCCCAAAATCTCTTTTTTTCTTCTTTCTTTCTTCATTAGTACTCAAGTCGCTGTTTTATCGTAGATGAGGGAAGAAGAATGCAGGGGTGACGTGACGAGACGAAGAGCGATGATGTTTTGTTAAAAGGCGGTGAGGAAAAGTGGCGTTGAGGGGGTTGATACTATGTTAGATTGTGAATTTGTAAATAAATATTCTACGAGGTTGTATTTCTGTAGGAAAGGGGTTCGTAGAGAGGGAGAGGGGAGGGGGGGGGTGGGGGAAGGGGGGAGAGCGAGAGAGAGAGAGAGAGGGAGAGGGAGGGGGGGGGGAGAGAGAGAGAGAGAGAGAGGGAGAGGGAGGGGGGGGGAGAGAGAGAGAGAGAGAGAGAGAGAGAGAGAGAGAGAGAGAGAGACGGAAGAGTTAAAGTGTCGAGGGTGAGAGTGAAAGGGTTCGAAATACATCCCACACCTATATACCAACCTCAACGACATCCCCTCAGAACCAAACGCCCAAAGATGCAACGCTCTCTATGATTCGACCCCCTCAAAACCCAACCACACGTAATAACCCATAGCCAACTGTAATGGCAACTACAAAAGTGATGATACTTGCCGGAATTCCTCTCGAGATGAAGTGTTTGACCTGCAGGTAGCGCTGGCCGGTTTGGTCGTCTTCCATCATTATGGCGGCTACGAGGTTGTTAGATTGGCTGATAGGGGGGATATAAGGGTTGGGTGGGGCATGGGAGCGGGTGAGGTGGGTTAAAGGAGGGGGGTTTGGAAAAGCGGAGCGGGAAAAGGGAAAAGGGAAAGGGGAAAAAGGGAGAGAGGGAAAAAAGAGAGAAAGGGAGACTCACTCATATTTGGGAAGCCGCTAGTAGGTAACCCTGCAGCGGCGCTGCAAATAATCACACTGCTAAACACCAACAAATTCGGATGTGGCTCGCTCATGCCCTGGCCCACCTGCGCAACCAAGGGCAGAATAATCAACGCAGCAACCGTGTGACTGATAAAGGTCGCAACAACAATCATCAAACTGGCAAACACCACCAGCACGCCATACAAACTCATGCCATCGACCTTCTCGGTTATGGCGCCGGCAATCGTGTGCAAGAGACCGGAGCTGGAAACCGCTTTGCCGAGGGAGAGGCCTCCGGCGGCGAGGATGATGATGGTCCAGAGGAAGTTGTTAAAGTCTTCTTTGGTGAGGATGCCGGTGCCGAAGAAGAGGACGATGGGAATGATGGCGACGACGCCCATATCGCCGAAGACGCTTTCGAGTTGGTGCGTTATGCACCATAGCACGATTGTCAAGACAGTGACGCCGCTGATAAACCACTGCACGCCTGTGAATTTGTCCTTCATGGGGCGGATGGGGATAATTGTGGTGCCTCTGCCGGGTTGGAAGGTGATGAGGAGTAAGAGCCAGATTAGAAGAATGGAGATGATACAGACGGGCAAGGCGACGAAGAACCAGATGCCCCAGCCCGGTTGGGGACGCATGTTTTGCAGGGCGATGATGTTTTGAGGGGAGGCGATTGGGGACGCTGCGCCGCCGATGTTGGAGGCAAGCGCGATGCCAAGAATGAGGGCTTTGGAAAAGGACGAGTCGGACGGAAGGTTGCGGAGAAGAGGCTAAAGAGTCAGATCGTTTCCAAAGGTTGGAATGGAGTCTGGAGGGCCTCACTTGAATAATGGAGAAACACAAAACTGGTGCTGCAACATTGCTGATCCACATACTTGCAATCATTGCAACAAACATATTCGTCACAAGCACTGTCCGTGGTCTTGTCCCGGCTTTGCTGAGGACAAAGGTAGCCATGAGTTTCGCAATGTGGAATTTCGATAGTGCTGCTGCTATCGTAAATCCTCCTAGTAGTAGCACAATGACTGGCGTCCACATAGCTGCAAAGACGTGTCCTGCTGCGTCTTTGGCATCCAGTCGACGATGCGGCTTCTGATCAGACCGCATTACACGGAGAACAACCACTAAGAAAGGAACTAGAAGCGCTGTAACAAAAAGCGGTATGACCTGCGAGGCGTAAGCAGGCACGGTAGGGAATCGGATTCGGACGAGAGAGTAATACTTCTGTTGCCCATAACAAGCTTACAAACACCAGCATAGCCAAGCAATTCTGCTGTGCTGTTTCCTCCATTATCGGTACTACCAGTAGTACAACAAATACAGCTATGATAGCCATCAAGGTAAAAAAGGTCGAGCTGAAAAGCCACCGTGGACACGTAAATCTCCCAACTGGAGTGACCAGCTCTTTTGTCCCCATTTCATCTGGCTCATCCCCTTGTAACCGTGCTTTCGATGGATCATGGTCTGCACCTAATAAAGTCCGTCGCATACCCATGTTCGCAGCTTGAGCTTTTCGTTCGATGCCAATCATCTCTCGCCAGACCGTATTCCGCTCCCATGCGACGTGCTCTCGAAGATGTAATCTTAATTCGCGCCTTGCCATTTGAACATCACCTTTCGTGCCAATGTCTGCATACAGCTTCTCGGCGGTCGCAATATTCTCATCGAGATGCTTCATTGTCGGTTCTCGGAAGGGAATTGCTGTATTGACCGAATTCTTGATGTATTTGCTTTTCAAATCTCGATTCATGGTCTTGTCGTACTTCTTCAGCGCCTTGGTAAAGCCCGTTTTGTTAAGCTGAATGAAGGATTTTAACTCGCACAACGATACATAGAGGCTGATTATCCTTTTTTTCAGTGTCATACCCGAAGCATACAAAGCGGAGAATGTCTGATCACTGTAATCATCATATGCTTGGCTTGCTCTTCGCTTTGGCAGTTCTCTCGAGCTTCGCAGGTCATCTACACTCTGCTCTCCATCCCAAGGTCTACTCCTGTCCTTGACTTTTCCATTGTTAAGTGCAGCTCCTTCGTCTGCGTCTTCATCACTTGAGGCGTCCTCGTCGGCCTCATTGATCGACGCGCTCACATTGCTGACGCCCCTTTGTCTTCCAATCCCAAAGTTCCGGAATATGCTGCCTTGACGGCCTCTTCCACCCTTTCTGCTTCCAGGCGGTCCGTCATGTTGGTCAATGTCATGCCCTTCGGTTTCACCCTCGTAGGACTGCACATCTCTCACCACAGCATCGATTTCCCCGTATATCTCGAGTTCTTTCAGCTGATAAAAGGAGGATATTTTCTCGAGTTCCGAGTCCAGGGCATGTCGGAACACAGTGTCAGGATCATCGTTACTGGTGAGCAACGGGGATGCTTCGGCATCATGAGGTCCGGCGGAGGCTTGGTTGATAGACTTTTCGATGGCGTAGATACTAGGGCATGAACGAAAGAGTCAGCCAGTATCCGCAAGGGCATCTTTGCTGAGCGCATCGTGTTCAAAGCAGTGTTCGATGCTCCATCCAACTCCCAAACAAGCTTACAGCTTCTTCAAATTGCTATACGATATGTAACTGCTGCTCCAATCGGGCACAGCATTAAACTGAATACTGTGGGAGAACTTCATCTCTTCGGCGCCGAGGATGCGCTGGAGCTTCCGCTCCCGCTTCTGATCCCTCCTATGCTGGCGGTTGTTGTCTTGATCTCGGTTGCTTTGGTCGGATTTCCCAGCAAGGTTCTGGAGTTTTATCATATACTCGTACGAGTAGCGCACCCCGTAACGTGTGTATGAATGGCTCAGGTGAGTCGGCCATCAGGTGCCTGCCTACCTTGACTCAAATCATAAAGTTTTGCGCGGTCTCGGTCGGCGTGCGTCGGTCGCGGGAGGTTACTGGAGGGATCGATCATTCGAGATCGCCGACAGGGTTTGTGAAGGTCACGGGACTCACGGCAACTGCCTTAGCGTCCTGCTCCCGATAATTCGGCGATTGGGCAAATCTTCGGCTGGGGCAACAAGGTACCGTAAGTATGTATTCCGTACCAAATGGAAAATGGTCATGGAGGCACGTGAAACTGATTAATCTTGAGACTAACCAAATCTTCTTCGAATTATTCAATTTCCCACGCATATTCATTCATACTTGGCTCGACCATCAAAACCATTCTTCTCTACATAGTACCTTAGTATAAGAAACGCTAATAGTGTCTGGCCAAGGCGGATACATTGAGACACCCATTATACGACAGTCTGCTAGATCTTTGATGATTCCTGCTCCGGCACTTGCTATTTACCCAAATATATATCCAAGACTTCGGCGCTGTTAAGCAAATGTGGCGAGTACAATCGATCAGTTCCTGTAGTGTCTTCTGTTAGCGAACGAAAAAACCCTCCAACAAGGGTAGATGAAGCGGTGTAAAGAAAAGCTAGCACATACAACAACCCAATCGTCAAATCCCCATGAATCTTCGCCTTCAACTGAATCTCCACATCAAGATTAATCTCCAACCGCAACCTCAACTGCTCCCCCTTTCCCCCGTCCTCCTCCTCCCCTTTATCCCCACCTCCAGTCAACCCCCCCACCGTCTTCCCCACCTGATCAGTTGCGCCGTTCACAACTTCTCCGGCTTTGTTCGTGGCCTCTCCCGCCGTCTGCTGTGCCATTTGCCCAGCGCCTTCTGCTGTTTCTCCGACTTCGTCGAGCGAGTCTAGCGGTCCGCCTCCACCGCCGCCGCCGTTGGCCTCTTTGGTTTTCTGGCCGCCTCGCTTTCGGTTGCGGTTTTTGCGCCCACCGGCTGGTGCTGAGCTCACGTCTGAGCGCGCAACGGACTCGGTGTCACTGTCGGGCACCTTACTGCGTCCACGACCACGGCTTTGACGGCGCTTGGATTGAGCGCGCGATTGCGATTGTTTTTGCTGTGGAGGGGCGTCGCCGTTTGCTCCTCCGTTTGCTTGCCCATTAGCTTCGGCTTGCTCCTCGCCTTTGACATCGCCCTCGGCTTCCCCATCGGCTTCGTTTTTAGGTTCTTCCTTGGCTTCACCACTGTCTCCTCCTTTCTCTCCTCCTTTCTCTTCTGCCTCTTGTTTCTGCTGTTGTTGTTTTTTGTTTAGCTTGGGTGGAGTGCGTTTGGCTTTCTGTTCGGATTTTTGGGAGGCTTGACCGCCGACTCCTCCTGAGCCTGATGCCGCGGCGGAGCCTGAGGCGTTGGCGCCAGCCGAGGCTTGGGTTTCGTCTGTTTTGGATTGTTCTTCTGACATGTTTCGTTGTATGTGGGAATTAAGCTGGGGAGAGAGTGCGCAAGAGCGTAATCAATGTGAAAGCAATGATAGCAATGATGAGAAGATAATTGAGATATTTACCTTACTGGACTTGAACGATGCGGGGAGAATTAATGAGGATGAGGCGAAACATGGGAAATGGCTGGTATCAGACAAGGAACTCTCAAATTACGCAATGACGGAGCACACTCCTTTCGTATCACACACAACTCATCCACTCGTGCCCCGCGTGTAGTTTCCCCTCTAGAGGGACTCCCTGCATTGGTGTGTGGCTCAGTGGCTGGAAGGCTTGACGGCAACAGGGGAACTGCCAGGTTTCGGGGGGTCCAAGCAAGATTAGATTGCGCCTTTCGGATCATGTCTGCCGAGCCTTATAGAACTAGTTAGTTCTATTCTAGGTATGGGGCCCGCCACTTAGGATATCAGCTCCAGGAGTCATTCAGCATCAGCATCAGCATCAGCATCAGCATCAGCGTAGTTGTTGGTGAGGGAGTCTCTACTCCGTTTAATGTTGCGTTGAGACGAACCCACGTGTTCGGATTACCAGTCATCACCACGTTTGAAATGTCTGCAAAACGCTGGTACTGCGCGATGACATCGGTTGGCCATGGAGTCGGATTTCAGGGCAGGTGGGCCCCCGAACCAGACCCCTGTTCCCTGTCCAAGCCTGTTTCGAAGGACTAGCCGCGTTGGTAGCCGTCCAAGGAATCCAATCACTGCAAAGCCTGTTCTCCTCGAGACCGATGTCGTAGATTTGCTGTGTATACCAAACCTCCCTCCCATAGTAGTAATCCATCTTACCCTCATTGTCGTCGCCGTATACCATCAGATCTTCCCATCGCTCCCACTCCTTTCAACCATCACTGTAACCTCCTCCCCAGAACCCCACAACCCACCACCCACCACTCACCACCCACCACCCACCATGTCCTCCAGCTCCCCCACCCCCGCCCGCCAATCCTCCACCAAAGAAATGACCGACACCGAAACCGACGACCCCGGCTACCGCTCGCGCTCCCAATCCCGCCGCTCCCGCCGCCGCAAACAAGCTCAGAAACAGCAAAGCCCCCGACAACCCGCGACCATCGAAGAAGAGACCCAAGCCTCGGACGCCCGGGCCAAATCCGGCGCCATGCAGCCCTTTGAGCGCATCGGCCCGGACGAGACCTCCATGGACGGCCCCGTCACGCATGCGCGCGCGCAAAGGGGCGAGATCCCGATGCGGGGAGGGGATGCGGGGCAGCAGCTGAAGACGGGCCCGCAGGGAGGTGGGGAGAAGAAGAGCGAGATGATGGATAAGGATGGGTTGAAGTTGAGGTTGGAGTTGAATTTGGATATCGAGATTGAGTTGAAGGCGAGTATTAGGGGGGATGTGACGTTGGCTTTGCTGTAAGTGCTTCTGGAGTTCTGGCTTGTGGGCTGGTTGTGCTGAGGACTAAAGGAATTGACAGGGCGTAGGTCGTGAGCTGCTGTGGAGGTCGAGAGCGGTTTTGGATGATGGTTCGGGGTGGCAGGAGGTCCTCGTGCTGTGGATGGAGGACCTCGGTGCGAAAGGCTTCACTGTTAATGTTGGAATAAGTATGAGGCCAGCGTAAATTCTTTGGTATAATGT